>Ga0209075_1000784_pt1 | contig 30644 bp, 27 predicted proteins | sample Stecom2011_FD_187523 | JGI IMG/M metagenome (GOLD analysis project Ga0209075, IMG submission 187523) | Agricultural soil microbial communities from Utah to study Nitrogen management - Steer compost 2011 (SPAdes) (version 2) | ecosystem: Environmental > Terrestrial > Soil > Agricultural land...
TAACAGCTTTGTATATGACTGTTGAACAAAAGAAGCCAAAGAAATCAAAGACGCTAATTTATGGCTCTGTAACAATTGGAATAGGATTTTTATTGGTGATGTTTGACATGATTGTTTTTGGAAATATTGTAATGCTAATAGGAATTATTGCATTGCTAAACACTTTTGTTTTCTTCCCAGGAACAGTTGCTTTCCAGAATAAATTATTACCCGTTTTAGAAAGATGGTATAAGAACTTTTTAACTTTTGCGTTAAAAGGATCACGTCCAATTCTTTTTATTGTTGGAACATTTGCTTTGCTTATAGGGTCAATAGTTCTGTTTAGTTTGAACCAACCTAAAGTTGAGTTCTTCCCTTCAAATCAAGCGAAATTTGCTAACGTTTTCATCACACATCCAATTGGAACGGACATTATGGAAACGAATAAATCAGCATTATTGATTGAAGAGAAAATCAATGAGATTTTAAGTCCCTATATGGAAGGAATGGATCCAAATAATGTGAAAAAGTCGGATCTTGTCCAGTCTATTATTGCACAAGTTGGAAAAGGAACAAGTGAGCAAGGAATGGATATGGGAAATACTCCACATAAAGCGAGAATCACCATTGACTTTACCGAGTTTCAGTACCGTGACTCTATTAATACAACAGGATACATTCTGAAAAAATTACAAGATGAATTAAGGGGGGTTCTACCTGCTGATGTTCAGCTATCAATTAAGAAGAATGAGATGGGGCCTCCACAGGAAGCACCAATTAATATTGAACTCACAAACATTTCTAAAGGAGATTATAAAGAGTTGATTTTGATTGCCACAGACGTGAAAAAGTATTTGGACCGTCAAGCTGTTGAAGGGGTTGATGAATTGAAATTAAATGTTGAGGCAACACGACCTGAAATACCAATTGTTGTAGATAGAGATCAAGTAAGAAAGTTAAACGCTTCTACATCACAAGTTGGTATGGCTATCCGTAAAGCACTTTTAGGAGAGGATATCGCAACTTATACGAAAGATGAGGAAAACTATGATATGGTGGTGAGATTTAAACAAAATTCTCGTTATGATTTAGATGCCTTATTAGATCAGAAACTAATGTTTAGAAATAATAAGGGGCAGTTGTTGAATATCCCTATTCGAAGTGTAATCGAAGAACCAGAAGAAAATATTTCATATACAGGAGTGGTCAGAGAGGATCAGACTTCCAAAGTGATTATTTCATCTGATGTAACAGAAGGTTATAACGGAAACGAAGTGGTTGAAGTACTGAAAGAAAAAATGATGGATTACGTTTCTGAAGGTGGTTTACCAAAAGGTGTGAGCTACAGCTTTACAGGTCAACAACAAGAACAAGCAGATGAGATGGCATTCTTAACAAACGCATTATTGATTGCAGTTTTTCTAATTCTGTTGATTATTGTAACTCAATTTAACTCGTTCTCAACTCCGGCAATTATTTTATTTTCTGTATTGTTATCATTTATTGGAGTGTTCTTAGGGTTAGCAATCAGTGGACAAACATTCGTGATTATGATGACGATGATTGGAATTATTTCCCTTGCCGGAGTCGTGGTAAACAACTCTATTGTACTGATTGATTATACGAACCTTATACGAAGAGAAAATCGTGATAGATTAGGTCTTGAGGAAACAGACTTAGAACCGGATGAAGAAGTATTAGCAGCTACAATTAAAGGAGGAGAAGTACGTTTACGTCCTGTTCTTTTAACTGCAATTACAACTGTTTTAGGACTCCTTCCATTGGCAATTGGATTAAATATTGATTTCGTTGGGCTGTTGTCAAGCTATAACCCAAACATATTTTTTGGAGGGGACAACAACATGTTCTTCGCCCCAATGGCTTGGACAATTATTTATGGTCTAACCTTCGCAACTTTCTTGACGCTGGTTATTGTTCCTGCGATGTACTTAAGTCTATACAGATTTAAAGTGTGGATTTACAAGAAAATGAAGTGGACTTTGAAAACGAATGTTTAAAACCTAAATTAGAAAATTATACTAAAACTGCGGTGCTTCGAAAAGAAGTACCGCTTTTTTTATGGAAATGCATTATAGAGGAATGCGAAGCACGTTGTTTATATCCTTAAAATGATTGGAGATACATCAGAAAGCACATCACTTTGAGTTCCGCAGCACAGTTCCGCAGCACAGCGAAGATTTATCCTGCCGTCAGTTCAAATACTGAGCTGTAGAATAGAGTGCTGAACTAGTCTGTTCTAGTACCGTAACGCAGTGGAGGTATATCGAGAACGACGGTGTCTTAAAAGATTGGCTCTTTGTAGTTTTTCGCCTGTTCTCGATACAAATTCATTTCGTTTCACTGCATGAATTCACTCGAACTGACGAGAGAAACAAATCTCTTCATTTCATTATGTGATTTTCGCAACCTGAGGAATACTACCTAATCAAAGACAAACAAATTCCAATCTAAACTGAATACATCTCCTATATATTATATAGTACCATTTTTCCACTGTTATAGTGTTACCAAGAAGATGATGAGCTTGGCATAGTCTAATCTTTGGTTCTCGGCAATATTTTCTCAATCGCCAACCACAAGTCCCTAGCAGTATAATCCCAAGAAAAATCTTTAGCGCGTTCCAGTCCTTTTTCGATAAGTTCTTGTCTGAGCGTTTCGTTACTTAAAATGAGCAGTAAATTTTCAGTAATCGACTCAACTGAATAAGGATTACAATACAATACTGCATCTCCACCAATTTCTGGTAAAGAAGTAAGGTTTCCAGACAAAACTGGAACTCCAGACTGCATTGCTTCAACCAACGGAATTCCAAATCCCTCGAAGTAACTCACAAAAGCCAAACAATCTGCGCCTCCCATAATTCCAGCTAAATCATCCAAGGAAACATGGCCAGTAAAGTGGATAAACTCTTTCATTATTTCGTCTACAACAATGGCTTGACTCTTCCACATGGGTTCTCCAACAATCAATAAATGATGTGGAATAGCTCCTTTTGTTTTTAACTTAGAATAGGCTTCAATTAAACGTTGAAGATTTTTTCGTTTATGAATAGCTCCAACAAATAGAACATAAGGGTTTCCTTTAGAGTATTTCTTCTGAATTTTAACTTTTTCTTCTGGTTCTATCATTTTGAAAATAGGTGAAACGCCATTGTAGGTAACATCAATTTTTTCTTCAGGAATACCATATGTATCAATGATGTCCTCTTTTGAAAACTGAGAAACAGTACAAATTCTATCCGCTCTTTCAGCAAATTTAGGAAAACGTTTTTTCAAGAATTTCAAGGCGCTTTTCGGTAAATCACTAGGATTGTGTTCGAAATTTAAATCGTGAATCACTGTTAATTGGGGTAAATCTGATTTGAGCGACAAATATCCATCTGTAGAAACAAAAGTATCACATTTGTATTTTTTCAAAACCTTCGGAATAGCATAATCGAACCAAAGAATTTGTAAAATAGGATGTCTTGCTGGTGGATTGACGACTACTGGTGTTATATTGTCTGAAAAAATGAATTTTTCATCAAAAGGCCGGTCAAAAAAGAAAATAAACTCATGTTCAAGATGCTGTTGAGTTATTCTCAACATGGTCTCGTAGGTGTACCACCCGAAACCTTCCATTTTATTCTTTAACAAAAATCTTGCGTTGACGCCAATCCTCATAAATCAAAGATATTATAATTCTATGAATATAGAGGGGAGCGTTTTTATTTAAATTCAACTAAAAGCCGTACTTTTGTCCATTAATTTTGAGAGAACCCAGTAACGTTTAAACTTTCGAGTGATTGCTTTAAAAACAATGTCTTTATTGCGCCTCCTTCGAAACAGCAGAAAATATTATGGAAAAAGCATTAGCAGTTTTTCAATCAATAGCAACAGAATTGTTAGCAGATGAGAAGGTTAATCCAGTTGTTGATTACATCCCTGCAGATCAATTGTTTGATCGATTAGATCTTTCACTCAACGAAGAGCCTATCGATGATGAAGCTCATTTGGAGAAGTTGAAAGCACTTGTTATGGCAACACCCAGAACGGCTACAAATGGTTTCTTTAACCAATTATATGGAGGAAGAAATGAAAAAGCAGTTCTCGGAGAATTGTTGGCTGTTCTCTTGAACAATAGCATGTATACTTTTAAAGCTGCTGGTGCACAAGTAGGAGTTGAGAAAATAGTTTTACGTAAAGTCTGTGAAATAATTGGTTGGGACGAAAATGCAGATGGAACATTCGCAACCGGTGGTTCTTTAACAAACTTTATGTCTATGCTAATGGCGCGTGATGCTTTCAATAGTAAAGTACGCTTTGAAGGAGTTCATCAAAAAATGACTGTTTATACATCTATAGAATCTCATTACAGTATTCCAAAGAACGCTTCTTTTGCAGGAATAGGAAGAAATAACGTTCGTTACATTCCAGTGAACAAAGTTGGGGAAATGGACCCTGTAGCATTAGATAAAATCATTGCAAAAGATATTGCTGATGGATTTCATCCAGTATTGGTAAATGCAACTGCTGGAACAACTGTATTAGGAGCTTTTGATAATGTTGAGGCTATCAACACTGTGTGTAAAAAGCACAAGGTATGGATGCACGTAGATGGTGCGTATTGTGGCTCGGTTATTTTTAGCGAGAAATACAAACATCATTTAAAAGGACTTGAAAACGTTGATTCTTTTAGCTTCAATGCCCATAAAATGATTGGAACTCCACTGACTTGTTCTTTAATCGTAGTAAAAGACAAGAAACACCTCCGTAATTCATTTGCAAACGAAGCAGAATATCTTTTCCAAACAGATGAAGATGAATTTAACCCAGGAAAAACCTCACTCCAATGTGGAAGAAGAAATGATGCACTAAAGTTCTGGACTTTATGGAAAAGTGTAGGAACAAAAGGACTAGAGAAAATCGTTGATCATCAATTTGCTTTAGGCGATACAGCACGTGAATACGTAAGAAATCATCCAGATTATAACTTTTTTAGTTTTGATGATTCTATTTCTGTATGTTTCAACTATAAAAATATTCCAGCCAAAGACCTTTGTTTAAAACTATACGAAGAAGCAGAATTAATGGTAAGTCATGGAAGTTTTCAAGAAAATGACTTTATACGGTTCGTAACTATAAATGCTCAAAATAGTCATGAAGAAATTCTCCTTTTCTTTAAGCGATTAGAAGAGTTTGTTGAAGAGCACATGCCGGAATATAGAAATGTAAAAACAGTATAGATAGAATAGAGGATTTGTTGGTATTGGCACGCTGATTTAAAAGGATTCCTTTATTCCATATAGTCATTCGAAATCTTTTCAATCCGCGTGAAAAACTCTACTTCTTCTGCCACTTTCAAAGAATCGTCTATTTATAGAGCCCTTATTTAAGATCGTTGAGGGCTTCGACGTTCGTAATTGATAAATTCATAATTATCTAAACTTCACCACCGTCACTTCATCTTCCAACTCAATTCCTATATAAAAACGCTGCATTTTTTCCAACATATCTAGGTGATTTTTAAATCCGTCATTCTCCAAATCCTCATTATTTACGTTTTTCATACGGGTATAGTACACAGTAATCACCTCAACGATTTGCTGACGTTTTGTGTTAACGCTTTCAAAAGTCAATTTACCGAGAGCTATATCTTTGCGCCCTTTCCGAATGGTGGTCAACTTTCCTTTCTCCAAGTCATCAAACACATCTTCAAATAATGTTAGTTTTTGCATATTGTTTTTCTTAGTTTTAAAGTTAAATTTAAAAGAATGAAAACACTATTATTATTCCTAGTACTTTCTTTATCTCTAGTTTCTCTATCTCAAACAGGGACACAAACAACAGAAACGATGTCTCACGATGGTAAAACAAGAGAATATATTTTATATGTTCCCCAAACCTATGATGGTTCTGTGAAGGTTCCACTTATTCTAAACCTTCATGGCTACACGTCAAACATGACTCAACAGTTGTTTTATGGAGATTTTAGAAAAATAGCAGATACAGCAAACTTTATTTTAGTTGTTCCTAATGGGTTAGCTGATGCCTCTGGTAATCTGCATTGGAATTTTTATCAGCCTACTGGAGAAGATGATTTAGGTTTTTTATCTGCTTTAATTGATGAGTTAAGTAATAACTATGAAATAAATACTCAAAGAGTTTATTCTACAGGAATGAGTAATGGCGGATATATGAGCATTCACTTAGCGTGTAACCTTTCAAGTAAGATTACGGCTGTTGCTTCTGTTACTGGAACAATGAACCCTTATGCGATGGCATCTTGTTCTCCTTCTCGACCTGTTCCAACAATGCTTATTCATGGTACAAACGACCCAACTGTTCCTTATAATGGAAGTGGAACGTCTGCATCTGTTCCTGCTGTAATTTCTCATTGGGTAAATCAAACGAATTGCAATACTACACCCACAATTACAAATGTTCCAGATATTTCTGTGAATGATGGTTGTACTGCTGAACATTATCTATATTCAGGAGGTACGAATGGTGCAACTGTTGAGCTTTTCAAAATTATAGATGGTGAACATACGTGGCCAGGGGCTCCAATTAATGTCGGAGTAACAAATCGTGATATCAATGCAAGTAAAGAAATTTGGAGATTCTTCAGTCAGTATTCTACGACGAAATTAGTCAGCCTAAAAGAGAATGTTATTGACTTTGTTGAAATCTATCCTAATCCTTCAAATGGAAAGATTAAGATTTTACCAAAACAGTATGTTGAAGAACTGCAAATTCTTTCTTCCGATGGAAAAATTATTCATTCAGTTAAGAATATTACCGACGAATTAACTGTAAACCATTTGGTGCCGGGGATCTATTTTGTTCAAATTCAAACCAAAGAAAAAACTTTTTCTAAAAGAGTAATTGTGAATTAAGAATAAACTATAAACTATCTGTCAGTCCTTAATGCAATGAATATTGGCAGTATTAATAATGTTATTTTAGCGAATCCAATAATTCAAAGCATAGTTCATCTATTAAAGCTGAGTATTTGCTAAATGCAGAGATGTTTGATAACACAACAACTCCAGTTTTATTACTAATCTTAAAACCTACAGTTGACCGATAGCCTCCAGAACCTCCGTTATGCCAATATACAGGTTCCTCAGAATTATAGTCAAGAATATGCCAGCCTAGCCCTATCGCCATGTTCTCTGAAATTGTAAAAGTTGATTTTCGGGTGAGTGATAATATTTCATCTTCCGAATTAAAATGGGCTTGTAGAAATCGGCTCATATCTCGAGCATTTGATACGAGTCCGCCTGCGCCACTAAGTGCATTGAACTCCCAGTTTTCGGTTTCTTCACCGTTATCATTGATCCCCGGTATTGAAGTACTGGCTTTGAACGATGTTGCGTTCATTCCATATTTACTGAATATGTCTTTTTTCAATAATGTACCAAATGTTTCGTTCTCCACTTTTGCAAGAGTATAAGCCAAAATTCCTGGACCTAAGTTTGAATAAGAATATTTCAATTCTTCAGACTCCAATGTTAGTTCATCTTTTAAATATTCATCAAGTTTCTGAAAGTTATAACTGGCATAAGGAGTATCTGGTGTTTTAAGCATCAGTACTAATAAATTAGATGGAATACGATAAAGACCTGCAGTATGGTTCGAAAGAGCGAGGTAGTTCAGCTTTATTTTATTGTTGAATTTATAAGGAAAAGCCTTGTTCACATTTGAATTGAGTTTAATCTTTTTCTCTATGACCTTTTTTGCAAGAAGTGTAGATGTAAAAACTTTGGTTACAGATGCAATTTCAAAGAGAGAATCTTCTAAATTTACTTGAGTGACAGAATCTTCTTTTTTAAACCCAATATAATCTATGCTGTCGTTTTTTATTAATGCTATGGATATATGAAAACCATCAGGAAGAGAGTCGATTTTATTGCTTACATGATATACAATAGAGTCGTTATTATATTTAGAAAAGCACATAGTTGGTATCAACAAATAAATTATTAAAAGAAATTTTCTCATTGTTTTTTACTATCTATATTAGCAACTTGCCTCTTTCGTACTCAATGAAACACAATCGTCATAATTCGAATTAACCATTACAATTAACTCCCTCTTCTCTTTTTCGTAAAACTAAAATCAACTTTATAATAGAATATCGGCAAAAAGCCTAGCTGATAACGTTTTGCAATAGGTTCAGCAGATGGTTTTAGGAGGTTTGGTGCATAACTCAATGCTAAAATATTTTTAGTACCTAAGATATTCACTAAATCTAAACCGATTTCATGAGTTAGTTTTTCTGTGTTTAACACATAAGTAACCTTAAAGTCTAATCTGAAGTAATCTTTAAATTGACGAGTATTAAAAAGAGAATCTTTATAAACTAATTCACTATTAGCCAAAGTTTGATCAACATCTACATATCCATATCTTCTTCCACCAGCAGCAGTAACTTTAATTCCGGCAGAAATCATGTTTTTATCATTGATTTTAAACTCTTTTCCAGCAAGGAAGTTCACTGCGTAATTTCCATTAAAATCCGTGTTTCTTTCAACACCATCACTTCCTTTATATTTTGATTCAAAGAGAGATCCTGTGATTAAGAAAAAGAAAGATTTATCAAAATGTTTTTGGATTGTTAGCTCAACTCCATAATTTGTTCCTGTACCTTCGTTAACAAGTTCGTCCGGAAAGAAACGTTGGAATCCTGAACCTTGGTTAATTAAACTAAATGATGATGCATATATGTCTACTGGGATGTTGTATAAATGTTGATAATAAACTTCCGACTTTACAGTTAATGCATTTTTAAACGCTTTTTGATACCCGATTGCACTATGGAAGCTTTTTGTGAAGTCCATATTTTCGTTCTGTCTATGCATTTGATTGTTTTCATCAAGTGTCTGGTATGTGTATTGGTAAGTTGGCTGCATTTGCGAATGTAAACCCGCACCTGCACTTAATTCATTCCCATTTCTCAATCTCCAAACCCAACCTAATCTTGGTTCTGCATAACTCCAACTATCACTCAAAGAGTAATACTGGCTATGAATTCCAGCTGTAAAGTCCATCTTGTCACTCACTCTCCATTTGTATTGCACAAAAGGTTGAATTAATGCACTGAATCCTTGATAATCGTGACGGGTAATAAAATTAGTGTGCGTAACATCTAAAGCTGAATCAGCATTATTGATATAATATCCATCCATATTTATTCCTGCTCTAATGATATGGTGTTTGTTTATTCTGTGGTTTACGCTCGCATACAGTGCAGTTTTATATGTTTTAAAGTAATATCCCATCAATTGATAAATAGAATCTGTTCTGTATTGATATTGAGTTTCGCCATTAGAAACAGTACTGTCTATTCCTCTAATCAAAAAGTCATGACGAGATTTTTGTCGATCATATGATTGTGCTAGAGTAGCTTTAAAAAAAGTATTTTGAGTGAGTGGTTTCTTATAAGTCAATCCTACAATCCCCATAGCTGTACTAAAGTATTGATCTCTGTCTCCTTCACCGAATGCTTCTTCACTAAATTCTTTTTGATCAGAAATTTTAATTGCAATATCAGAAGCTCCACCAATTCCAAACACCCCAAGATGACCTCCTTTTTTCAAAGGGAAAGACAATTTAAAAGCTCCGTCTCCATAGGTTGGAACAGCATCAGTTCCTATGCGTATATTCATAGATTGGAAAATACTTAAAGTACTGTACCTCCCCATTACCAAGTAACTTGAGCGTTTTTCTCTATTTATTGGTCCTTCAGCCATCACTTCTGTTCCTAGGAATCCAAATTGACCTGTAAACTCATGCTTATCTGTGTTTCCGTTTCTTAAACGAAGATCAAAAACTCCTGAAATCGAGTTGCCATAATCTGCTGGAAAAGCCGACATAAAGAAATCAGAATTAGCTAAAATTTTATTGTTCAAAATAGCTACGGGTCCACCTGTTGAGCCAGAAGTAGCAAAATGGTTAGGATTAGGAATATCTACCCCTTCAACTTTCCATAAGAGACCAAGTGGAGAGTTCCCACGGATAACAATATCATTTCTAGAATCATCTGCTCCTTGCACTCCGGCAAAGTTGCTCGCCATACGCGCAGGGTCACCTCTAGATCCTGCATATCGATCAGTTTCTTCTACACTAAACTGTCGTGCAGATATCAATGCCATGTCATTGTTTACTTCTCCATTTTTTTTACCAACGATATTTATTTCTTCTGTGGTTACAACATCTTCTTGGAGTTTAATATTTACAACGCTTTCTTTACCAGAATTTACAATAATTGTTTGAGTGCTATTTAAATAGGAGTTGTAGCCAACCGTGAGAGAATACTTCCCAATAGGGACATTTTTAAAATTGTAGAATCCATCAATATCTGTTGAGCTATTAATGATGTTTGTAGAATCATCTGATACTAAGGTTAGTCTGGCTCCAATTAATGGGAATTGTGACTCTGAGTCGACAACACTTCCCTTAACAGTTTGTGTTATTTGACTCCAAATAGGAAAAGCAATAAAACCAAAAATAATTAGTAAAAATCTAGTCATTGAATTATTTTAAAAATAGCAAAGAAACAATTTTTATTTCTTAATAGACTCCTCCCATTCGCTTTTTGTCCAGTCTTTGATGTAAACATCTTTAAAAGTGTAGTGGTTCATTTCGTTGATGTACAAATTTCTTACTTTAGAATAAATCACTTTTATTGTTTCTTCATACCAAAGAATAATATAGGGAGCATCCTCCATAAGTATACGTTCTGCTTCTGCAAAATTCTTGTATCTCTCAACAATGTCAGTGGCACTCTTTCCTTTCTCAAAAGCTGCATCAAATTCAGGGTTACTGTAGCGTGCATGATTTGTAGGGGATGCTTTTGTAGGGTCGTCAGGTATGCTTCCACCATATCCACTCATTAAGAAACTTTCTGGACTGTAAAAGTCAGCATACCAAGAAGATCTAAAAAGTTGTCCATTTGCATTCTCTTGGTCTTTTAATCTATCTAAAAAGGGCATTCCGTCTAAATTAACATTGATGTTCAGTACTTTTTTTAATTGTTTTGCTACTTCATCTGCTACTGCCGAATGGTTTGATCCTAGGTTAAATTTTAGATTTATGTCAGGAAAATCTTTTCCATCAGGGTAACCAGCTTCGGCAAGCAAAGCTCTTGCTTTTTCTGGATTGTAAGAATATGAATGTCTTTTCACTGTTGTATAGTCGTAGCCTCCGAAAGTTGCTGGGGGAACAATACCTGCATTACCTTTGCTGAAAGCTTGATTGTTTAATACGTCTTTTACAATTGCGTCACGGTTAATAGCGTAGTTGATAGCTTTTCTTACACGAACATCTTTAAACTCTTCTCTTAGTAGATTAAAGTGATAGTATTGAGTAGCTAACAATGGTTTTCTAATCAATATTAATTTAGGCGGTGTGCTGTTGAAGTCATCAATTTTGCCTTCTCCTAACATCATAGATATTCTGCTCGGAGGCAAACCATCTATAAGTAAGATCTCCTCGTTTTCGAACATCTCTAATTGTCTAAGATTTCTTGGTTCTATTTTTATAATCAAACTATCTAAGTACGGAAGTTGATGGCCTTCAGCGTCTTTCCCATAGTAATTGTTATTCTTCACTAAGACAATATGGGTTCTATCTTCAGTTTCTCTATACTCTAAGTATTTAAAAGGGCCAGTTCCAATTAAGTCTGTTTCTAATCCTGCTTCAACAATCTTTTTAGAAACGATTGCAGCTGTAGTCTGAGCGAGTTTATCTAAAAAGTTAACATCTCGTTCTTTTAACTCTAAAGTTATTATGTTGCCACTCATTTTCAAACCTTCAATTTCATCTGTCTTCCCTTGAAAAAAGTCATCAGCACCTTTTAAATTGTCTTTGTAAATCGTTGAATAAGCATAGGTTTCTTCATTTTTCAATGGTGTACAGGCGAGTTCTATTGAGAAAACAACATCTTCTGCTGTAAGTTTTATTTTTTCTTCGAATTGTGGATGGCTATGAAAATACACGTCGTCTCTTAGCGTAAATTTAATCACTTTTCCATCGTTAGAAACTTCCCATTTTTCAGCTAAAGATGGTGCTATTTTTAAACTGGTTGGTTCAAAAGCTACAAGTCCTTCATATATCTGATTTAATACTGTAGAAGAGTAGAAATCAGAAACATTACGTGCTAAAAATGTAGTTAGTTCGTTGTCTAAAGCAAATTCAAACGTTCCACCAGCATGCTCAAACTGTTTGTTGTCACCATTATTTGAGCAGGAGCTGAGCGTTACAATCACTAAAAATATAAGTGTAAACCTTGTTTGATGTAGCATTTTTCTTAAATATGAGTGTGTTAGCATAGACGTATAGTGTTTTAACTAAAAAACTAATTTAATAATAAAAATTGCATAAAGTGATTTTTATCTTTGCTTTTTTTTGATTGGTAGGCTTAATTTATACATTTAAAGAAAATAATAGAGGTACTAGTTGTTTTTTTAATAAAATCCTGTTATTATTGCACTTGAAAAACTATCATACACTAAAATAAATGAGAGCATTACTATTTTCGATTGCCGCCCTTTTTACAGTATTTAATGCAAATGCAGATTTATCTATAGAGGGTAGCTACCAAGGAAAGAACTTATACGTTCAGAATCCAGCCTCTGAAGATGGTTTTGGGTTTTGCGTAACTAAAGTCACGATTAACAATAATATTATGCCTGGCGGAGTGGGTCGAAGTGCGTTTGAAATTGACTTTTCTCTTTTTAATATCAATGTAGGTGATGATGTTTTCATTGTTATCGAACATAGCGATGGGTGTACACCTAAAATTTTAAATCCTGAGGTTTTATTGCCAAGATCTACTTTTGAAGTGTCTGAAATGACTGTGAGTAAGAATGGAGATTTAAAATGGACAACAACTGGAGAGCAGGGAGAGTTGCCTTTCGTTATTGAACAATACAGATGGAGTAAGTGGGTGAGTGCAGGAGAGGTTGACGGAACTGGAAAAGAAGGACCTAATACTTATGAGTTTAAAGTGACACCTCATTCAGGTGAAAACAAAGTTCGTGTAGTACAAAAGGATCATTCAGGAACTAAGCGAAGATCACCAGAAAAAACATTTGTTTCCGAAGTAGAAGAGGTAAAGATGTCCCCAACGAAAGTAAAAACAGATATTCATTTTACCTCAAATGGTGAACCAACAGATACTAAATATGAAATCTATGATGCATATGGAAATATCGTTAAGAAAGGATTCTCCTCAAAAGTGAACTGTGAAAACCTTCGTAAAGGTGCATACTATATTAACTTCGACAACAAGAACGAAAAGTTCATTAAAGGTTAATCAGGTTGAAAAACATTGTCCTGCTACTTAATCGTAGCAGGATTTTTTTTATCCAATAAATGTGGTATATGAATAAGATAGAGCATATTGGGATTGCTGTAGATAATATTGATGAAGCAATTGTAGTGTATGAAAAGCTCCTTAATAGTAAGTGCTACAAAGTTGAGGAGGTTGTTTCTGAAGGAGTGAAAACAGCTTTCTTTAAGATCGGAGAATCCAAGATTGAACTCCTTGAAGCTACTAATCCTGAAAGTCCAATTGCAAAATTTATTCAGAAAAGAGGTACGGGAATGCATCATATTGCATTTGATGTATCTGATATTTCAATAGAAATTGATAGACTAGAAAAAGAAGGATTTAAATTGATCCAAAGATCGCCAAAAAATGGAGCAGATAATAAACTCATCGCTTTTCTTCATCCTAAATCAACTGAAGGTGTGCTTGTAGAACTATGTCAAGAGCGTGTTGACTAAGTTGATAACATCATTTGTTTTTACATTTAGATAGTAGGCGTGTAATCCAGCTTCTTTGGCGCCTTCTACATGCTGCATTGAGTCGTCGATAAATAAAGTTTCTGCAGGCTTAAATCCTTCTAGCTTGCATACCTCTATAAATATTTCTGGATTAGGCTTTCTCATCCCCATATAGCAACTGTAATAGGTTTGTTTAAAATGGGTCCTAAGTGACTCTAATTTATGAATTTCTTTCAGTTGTTTATTGAAAAAGTCTAAATGAAGTGTATTTGTATTGCTTAATAATGCTGTGTTATACTTTTCTTTCAGTTGCATTAGAAAGTTCAAACGTTCTTTAGGAAAGTCCAACAGCATCGCATTCCAAGCGTTAGTGATGATTTTTTCATCGGTTGATTGAGGCAAGTACTTCGCTAAACCATTTATGAATTGAGCAGCTCCAATCGCTCCTGTTTCAAAATCGTCGAAAATATCAGTTTGATTGGCTTGTGTATATAATTCATCAAAGTTTTCAATACCTATCTTTTTGAATGCATCAATGGTGAGGTGATAGTCTATATTTAATAACACACCGCCCAAATCTAATATGATGTTTTTTATTTTCATAGCCTTAAACATAAATAAAAAAGGGCGAAACCCGATAAATCGTGTCCGCCCTTTTTAAAATTATGATATAACTAATTATTTAGTTAACACTGCCTTTAATTTGAAGTCAATTATAGTGGAAACATTTCCGTCTTCTGGTTTCTCTGGATTAGCTTGCATTCCTGGAAGTTCTGCTTTAGCAAAATCTACAGAAAATTCACCTGAGAGGGTCATTTTATTATCAGTAGTATTAACCTCTACTGGGAACGTTTCATTCATTGTAAGACCAAGGAAGTCAATAACAACAGTTGCTTTTCCATCAACAATTTGAGTTAAATTAACATTTACATTGCTGTATTTTTCAACATTAAAGAAGTCTTCACTTGCAAGGTGTCCTTGTAATTTTGGCTTTCCGCTTGCCTCATCAATGTCTTGCACATCAATTGAAGTCATGTCAACTGTGAAAGAACCTTCAATATCATCTCCTGTTTTAGTTACAGTTCCAGCTGATATATTTACAATACCATCGTGCGTTTTTCCATCGCTTTGTCCACCAATCCAAGAACCTGCCCAGTTTAGCGTGCTTTCAGATGCGTTGAGTGTATACGTTTCAGCAACAATTTCTTCTTTTGCCTCTTCTGTTGTTTCAACTACTGTTTCGTTTTCACCACAAGCAGTGAAGATTAGAGCAGCAAAAGCTAATACTCCGTAAAATGATTTTTTCATTATTTTTCTCTTTTAAATTATTATTCTAGCAAAGATAGTTAAATATATTTACCGAGGTAGTTAATTTTTATTAAGTTTTTCAAAAAATTCTTGCTAAATTCGTGGTTCAAATGGGAAAAGAAATAGAAAAATATAGTAGAAGAGGCCTTCAGTCAGGCTACCTTTCTGTAGTAGTTGGGATCTCACTCGTGCTTTTTATGCTAGGGTTGGTTTTGGGTGCATATTTTGGACTAGAGCATACACAGAATGCTGCTAAAGAAAACATTGAGATTGATTTGTTTTTTAATCCAGAATTAAATGATTCCGATATTAAAATGATTGAACAAGAGTTGAAGAGTTGGGAAGAGATAAAATCAGTATGGTTTGTTTCTCCAGAGCGAGCGCTTGAAGTTTTTCAATCAAATGAAGTAGAGGCACTAGAAATTAAAGCAATATTTAACGACAGAAGTCCTTTCCCACCTTCTGTATCTTTTAATCCTATTGGAAAGATTGTGAACAAAGAAGATTTAGCCATAATCAAGCAGAAAATATTGGATGCATATCCCGATCAGGTGGCTGAAGTTAATTATGATGAGAACAGAGTAAGTCAAGTAAATTTAGGCTTTCTACAGTGGATATATTTATTTGTAGCCATTGGTGCATTATTGACAATAATCGCTTTTGCAATGATTAACAACACTATACGTTTGGCTTTGTATTCGAAAAGATTTACCATTAAAACAATGCAATTAGTCGGTGCGAAATCTGGATTTATACGTAAACCATTTTTAATTAATTCGATCATTCAAGGATTCTTATCTGCGCTTATCGGTGTAGCACTCTTGCTAGCTGTTTTCTTTGCTTTAAAAAGATATATGGATATTATTGCTTCAACATACGACTTGAAGACATTCTTGATTCTATTTGGAGTACTGGTTTTGTTAGGTGTTTTAATAAGTTTACTTTCGACGTGGTTTGCGCTTAATAAGTATTTACGTAAAAGACTAGATAATTTATATTAGAATAAATTCATTATGATAGAAAAAGATAAAAGAGGATTCCTTTTTAATAAATCAAATTACACTTATTTAATAATTGGCGTATTGCTAAATGTGATTGGCTTTTTGTTAATGATTGGTGGAGCAGCAGAGAATCTTGATGATTTTAATCCAGAAGAATTGTTTTCTCCTGTAAGACTTACTGTTGCACCAATTTTAATTCTTTTGGGGTATGTTGTGATCATTTATAGTATCATGAAAAAACCTAAGTCATTAAAAAATGACGACCATTTAATTGATAAGTAAGGTTTACGAAACATTAAATGGATAATATCAATTACGAATTTCGAAAAGGTGAAGTTATTTTGGTAGACAAGCCACTTAATTGGACTTCTTTTGATGTGGTCAATAAGTTACGTTGGCGACTCAGTAAAAAATATGGAATCAAACGCTTTAAAGTTGGACACGCGGGGACTTTAGATCCTTTAGCAACTGGACTTTTAATTATCTGTACTGGAAAAAGTACGAAATTGAGTGAATCTCTTACCTCTGAAGACAAGACATATATTGGAACGATTCTATTGGGAAGGACCACTCCAAGCTACGATCTAGAAACAGAGTTTAATCAAGATTTTGAAACCAAGCATATCACAGAAGATCAGATTTTCGCATTAGCCAAATCATTTGAAGGTGCTCAAAAGCAGACACCTCCTATCTTTTCTGCAAAGAAAGTTGATGGAAAAAGAGCTTATAAATCAGCTAGACAGGGAGTAGCTATAGATTTAAAAGAAAACGATATTTTTATTCATTCATTTGAAATTGAAGCTATCCGTTTTCCAGAAGTTGATTTTAAAATCACTTGTTCTAAAGGGACGTATATTCGTTCAATTGCCTACGATTTTGGAAGGAAGCTTGATAGCGGAGGCACTTTAATATCACTTCGAAGAACGGCTTCTGGCGATTTATTGATTGAGGATGCTAAGTCTGTTGACGAGTGGTTAAAAATCATTGAGTCAAAAGAGACCCTAGAAGAACTATAAACAAGTACAAATTGGAAGACAACACTGCAAAAGGGATTATAATTTTAGCAGATTTAAAAGCACTAGAAGAGGAGCAGGATAAAGCGAAGGTATTTATCGATGAAAACTGTTCTAGTATTTTAGATGTTAACAATTTTGATATAAATCTGATTACTGAGCAGGATAAAGTATTCTTTTACTTAAGTGACGAATGTGTTAGAAAATATCTTCCTTTACTTGTTGAAACAAACTGTTCAATAGGTTTCTTACCTCATCCTGATGCTATACAAACACGTTCAGGCTATCTTGTTCCCAAAGATCTCTCAACAGCTCTAAAAGTACTTTTAGAAACTGATAGAGAGGTCGATACAGCGGTTCTTAACTGTAATGGTAAGGTTGTATTGAACTATGTTGTAATAGGTGAAATGGTTACTTTTTTAACGAAAAAAGCTAAAACCAATAATATATTCTCCCGATTTGGTAGATTTTTTAGATACCTCAAAAAGTTAGTAAACATAAGAGCTCTACCAATTACAATTAAGGTGGAGGATAGAGATCCGATTAAAACTGCGGCTACTGATATTTTGGTTGTTCAATACGCTCACAATTCTATGGTGTCTAGAATTTTTGCGTCTAAAGAGTTGTCGAGCGACAAACTTTTTCATACTTTTATTTTTGCACCCAGAAGTATTCTTCAGCTTGTTAGGGCTTATGTTGTTAAACTACTTCTAGGTACAGGTCAAAGAAATAAAGAGTTTACATTTTTTAATAGATTGAAAACTGGAGATCTTAACCTTTCTTCAACCCACCCTTTTAAGTGTACTATTGATGGGGAATCCTCTGAAGAAACTGAGCTGAACTTTTCTTTAGCATATTCTTTTAATCAGATTCCAAGCGATTCAATTAAATATGAAGTAGAGGCTAAGGACAAACCAAGCTCTAAACTCTTTCAAATAAAAAATCTCCCTAAAGGGGAGGCTATTGGAGAAATGGTGAAAAGGCGCTTACCATTTATCACACACGCATCTTCGGATGAATACAAAGAACTTTTTACCCAGCTAAGAGAAAATGCTAAACCAAGTCAAAACTATGTTGTTTTGATGATTCTATCTGTAATTTTAGCCACTTTAGGAGTTTTTGCAAACTCTTCTCCTGTGATTATTGGAGCAATGATTTTAGCACCGCTGATGTCGCCAATTATTTCTTTTTCAATGGGTGTTTTAAGACAAGATCGCCAATTGATGAAGAATAGCTTCATTACAATTTTAGTAGGAATTGGAGTAGGATATTTGTTCGCTATAATACTCACTTTAATCACTCCGATTACACAAATAAATGCAGAAATAACAGCTAGGATTGAACCCAATATCATTGATTTAGGAATTGCTGTGGCATCAGGAGCGGCTGGAGCTTATGCTTTCTCAAAAGAGGAGATAGCTAAAACTTTAGCAGGAGTAGCGATAGCCGTTGCGCTTGTCCCTCCTTTGGCCGTTTCTGGAATAGGATTAGCTTGGTTGGATTTTGACATATTTTTCGGGGCTTTCTTGTTGTTAATTACCAATCTAACTGGAATGGTTTTGGCTGCAGCCTTTACGTTCTTAATGACAGGTTACAGTCCTTTTCGATTGGCTAAAAAAGGTTTGCTAATCTCTCTTGTAGTAGTACTCTCTATCAGTGTTCCTTTGGGTTTTGGATTCTTTAAAGTAGTTGAAGAAAATAAAATAATCAGATCACTTAATGGTGCCGAAATTAATGGTCTATCTCTTGAAAATGTGATTTTAGAAGCCCGAAAACCTATGGTTATTTCATTAGATATTATTGTGGGGCATAGTCCAGATGATATAGAAATAGATAGGATAAAAGAACAAATTGAACAAATCGTAGGTGAAGATGTTACGTTAAAAGCCGCAATAAGATTAAAAAGGTAAGCTACATTTTTAATCCACTCAGGCTTTAATTTGAGATCATCTGTGATTGCTTTTGTTAGAATGACATGATTCACAGATATATTTACTATCTTTGTAGCCCTTAAAAAAAATGCCGATTTGAATAAAATGAAACTTTCAGAGTTTGACTTCGAATTGCCCGAAGAACTCGTTGCAAAATATCCTGTTGAAAATCGGGATGAATCTCGTATGATGGTGGTCAACCGTGAAACAGGTGAGATTAAACACGAACTGTTTAAAGATGTCATCAATTACTTTGATGAAGGTGACGTCATGATAAGGAATAATACCAAGGTTTTTCCAGCTCGTTTATACGGGAATAAGGAAAAAACAGGTGCGAAAATAGAGGTTTTCTTGTTGCGGGAGCTCAATAGAGAATCATTGCTTTGGGATGTATTAGTTGATCCTGCAAGAAAAATCCGTATTGGAAACAAATTGTACTTCGGTGATGATGAGTCATTAGTAGCTGAGGTGATTGATAATACAACATCTCGAGGAAGAACATTGCGTTTCCTTTTTGATGGTACTTATGAAGAGTTTAAAGCTAAGATTGAAGTGCTAGGTGAAACTCCATTGCCAAAATACATTGATCGTGAAGTTGAGCCAAGTGATGCTGAACGTTATCAAACTATTTACGCTAAAGAAGAAGGTGCTGTAGCCGCTCCGACTGCAGGAATGCACTTTTCTAAACAATTACTGAAAAGACTAGAACTAAAAGGGGTTGAGTTTGCTGAAATTACTTTACATGTTGGATTAGGAACATTTAGAGAGGTAGAGGTTGAAGACCTAACCAAACATAAAATGGACTCAGAGCAAGCTTTTATTACACAAAAAGCTGCCGATATTGTGAATAAAGCAAAAAGAAATAAAAAGAGAGTTTGCGCTGTTGGTACTACTTCTATGAGAACAATTGAAACTTCTGTTTCAACAGACGGAATGTTAAAACCATATGAAGGATGGACAAATAAGTTTATTTTCCCTCCATATGATTTTAGTATTGCAAATTGTATGATTACAAACTTTCATACACCTTCTTCAACACTGTTGATGATGGTTTCTGCATTCTTAGGTCACGAATTAATGATGACAGTTTATAAAGAAGCAATTAAAGAAAAATATAGATTCTTCTCTTATGGAGATGTAATGTTGATTATATAATCAGTATTTATAATTTTATTAAGTCGCTATTCATAACCGAATAGCGACTTTTTATTTTTAATTTCGTTTTATGAAGTTAACTGTAATCATCACGGCTGGTGGAATAGGGAAAAGAATGGGAAGCAATATTCCTAAACAGTTTCTTTTATTGAATGAGAAGCCTCTAATGATGCACACTGTCGAGCGTTTCTATAATTACAGCTCAAAGTTTGAAATTTTAATTTCTTTACCTCATGATTATATAGAGTTTTGGAAAGACCTCTGTAAACAACATTCTTTTACTATCGATCATAAGGTGGTAGAAGGCGGGAAGGAAAGATATCATTCAATTAAAAACGCCCTCCAATTCGCTTCAGGGGATTTGATTTTTGTTCACGATGCTGTTCGGCCTTTAGTGAGTAAACAAACTATTAAATCAGCAGAGGATTGCGCGATATTAAACGATTCTGCTATTCCAGTTTTACCTTTGAAGGATTCGCTTAGAAGGGGTAGTAAATCAAATAGTCTCCATGTTGATCGTTCACAATATTGGACTGTTCAAACACCCCAAGTGTTTAAAAAGGAATTGCTGTTAGAGGCCTATAGCGTTCCGTATTCCAACACGATTACAGATGATTCCAGTTTGGTTGAAAAGTTAGGGAAAAGGGTCTTCTTGTCTACAGGAAACGAAGAAAACATAAAGATAACAACTCCATTCGATATGGAAATTGCTGAATTTCTTCTAAAAAAAATAAAACATTGATTTTTGTATATAAGTATTGAATTTCAAAGGCTATTCTTACTTTTGTAATGCATTAAGAGCAATTGCTTTAATGAAGGTAAATAATTACATAAAACAAGTAGATTACGTTTTGTTCTTATCTTAAATTGAAAAAATTAAATATGAAATACCTTTTTATAATTACCATAACCATCTTATTGATCAATGATAAAGTATGGTCACAAAGTGATGAACCTTTAAACCTTAAAAATGTATTGGTTGTTGCTCAACAAGACGACCTTTCGGACAGATATACTGTTGAAATTGCTTTGTTACAGTTATTCAACAGCTATAACATTAAGTCTAAAGCATCCCTTAACGTATTAAAGCAAGGAGGTTCGGCAGATATTTTAATGGCGGATACTACGGTGCAAATGTTAAAAGATCAAGGGATAGATACTTATTTATTGGTTTCTGTTCGTGGTTTTAACAATCGATTCAAACCTTCAGAAAAGATTCATGATTTTAAAGAGGAAATTAATGCAGGTCATCTTTATCCATTGTATAGAGAAAGCACTTCTACAGTAACGTTTACATTTACCTTCTACCGTGACTTGAAACCTGTGCACTATGAACTTATTAAGACAGGCTCAGTTGGCTCAAAAGACGCAGTAATTAAGAAGTTAATGAAGAAAGTAGAGCGTAGACTAGTTAAGAAGTGGATGTAGTCCTTAAAAGCTACGAATTACGTTGTTTTAAAATCTTGGATATGTATTTTCCAATGATATCAAATTCTAAGTTTACTTTATCGCCCACTTTTATCTGATGAAAAACTGTGTGTTCGTATGTATACGGAATAATGTGAACAGAAAAACTTTGGTCTTTTGAGTCTACTACTGTTAGGCTAGCACCGTTTACAGTAATTGAACCTTTTTCTACAGTAATATCGTTTGAATCGTATTTGAACTGGAACTCCCAGCTCCCATCTTTTTCATGAATCGCTTCACAAATCGCAATTGTATCGACGTGCCCCTGAACAATATGACCATCAAATCTTCCATTTGCAGGCATACATCTTTCTAAGTTCACTTTATCTCCCACTTTCCATTCACCTAAATCTGTTTTCTTCAGGGTTTCATCAATTGCTGTTACTGTGTATTTATCCTGGTTAACATTAACGACCGTAAGGCAAACTCCATTGTGAGCAAGACTTTGGTCAACCTTTAACTCATTAACAAAAGAACAGTTGAGTGTGAAGTGAATATTACTTCCTTCGTGTTCAATATTTTCAATCTCACCAAGTCCTTCAATAATTCCTGTAAACATCTTTCAATTTTTTATTTTGCAATTAACTCCATATTGTCAATCAATCTTACATCATCACAATAAGTAGCAATACATGCTGTAGCTCCTGGCACCCAATATTGATTTAAATCATTAAGTGTATCTGGATGAACAATTTGTAAGTACTCAAGTTCTAAAGAGGAATCTTTAAAATAGGCTATCATTTTATCTCTTGTCACTGAAGGGGAATAACTATTAGCCCAAGATTTCCCTTTGTTTAGAACCTGCGATATAATAACAGCCTTCTCCAAACTTTGTTCACTTAGTCTTAGATTTCTACTACTCAATGCTAATCCGCTTGAGGTACGCTTAGTTTCAACGGTAACTATTTCGACAGGAAGCTTTAATTGTCTATTCATTTCTTTAACTACAGCAACTTGCTGGAAGTCCTTTCTTCCAAAATATGCTTTGTTTGGTTGTACGATATCGAATAGTCTTGAAACAACATTTACCACCCCGTCAAAATGACCAGGACGGTGCTTACCTTCCATAGTGTTTTCTATGGTTTCTAAATCGACTTTCACTGCTTTATAATCAGCAGGATATATTTCTTCAGCAGTTGGAAGATAAACAAAATCACAGTTATTTTTAAGCAATAAAGCCAAATCCTCGTCTTCTTGTCTCGGATAATGTTTTAAATCATCAGCATTGTTAAACTGAGTAGGATTTACAAAAATACTTACAATGACTGCATCACAATCTTGTTTTGCTGCTTTTACTAAAGCGATGTGACCGTCGTGTAACGCACCCATAGTCGGTACAAAGCCAATTTTAGCTCCTGCTTTCCTTAGCGGAACAAGATGTGCATCAAGCTCATCTATGCTACGTAAACTCTCCAATAGTTCTTTCTGTTTAATCAAGTAAATCAACAAATCTATCTTTTTATACCGAAAATCCGGATTTTTTTCTATATTTTTGTAAACGTTTTACCAAATTAATATTTCATGGAGAAGAAGAGAGTCCTTTTTGTTTCGCAAGAAATCAAACCGTTTTTACCAAGTTCAGATGTTTCAACTGCTGCTAGAAAACTTCCGCAAGGGGTTCAGGAGAGTGGGAAAGAAATTAGAGTATTTATGCCTCGATTTGGAGTGATCAACGAAAGACGTCATCAATTGCATGAAGTAATCAGATTATCTGGAATGAATCTTATCGTAGATGATATGGATCACCCACTAATTATTAAAGTTGCCTCAATTCCAACAGCTAGAATGCAAGTGTATTTCATCGATAATGATGAATACTTCAAGCGTAAAGGTGTTTTTTCTGATGAAAAAGATGTTGAGTATGCAGACAATGATGAGCGTTCTATGTTTTTCTGTAGAGGAGTTCTTGAGACTGTAAAAAAATTAGGGTGGAAGCCAGATATCATTCACTGTCATGGTTGGATGACTTCGCTAATGCCTATGTACGTTAAAGATATCTACAAAAATGATCCTCATTTTACAGATACTAAAGTCATTTATTCGCTTTATGACAATGAGTTTAACAAAAATTGGAACGATCGTTTCGATGAAAAGCTTAAATTCGAAGGTTTTAATGAAGAAATAATTGATTCAATTAAAACAGGTGATTACATTAGCTTAAACAAAGCTGCAATGGAGCATGCTGACGGAGTAGTTATGGGAAGTGAATCTGTAAATGATGAGTTGAAGAAATTATTTGATGAGACAGAAAAATTCAAATTTGAATTCGAATCAGAAGAGCCTCAACCAAAAATGATGAGTGAGTTTTTTGATAAAGTAATAGATGAGGAAGCATTGATTCAGTGATGATAGAAACAACAAAGATTAATAAATTAAAAATGTGGCGAAAAATGATTTTGTTTTTCGCTGCTTTTTTTTGTTTAACAACAAGCATTACGTCTTGTAAAAAGAAAAAGAACCCGATTGGTGCTGAAGCACTTGCTTCAGAAAGCATAATGAGTTCTGATGGGGTTGATACCTTTAAAATTCAAACATACACTGTTGAAGAGGATACGGTTTTTGCCATGGATCCTGAATTCAATTTGATTGGAAGCTATAATGATGAGGTTTTCGGCTCAGTAGAAGCTGAGTTTTACACCCAGCTTACTTTGTCTGGTTTCTCACCTGAATTTGGTGATATGAATACTTTGAGTATCGATTCAGCTGTAATGGCTTTTGAATTCGGAGGTTATTACGGAAATTTAAATCAACAACTTTTTGAGGTTTATGAAATCTCTGAAGAGTTGAGTCGTGATTCTAGTTATACCAGAACCTCAGTTGTTCAAACTTCATCACAAAACCTTGTTCCCACATCAAACAATCAAGGTTTAATTAAACCTGACCCTAATAAACGAGCGATTGTAGGTAATGACACATTGAATCCGCAATTACGTATTCCTTTGGACCCTATTTTTGCTAAAAACCTTTTAACAATTGCTGAAGGAGCATCAAACGATGCTGATTTTGTGCAGACATTTAAAGGTTTAAAGTTTAAAGTAAACAATGGAATGCTAAGTTCAGGTGAAGGCTCTATTATTTATTTAGCTACAACAAAACCAGCTTCAAAACTTACTGTTTATTATACTTCAAACGGTGAACAAGCTTCGTACGATTTCATTGTTAATGGAAGTGCAGTTGATTTTAATCATGTTAAAACAGATTATTCAAGCACGCGTGTTCAGCAAGTTATTGACGACCATACTATGGGGGATGACGAGTTTTATGCTCAAGCCTTTTCTACAAGAGCAAAAGTTGATTTTAGTTCTCTTAATGATTTACCTGAGAATATTGTTGTACATAGTGCAACCCTAGAGTTGCCAGTAAGTTATTATTTGGGGAGCAATTTTTACCCTAGTTCTGAAGTCAATGTGAGTGCACGACTTTTTGATAATGATGATAAAAAATATGTTGTATCAACAGTAGCTTACAATAAAAGTAGAAGGTCATATGTCATTAACTTAAGGACATATGTTCAAAATATTGTAAAAGGCGAAATTGAAAATAATGGAATATTTATCTCGCCGAAAAAATATAATACAACTGTAGAAAGGATAGTGTTTAATGGGATAAATAGTACCAATAAGAAACAACCTAAATTAAGTATTGTTTATACAGTACTTTGAAAATAAATTAACTTTAAAAAGAGAAAATTATGTGTGGTATTGTTGCATATATAGGAAAAGAACAGGCGTTTCCAATTGTCTTAAAAGGACTTAAAAGATTAGAATACAGAGGCTACGATAGTGCTGGAATTGCAGTGCTTAATAGTGCAGGTTTAAATAATTTCAAACGCAAAGGAAAGGTTTCTGAATTAGAGAACTTTGTTGAAGATAAAGATACTTCAGGTACAATAGGAATTGGACATACTCGTTGGGCTACTCACGGATTACCAAATGATATCAATGCGCATCCACACCTTTCAAATGACGGAGATATTGCGTTAATTCACAATGGAATAATTGAGAATTACGATTCTTTAAAGAAAGAATTAATCTCTCGTGGTCATAAGTTCAAAAGTGAAACCGATACTGAAGTATTGGTTCATTTAATAGATGATATTAAAAAAAGCGAGAAGGTTAAAACAGCTGAAGCTGTAAGAATCGCACTAAACAACGTGGTTGGAGCGTATGCAATTGTTGTTTTAAGTAAAGACAATCCAAACGAGTTGATTGCTGCTCGTAAATCAAGTCCACTTGTTGTTGGAATTGGTAAAGACGGTGCTTTTTACTTAGCATCTGACGCTACTCCAATTATCGAATATACCAATGAAGTGGTTTATCTTGAAGATGAGGAAATCGCTATAGTTGATCGTGAAGCTGGTTTGCGTATCTTCAGTATTCAAAATCAAGAGAAAACTCCATATATCCAAGAACTTGAAATGCAATTAGAAGCAATTGAGAAAGGTGGATATGAACATTTTATGCTTAAAGAAATCCACGAGCAACCTCGATCAATTAGAGACTGTTTTAGAGGTCGACTTAACGTTGAGGATGGGTGGGTAGGTCTTGGAGGTATCAAGGATTATGAAAAACAATTGGCTAATGCTAAGCGTATTATTATGATTGCTTGTGGTACTTCATGGCATGCTGCTTTAGTAGGAGAGTATATCTTTGAGGATTTAACACGTATTCCTGTTGAAGTGGAGTATGCATCGGAGTTTAGATACAGAAACCCTATTATCAACGAAGATGACATTGTTATTGCTATTTCTCAATCTGGAGAAACTGCTGATACAATAGCTGCATTAAATCTAGCTAAATCAAAAGGAGCTACAATTTTAGGGATTTGTAATGTTGTAGGATCTACAATTTCTCGTATAACAGATGCAGGTTCTTATACTCATGCTGGTCCAGAAATAGGTGTTGCATCAACTAAAGCATTTACTGCTCAAGTTACTGTTTTGACGTTGATGGCATTGACAATAGCGCGTAATAAAGGCTCTATTAATGAATCTAGATTTAGACGTATAATTACAGAATTGGATTTAATTCCTAATAAAGTTACTCAAATTCTAGAAAAGAGTTCAAAACTTGAGCATATCTCTGAGGTTTATAAAGATGCTACAAATGCTCTGTACCTAGGAAGAGGGATTTCTTTCCCTGTTGCTTTGGAGGGTGCTTTAAAATTAAAAGAAATTTCTTACATTCATGCTGAAGGCTACCCTGCTGCTGAAATGAAACACGGGCCAATTGCATTGATTGATGCTGAAATGCCTGTTTTTGTAATTGCAACAAAAGGAACTTCGTATGAAAAGGTAGTGAGTAATATACAAGAAGTAAAAGCTAGAAAAGGAAAAATAATTGCTGTGATAACAGAAGGTGATACACAGGTGAAAGAGATGGCAGATCATTATATTGAGATTCCTGATACAGATGAAAATCTAGTACCTCTTTTGGCAACTATTCCTCTACAATTAATTTCTTATTATGTTGCTGTAATGAGAGGTGCAAACGTAGATCAACCTAGGAATTTAGCGAAATCTGTAACTGTAGAATAATAATATATGAATATTGATTTAACAGGCAAACACGCGGTAGTTTGTGGAAGTACACAAGGAATAGGAAAAGAGTCAGCTATAGCATTATCTAAGCTTGGAGCATCAATTACTCTGGTAGCAAGAAATGAAGCCAAATTAAAAGATGTGCTCAAAGAACTTAAACCAAATAGTAAAAATGATTATATTGTTGCTGACTTTTCTCAACCTCAAGACTTAGAGCGGAAAATTAAGTTATGGGCAAGTAGTCATAAAGCTCATATTCTATTAAATAATACTGGAGGTCCAAAAGGAGGTCCTATTAGAAAGGCAAAGGTTTCTGAATTTACAGATGCTTTTACAAATCACTTGGTGTGTAATCATATTCTTGTTCAAGCTTTATACCCAGGTATGAAAGAAGAGGGGTATGGACGTATCATTAATATTATTTCAACAAGTGTCAAGCAGCCTTTAGATGGATTAGGAGTTTCAAATACCATTAGAGGAGCTGTTGCTAATTGGAGTAAAACAATGGCCAATGAATTAGGTCAATATAATATTACAGTTAATAATGTTTTGCCTGGTGCTACAAACACTGTTCGTTTACAGTCAATAGCGGAAAATAAAGCTGCACATTCATCGATTTTAAATTACGATGAAATTTTAGCAAATATGGCTGCGCAATCACCAATGAAGAGAATTGCACAACCAGAAGAAATTGCTAATGCAGTTGCTTTTTTAGCGAGCCCAGCAGCAAGCTATATTAATGGAATTAACGTACCTGTTGATGGAGGACGAACGAAATCTCTTTAGAAAATGAACTTTAATGAAAAAACGAGTGCAGTAATTGTACTCGTTTTTTCATTAAATGACTTTTATTTTAGGGTTAATCCTTTTTAACTACTTTTGAAACAATAATTTAATGCTTAATCTTATGAAAAAAGTTCTATTCTTAATTATTTTAATTTCTAGTTGGCATCTAAATGCGCAAGTATTCATTCAAGAAGATTTTGATTCTGGTATCCCTACAGGTTGGGATATAGGAACTTATGAAATGGCTGATTCGGGCAATTGTTCAGGAGGATCATTGCTCCATAATATGTGGGATTTGGAAGATATAACGAATACTTCTACTTACAGTGAAACTGCTACAGGTAATGATATTGTGATTTCTTTTGATTATAAGATTATTGACTATTATACTGATCAAGGTGTTGACTATGATTTTGGAGTTTTCTATTTACAGTTTTCAATAGATGGTGGGGCAACTTGGATTAATTATGACACTATTAATGGATTAAAGCATGTAATTTCTGATGTTTGTAATACATGGACGAATACTATTCTTGCATCAGAGGTTCCAAATGGATCTGACTTTGCTTGGAAAATAGACGGTACTTGGACACAGGAAGATTACCTTGTTTTTATTGACAACTTCTCTGCAATAGAACAGGTGAACTGTTTTAAGGTAACTAATTTATCTGTGACAAATGAAACAGCAAATTCTGCTGATTTATCATGGAATAGCAACGGGAGTGAGTCAATATGGAATATTGAATATGGAGAAGCGGGATTCCCTAAAGGAACTGGAACACTAGAAACAGGAATTACAAATCCTTATACTTTGTCAGGATTAAACCCAGAAATAGATTATGAGTTCTATGTACAAGCTGATTGTGGAGGTACAGATCAAAGCGGTTGGGCAGGTCCTTATTTATTTAGCACATTGTCCAATTGTCCAGCACCTACAGATTTATCTGTAACTAATGTTTCATCAAACTCAGCAGATTTTGGATGGACAGAAAATGGTAATGCTACGCTTTGGAATATTGAATATGGAGAGGCAGGCTTCACACCAGGAAATGGAGTTGTTGTAACTGGAGTAACAAATCCTTATACGGCTACTGGATTAGACGCTCAAACTGATTATGAATTTTACGTTCAAGGAGACTGTGGCAATGGAGAGATAAGTCCATGGTCGTTATCTTCAGGTATGTTTCTTACATCATGTATCTCTTTTGAGGCAAATGGATTTTGTGAAGACTTTGAATCTACAAATTCATCATCACTAAGTTGCTGGAGGGTATTTGATATTAATGAAGACGGAGAGAGTTGGACTATAATAAGTGATCAGCCAAATAATGGAGACTATTCTGCATCATTCGATTCATATTGGAGTGGAGGAGACGATGATGATTATTTAGTTACACCTCCATTAAACTTTACTGGAGTAGAATTTATGAAGTTTTCTTATAGTGTTGAAGACGAATACGAACCAATTGGTTTTCAAGTTTTACTTTCAACAACAGGAAATAGTCCTTCAGATTTTAAAGATACTCTAATGCGTTATGCTGTCTATACTAATCAATCGTATATGGACACAATTATTGATTTAACAGCTTATACTGGAACAGTGTACGTTGCATTTAATATGATTTCCACAACTACTGAGGGGGTATTATTTATTGATGATGTGTGCTTTGGAGAATGTATCCCAACACCTGGAAATGGTGGTGCTATAGATGTTTGTAGAACAGTTGGTCAACTTAATTTAGCGGATGAAGTTATTGCTCATTCAAACAATGCAGGACGTTGGGAGTTTCCAGAAAACCAAACTTTAATTGTGAATGATACACTTTTTAATGTTTCATTTATTAATGCTGGTTCATATGAACTTCTATATATTGTTGACGGGATGTGCACATCAGATACTACAATAGCAGTAGTTACAGTTTACAGTGAATCATCAGCAGGTGTAGGTTCTACAATTACAGTTTGTAAAGAAGAACCAATCAATTTGTTTTCTGCTTTAAGTGGAACTGTTGATTTAGGTGGGGCGTGGTATGATAGTATGGATAATCCTCTTCCGAATTCTCAACCAATTGCTTCTAATGAAATTGGAGAATATCACTTTAAGTATGTCGCAAATAACGTAGTATGTATCGCAGACACAGCATTTGTACAAGTAATCGTTACAAACTGTTATTGGAATACTGAAGCTGAATCATTTGCTGATATTTCAGTCTATCCTAACCCAGTTAATAACGTCTTAAATATTGCTAATCCTTCTAATATTTCTTCTCTTAAAATAGAAGTGCTAGATATAAATGGTAGAATAGTATGGGCTGAAAATCAAGAGTTAAGCGATGGGACAAATACAGTGATTGAGATGAGCTATCTTGAAAATGGAATTTATACCTTAAGAGTACATAATGAAGAGGGTCAAAGAAATTTTAAAATAATAAAGCAGTAACTACATCTTAGTAGAAGTTAAAATTAGTCCTACACTTTAAGGAATATGTGTTCTAGGTACTAAATAACTTTTGTTTTAAATGATTTTGCGTTTTGTTAAACAAGATTATTTAACTAGTTTTGATGATAATTAATTTTATGAACTTAATATCTGAATTTATGAAAAGAACACTACTTATTTATCCGTTACTATTTTTAATGGCAACGGTTTTTGGAACAAATTTAAATGC
>Ga0209075_1000785_pt1 | contig 30602 bp, 30 predicted proteins | sample Stecom2011_FD_187523 | JGI IMG/M metagenome (GOLD analysis project Ga0209075, IMG submission 187523) | Agricultural soil microbial communities from Utah to study Nitrogen management - Steer compost 2011 (SPAdes) (version 2) | ecosystem: Environmental > Terrestrial > Soil > Agricultural land...
ATAAGAATTGCTTTGTAAAACATGATTAAAGTCACATTTTTTATCTGATTTTTAAAAATAAAAAAAGAGCTAAATTCTAGATTTAGCTCTTTTTTTTATAATAAATACTTTTTATTTATCTTTTAAACGTCATCACCGGTAAAACGGAGTGGTTGGCAATATCCTCAGAGATACTTCCTTCAAAGAAATGTGCGATTCCTGTTCTTCCATGAGTAGCTACAGCTATTAAATCTGCACCTATTTTATTAGCGAAGTTTAAAACACCTTTTTCTACGCTATAGTCTGAAATAAAATTAATGTCTTTTAATTTATCTAGATTGCCTTCAGCTTGCATTAAAAAATCGCTTACAGTTTGTTCCATTTCATTACTGCTTCTAAACCTATCAGAAGGCATATTAACATAAATTAAATGTAGTTTTGTGTGTAAATCTTCGAACATATAACGCATTCTTTTATACACATCTACCGATTCTAATGAGAAATCGCTGGCATAAACAACATCGTTAAAAATATCTTTACTGAATCTGTCTTTTAAAACCAGAACTGGAACATCCGAATATCTTACTACTTTTTCTGTGTTGGAACCTACAAATATTTCTGAAAAACCACTAGTACCTTGAGAACCCATTATTATTAAATCGGCACCATGTTCTTTAGCCACATCATTCACTTCACTAAAAACTTTAAAGTGCTTAACTATAGGTGTAATTTTAGCTCCTTTAAAAATAGGCTTATCCAAAAATTCACTAAACTTGGTTTCAGCCAGTCTTAAAAAGAAAACTGCTTTTGTAATTTGTTCTGAATTAGTTGTGTTAATAACCGCATTGGACATTTCAAGCATATGCAAGGCTAAAATTTCAGTTTCGCTGTCTTTTCTCGCTATTTTAACAGCAGCTTCTAAAGCATATTCTGATTGCTCAGAAAAATCAACTGGGACAATAATCTTTTTCATTTTGATAGGTTTTTGATGTTGATAATATTTGGTTTAATTCGACTTAGTCTACGTTCTTTAGCATCTATCTATGTACGCCAAGAGCTTTAACCAAAGGTACGAAAAATCGACTAAAAATCTTTCCTTTTAGCTTTAAAAATGATTCTAAGAACAGGCAAAATTACCCATACTGTTAGCATGCTAATAGAAACCATCAATCCGAAATTAGTGCCGAAAAACTGTTTAAAAACAGCTCCTGTATAACCTAAGAGTGCCGAAATATCAAGTTTTAGCAAAATAAGGGTTCTTGATAAATCTATAGGGTTCAACATGGTTCCAATTAATGACAACTTATCTAAGGGATAATCTTCAAAAATAATAAGAGACATTAAGAAGATACCATCGTAAATAATGGCTAAAAATAACCATAGCAGAATGGCATAACCAAATCCTTTAATTCTATTTTCATTGGATAAAGCAATATTAAAGGCCAAAGCCGTAAAAATAAGGGTCAAGAAAGTTCCTGTTATAAGTAATAAGGAAAAGTCCCAAATGGCATTGGACATAAACAAACCGTAAAAAACAAACGGAATACCCAAACCTAAAATCAAGCTCATAGACAGCGAAATAGCCACTCCTAGATACTGCCCTAGGAAAATGGACGATCGTTTTAAGGGTTGCGCTAACAACAGCTCTGTAAACTCTTTAGAATTATAATAATACATGACCCCAAAAATGGTTCCTATTAAAGGTACCAAAACAATAATAACATTCATTAACGTAATTACCGCTTTAGACAGGTCGTTGTTTAAAAACAACAACACGACACCTAGTAATAAGTAAAATGCAAAATACACGTAACTCCAACGGCTACGCATTAAATCGTAAAAACTATATTTTAATATTTTAAACATGATTGTCTGTTAATATGGATGCGATGGCATGTTCGAAATCCGGTTGTTTGGTTTTGTCTTTAAGTTCTGTAATAGTTCCTTTAAAGTAAATTTTACCCTCTAAAAGGAATACAATTTCATCGGAAATTTCTTCAACAAAACTCATAATATGAGAGGTAATCAAGATGGTTTTTCCTTTGGCTTTTTCTGATTGGATTAACTTTTTTAAGCGCAATAATGAAATGGGATCCAAACCAGAAGTTGGTTCGTCCAATATTACCAAAGGACTATCAAACATAAACGTTAATACCAAGTTCACTTTTTGTTTGGTACCACCCGAAAGGTTTCCTAATCTTTTATCTAAAAAAGGCTCCAATTTGAATAAACTGATTAATTCTTGATCCAAAGAGGTCTTGCCTCGTAGATCTTTAATCATTGTAATTAATTCCTTTACTTTTAAGTTATTGGGAAAATTAGCTATTTGAGGTAAATAATCTATCTTATGTCTGTAATTAGATCCGCTTTTTACGTTTTCTCCCAATACAGAAATAGTGCCCTTATTTGGAATAACCATTCCTAACAAACATTTTATAAGCGTTGTTTTTCCAGATCCATTTGGACCCAATACGGCAAAAATTCCACCTTCGCCAATTTCCAAATCGAGACCACTTAAGACCTCGTTTTTTCCAAATTTTTTATATAAATTCTTAATTTTTATCATGATCTATGCGTTTCATTCTTGGATTTTCGTCCATCAAATCGTCTGGGGTGAACACTGGAGAAACCTTTTCAGAAAAATCTATAAGGTCAATAAATAGACTTCGTAATAGAATGATAGTCTCTGGTGTTCTGTTTACTATATATGAAAAGAGCTTTACAGGTCGGTATGGCACATCGCCTATTCCGTCTTTATCTAAATCGTAGCCTGTGTAATTACTCCAATAATTGTTATCAAATTTATTATCGTTGATTCTTCCATTGTAGGAAATATCAAAGGAATTATATAGAAAATTATTATTTATAATATGATTTTCGTAGCAAGCACCTTTTACTCGTATTGCGTAACCATTGCTTATAAAATCGTTGTTGGAATATACCAAACGGTTACTTCCTTCCACCGTTATCCCAACCGTATTTTCTATAAATACATTATTTTTAAGGTTCACGTCGTTTACTTCTTTCAACAGTAATCCGTAAGCTGCAGTTCCCCAGTTTTTCTTAATAACATTGTTTTCTACCTCCATAAATTTTGAAAACATCAAAGCTATTCCGGCACCATTGGTTTCAAACACATTATTTATAACATAGTTATTGTTGCTGAACATGAAATGAAGCCCATAGCGTACGTTGTTCTTACTAAAATTATCTGCAATGGTTATATTATCAGAAAATTCAAGATAAATTCCATCACGAACATTGCGAACATCATTCCCGCGTACTTCCACATTTTTACAATACCATAAGTGCACGGCATTCCCGGAGTTAAATTCGGTTACGGCCTCTCCTCTAACGGTGTTATTTAGTACTTTTCCATCATTGGATTTTTGAAGATAAATTCCGAAGAAAAGTTTTTCAAGTTCTAAATTCTGAATAACGAATCCAGTACTATTTACAACACGTACGGCAGCATAATCAGTAGTATAACTTACGCCTACATTTATAATCTTAAATCCGTCGAGCGTCACATTATCTGCACCTATAGTGATGATTTCCCCTTTTGCTTCTCCATCAATAGTGGGAAGATCCTCACCTATTAGGGTAATGCTTTTATCAATTTTTAAATTGGCTTCCTTATAAATTCCCTTTTTCACAAAAATGGTATCACCTTCCGAAGCTTGTTGTATTGCTTCGTGAATTGTTTTTACAGAACACGAGGAACAAACCGTTATTGTATGTGACCATGTGTTTGTGGTGGACAGCAATACAGTTAAAAAGAAGAATATGTAGTGTTTGTTTTTCAAAATGGAGTAAAAATTAATCAATATGAATTCATTCTCTTGCGAGATGATTAAAAGAATCGAAGATACAGAATTTAAAGAAGTTTCAATAATAGAAATATATGAAATTGATACATTAAAAAATCTGTATGATTTCGAACTTCATAAAAAAGACTTCAGCAAATCTTTTTGGCTGTTTAGCCATTCAGAAATTGCTGAAGCCATTTAATTTAATTTATAATTTTAGGTGATCTTGAATTTCTTTCCAAGAGTAAATATCACCCGTAAATTTTTCTTGGGCCTTCTTTCCAGCTTCTTCATTTAAAAAAGCAGAGAGGTTTGCTCCCATAGGGCTTTGCAATTGTTCGCTTACCAAATAAGTAGCTTTCGTAGCATCTATCAACTCGCCAGGCTTATTGAAGTCTGCCACTAAATAGTAAGCCATTTCCGTGTCCTTAAATTCATCTTGCAATGCATGGACCATACACTCAATGGCATCATATTTATAAGCTCTGCCCTTTGCGGTTACCACTTGTGAAGCATGCTGTCTATCAACAATAGTCATATCACAAAAGTGACAAGCGTCCGAGCCGTAATTTATAGGCTGTGGACTCACGTTACAAGAAGCCAATAAAAAGGTAATTATGCCTAGAAAAATAAACTGTTTCATCTATTTATATTTTTAATATTGAATAATCAAATTTAAATTTATTTTAGGAAGAATATCATTTTCCTGTTGAATCTTATAATTTGCTTGAATTTAAAAGAAACCTCAGCTTAATATTAAGAAGCCTTTTTAGATTCACTTTTTCCTACGAAGAAAGCTACTACGGTAAGTAACATTCCTACGAATATCATATAAGCTCCAGCTGATGGCCAAGAATCAACATCAAAATTCAGCATTTTTTGATAACCTAAAAGTGGTGGTTTATAAGTCATAGGTGTACCATCTAAGTTTTCAAGTTTCATAATAGCTTTTGGGTCCAGATTGGTTCCGTAATCTATTAGCCATAGGTTAAAATCGTACATTCCCATAAGTCCAAGAATAGACATGAGTATAAACCAACCAAGAAACCATTTGTAACTTACTTTTCTAAAGAAACCAAGTAAACCGATAATCACTCCAAGAGCTACCATAACACCTATAACCATAGGAAAAACTTGAAACTCCCACATGTCTTCAACTTTAGGGATGGTTTTCATTCCAATATAGTGGTTAAGACCATCGATATTTTGAATATCAAATTCCTCTACACCTTCTATACCTTGAATATAAATGTTCATTCCAAGAGGGTCTGGATATTGGGGTGCACCCAAAACGATGTTCCACAATGGGAATTTAAAAAGACCCAATAACAAAAGCGATCCTATTATCATTATAATACCAGCTTTTTTCATAATAATTTTCAATTAAATTAACCATTCAGTTAATAGCATTTTAAAAGAAAGGCGAGAACGATAAATCAATTCTCGCCTTATAGTAGGAAAATAAACACTAAAACAAAATTTCCCTAAACTTATAATATTGGTTATTTACTTACACTTAATCTTCGCCTAGGCTCCAAGATAATTCGATATTCGAATCAGCTGGGCTTACACGTACATATCCTTGCATTTCTTGGTGAAGTGCAGAACAGAAATCTGTACAATAGAACGGCCATACTCCAACTTGTTTTGGCTCCCAAACCAAGGTTTCAGTCGCTCCTGGAACAATAAGCATCTCTGCGTTATTAGCACCAATTACTGCAAAACCGTGAGGTACGTCAAAATCTTGTTCAAGGTTTGTAATGTGGAAGAATACTTTGTCACCAACTTTTACTCCCTCAATATTATCAGGATTAAAGTGGCTTCGGATCATATTCATATAAATATGAACATCTTTTCCTTCACGTACTACCTTTACATCGCTATTAGAAAGAGACACATAAGGGTGTTTATTTTCCGTAAGCTTATAGATTTTTCTAGAATTAGGCGCAACCATGTCTGCAGGAATTGCAGCAGCATAGTGAGGCTCTCCAATTGTTGGGAAATCTAGTAACAGTTCCATTTTATCACCTGTAATATCGAATAACTGAGCAGACTGTGTAAGCTCTGGTCCTGTTGGTAAGTATCTGTCTTTTGTAATTTTATTTAAGGCTACAAAGTATTTTCCAAATGGCTTACGTGAGTTTCCTCCAGGGATCATACCGTGTCCTACAGAGTAGAATACTGGTTGTCTGTCTACAACTTCCCAAGTTCCAACTTTCCATTTTACAACTTCAGAAGAGATAAAGAACGTGGTATAAGCATATCCTTTTTCGTCAAATTCTGTATGAAGTGGTCCTAAACCTGGTTGTTTAACTACACCAGCAAGAATATCTTCAAAGTTTAAGATTGGAATACCGTAAGCTTCTCCGTCAAATTTCTTGCCTTCAATTGCAGCAAGCATTTTAGTGAAACTGTGAACAGTTAAGTCAGCAGAAAGTTTTCCGTTACCAATAATGTACTCACCTGTTGGATCAACGTCACAACCGTGTGGAGATTTTGGAGTTGGCAAGAAATAAACAGCTCCAGGAACATCTAATGGATTTACAGTCAACACTTCTTTCAACATCGTAGATGTAGCAGTATGTGTGTGTTCATCCAAAATGTTATGTGCATAGTTAGCAGGGACTTTTGTTCCACCACCATTATTTACATATTCCTCGATTTTTTTCCAGTTTACTGCAGCGATGAAATCCTTATCGTTTTGTGAAGCGTTAACTTCTAAAAGCGTATGGGCTTCTTCCGTGTTATAAGTAGTAAAGAAGAACCAACCATGACTCTTATCACGTCCAGGGTGAGAAAGGTCGTAGTTAAAACCTGGCATCATTAACTGGAAGTTGATATTCATTCTTCCTGTTTCTTGATCAACTTTAATAAAAGTTAAGGCTCCTTTAAAGTTTCCTTTATAATCTTTTATAGACATATCTTTCTGAGGTACTGGTACAGAGAAACGAGTTCCTGCTACCACATACTCGGTGTTTTCAGTAATAAAAGATGAACTGTGGTTACCAGCACTGTTTGGTATTTCAATAATTTCTTCTGTTTTGAAATTCTTCAAATCAATACGTGCAATTCTAGGCGTGTTGTTTCCATTGATAAAAACCCAACGACCATCTAAGACACCATTTGTTTGAGAAATATCAGGATGGTGAGAATCATCCCAAGGCACAAAACCAAAAGAAGTATTCAACATAGGTTTAGTTTCCTCTGTATATCCCCATCCATTTTCAGGGTTTTGAGAGAATACAGGAAGAACTTTAAGTAAACGACCTGAAGGCAAGCCATAAACAGCTAGCTGTCCACTAAATCCTCCAGACATAAATGCATAGAATTCATCGTGTTCACCTGGAGCCACATATACTCTTTCAGCTGCATTGGTAGCTAAGCCACCTTGTCCGCCTTTTTTGGTCCTTTGCTGTCCGCCATCATTACAGCTCGCCAGTCCGGCAACCATAACTAAGGAAATTAAAATATTTATTGTTTTTTTCATTTCTATTCTATTTATATTGAGTTATTTAATTGATTAGTTAGCAGGTAAGATTACTTTATCCACTACGTGAACGATTCCGTTTCCAGCAGGAACACTTGCTATAATTTTGGCACCACCAACAAATACATCGTCACCTATAACTTCTATAGCCACATCTTCGCCATTTGCCTGTCCGAGTTTTTTAAACTTTTTCAGGAAATCTTTCGAATAGTTTCCAGGTGTTACATGGTTCTTTAATATAAAAGCCAATTTGTCTTTATTTTCCGGCTTCAGTAAATCTTCTACTGTTCCAGCTGGTAAAGCTGCAAATGCTTCGTTTGTTGGTGCAAATACCATTAAAGGCCCAGCATTAACCAATGCGTTTTCTAATTGGGCCGCTTGTACAGCTGCAACTAGAGTTGTGTGGTCTGGAGAGCCGATGGCAATTTGCAAGATATTTGGGGTAGCTTCATCATCTACGATGAAAGCTTGACCCTGTCTTGCCGGTGCTTCGTTAGAAACAGGTGCGGTTGAAGTGTCCTGTACATTGTTTGCGTTGTCTTTGCAACCTACAAACAATACAATAAGACAAGTTGTGATTAGGAAATTAAGGTTAGTTGTTTTCATATAAAGAATTACTAAAGGGTTACTAAAGAGTTCTAAAATATTCTAAAACGGCTCTTGCATCCGCTTCAGATAAATTTTGATTTGCCATTGGAGAACCGTTGAATTCGATTAATAGCTCTTTAGCTAATGGATCCTCAACAACCATTACTTCTGGATTTAAAATCATGTTCATTACCCATTCTGGTGTTCTAATATCTAAAACTCCTTTTGGTGCTGGACCGATAAATTTCTTGTCAGGTCTATGGCAAGCTGTACAGTTACTTTTGAAAATCTCCGCACCTTTAGCAGCCATTGCTTGGTCTATTTCGGCAGGCAATACTAAGGATTTAATTGGGCCAACCCCTTTATTAACTAAATCTACTCTTTCTGAAGGAGGTACAACCTTTGCTTCTTTAGGAGTTTCCTTTTTCTCAGTAGGAGCCTTTTTCTGATAGGTAAAGGTTTCTTCTTTTTTCTCTTCTTTTCCACCACAGCTCATTAGTAGTGAAATAAATAATACGGTAAAAATTTTAAATGCTGTTTTCATGATGTGTTTTATTTTTAATAGTACAAATGTAAGGTCTAAACCTAGAACAAAATATGATATTAATCATATTTAGGACGAAATCATCCTCTACTTTAGGTTTTTTTTAACTTTATTTTAAAGCTAAACATTAGTAAATATATAACTAATTGATAATCAAAAAAAAGCAGGGTGCAATAAAATCAAAAAGAGTTAAACCGAAGCTCAACTCTTTTTTAAACACTAAAACATCTTTAACTAATAAAACTATATTCTTACATTTTAAAGGTCATAACTGGTAAGGTAGAATGGTTGGCAATATCTTCAGAAATACTTCCTTCAAAAAAATGTGCAATTCCTTTTCTTCCGTGTGTGGCAACAGCTATTAAATCGGCTCCAATTAAATTAGAGAAATTTAAAATGCCCTTTTCAATGGTATAATCGTTAACATAGTTCACTTCATGCATTTTTTCTATACCTCCATCTGCCTTTCTTAAAAAGCTGGCCACCTGTTTTTCAATTTCAGCCGAACTTTTAAATTTAGAACCTGGTAAATTTACGTACACTAAGTGCATGGTAGCTTCCAATTTCTCAACCATGTCTTTAGCTCTTATATATTGTTCTATGGATTCTTCTGTAAAATCGCAGGCAAAAACCACATTTTCAAATTCCATTAAAATAGGATTGTGCTTAATTACCAAAACTGGAACTTCAGAATGTCTTACTACTTTTTCAGTATTGGAACCAACTAAAATTTCCTTGATGCCACTAGCACCTTGAGATCCCATTACAATTAAATCTGCACCCGTTTCTATGGCTATATCATTTACTTCGCTAAACACTTTAAATTGTTTAACTATGGGAGTTACTTTTATATTTTTTAAATAATCCTTATCCAAAAACTCTTCGAATTTTTTTTCGGCAAGCCTTAAAAAGTAAATTGTTTCTATTTGCTTTATGCCATCTGCCTTTGTTAAAACGGCATTAGAAATTTCTAGCATATGCAAAGCTAGAATTTCAGCGCCATTTTTTTTCGCCAACATAGCAGCTGCTTCTAAAGCGAATTCAGATTCCTCTGAAAAATCTACTGGTACAATTATTTTTTTCATGTTTTTGGTTGTGTATTTTTAAATAGTCATTGAAAACAATTGGGTTTCTGGCATGTTTTCTTGTAACAGTAAATCGAAAGCCATACAAATGTTTCTTACAAATGGCTTCCCCTTTTCTGTAACTTGTATGTTATTTCCTTGAATTTTCATTAAACCATCAGCCTCCATTTCTTCAAGTCTTTCCAATACTTCTGGGAGTTCTTCAAAATAAAGCTCCTTATTATCCCAAGATGTATGGAACTGGCACATGAGGTTTAAAATATGTTTTCTAATAATTAAATCTTTTTCGTTTAAAAGATGTCCTCTATATATAGGAATTATATTTTCATCTATTAAATGATAGTACTCTTCTAAGCCTTTTACATTTTGTGCAAACCCATACCAACTATCACTAATGGACGATACTCCCAAACCAATCATAGCTTGCGTTTTTGAAGCTGTATAACCCATAAAATTTCTATGAAGCTTTTGTTGGTCTATGGATTTATAAAGTGAATCGGATTTTAAAGCAAAATGATCCATGCCAATTTCTACAAAACCAGCTTCGGATAAAAGTTCTTTTCCTAATTCGTATTGTCTTCTTTTTGTTTGAGGAGTAGGTAAATCTTCATCTTTAAAACCTCGTTGTCCATTTCCTTTTATCCAAGGCACATGGGCATAACTATAAAATGCCAAACGATCTGGCATAAGTTCTTTGGTTTTTTTTATGGTTTCTTCTACATGTTCTATGGTTTGAAATGGCAATCCAAAAATAATATCATGGCTCACAGAAGTATATCCTATTTCTCTAGCTTCTTCTGTAACACGTTTCACATTTTCGAAAGGCTGAATTCTATGGATGGCAACTTGTACCACTTCATTATAATCCTGAACTCCAAAACTTACCCGTCTAAACCCTAAATCGTAAAGTGTTTGCAAGTGGTCTTTGGTGGTGTTGTTTGGATGTCCTTCAAAACTAAACTCATAACCTTCTGCCAAAGTAGCTTTTCTTAACAGTCCATCTATCAGGCGTTTTAAATTACCTGTTGAGAAAAAAGTAGGAGTTCCTCCTCCAAGATGAATTTCCTTAATATGCGGTTTGCCATTAAACAACTCGCAATACATGTCCCATTCTTTTAGAACTGCTGTTATATAAGGCGACTCTACTTCATGGCGTTTTGTAATACGTTTATTACATCCACAAAACGTACATAAACTTTCGCAAAATGGTAAATGCAAATACAAGCTTAGACCTTCTGAGCTATTACTTTCGTTAAACGATTTTATAAGAGAATCTTTCCATGTTTTAGACGAAAAGCTGTTATTATCCCAATAAGGCACCGTAGGATAACTAGTGTATCTTGGGCCTGCAACGTTGTATTTGTTTATTAATGAATTTTTCATACCTAACTAAATCAAGTACAAAAGTAAATTGAAACCGTGTTGTAAAATATGATTTTTGTCATATTAGCTAGTTTAAAATTTTAAAAACGTCTATTTATTACGTAACTTTGAGTAAACATATAAACATTATTTCAAAATGAAAAAACCAGTATTAATTGCCTTGTTGTTAACATTAAGCCTAGCAATAGGTTGTAAAAACAACAAAAAGGAAAACATAGAACCAGAAGTTACTGCCACTGAAGAGCAGGCGGTTGAGCCAGTTCAGGATGAAGCCATAAAAGTAAAAATAAGACTAGATCCTAGAAGCGGAAGTAACGTAAGTGGTTCGGCTGTGTTTACAGAAAAAGATGGACAAGTAACTATGGTAGCAGTTTTTGAAGGTTTAACTGAAGGAACACACGCCATTCATTTACATGAAAAAGCAGATTGCTCTGCGGATGATGGAACTTCAAGTGGAGGACATTGGAATCCAACAAACGAACCTCATGGAAAATGGGGAGATGCCAAAGGATATCATAAAGGTGACATAGGAAATATGGAAGCAGATGCCAAAGGTAATGCAACCATTTCTTTTAGTACAGACCAATGGTGTATAGGTTGTGGAGATGCAAATAAAGACATTTTACACAAAGCTGTTATTGTACATGATGCTGCCGACGATTTTAAGTCTCAACCAACAGGTAATGCTGGAGGACGAGTAAGTTGTGGAGGTATTATTCAATAATCTCTATTACATTTAAAATTATAAGAAAAGCTGCCAAATGGTGGCTTTTTCGTTTTATATATGAATAAATTACTTCGAGAATAATAAAGCTATCTAGTTATAATAGGGCCATACTAAATATAAAAAAAGCGCTTGTTTTAAATACCAAGCGCTTTTCATACTTAATTTATTTTAAAACCTGTAACTAATATTTGCTTTAAAAAAGAAAGGGGTTCCGGGTGTAAAATGGATTTCATCTACTGGCTGCAGTTCGTTTTGCAGTCTAGTTTCCGTGGCAAATTGCGTTTCATTCCATTCAGTATCAAACAAGTTTTCAATAGTTACACCCAAGGTTATATTATTGACAAACTGGTAACTTAGGTTTAAATCTGTTACAAAATAACCCTCTGCGACTAAGGAGTAATCTTCATTTGCCGGTCTATCGTCTATAAAACGATAACGGATAGCTCCAGAAAAGCCTTTTAAGTTATTTACAGACAAACCTCCTGTTAGTGTAAAATCTGGCGCTAATGGAATATAGTCTTCTCCAGAAGGCTCGTCCACACTTCTTGCTTTATTTATAGTAGCGTCTGTATCAAAATACAACCAATTTGTTATTTGATATCTTAACCCTAAATCCAATCCATAACGTCTAGATTTTCCGCTTGGCTCTACAATTCCGCCATCTCCAACATATACAAACTCTTGTTCTAAAAACAAATACCATAAAGCTGTATTAAACATCACTTTTGGAAATGGTTTCCAAATGGCTCCAATATCGGCACCATAAGCTCTTGGTAAAATATCTTCGCCTTGTTGCTGTACCACTACTCTAGTATCGTTAGAATGGAATCCGATTCCTGTTTTTAAGAACCATTGTAAATTTTTATTTTGATTAAAAAAGAAATTCAACTTTGGACTCGCAATGGTTTTTGTTTCAGATAATGTTTTATAATCTGTAACCAAGGCATCGTTATACATAAATTTAAAATAATCCAAACGTAGTGCTGGAGCTACCACAAATTTCCCTAAATCTATTTCAGCATTGATGTACGCGTACATATTGGTTTGATTAACATCTCCCAGAGCCAAGTATTCTAGCGTTTCACTTCTGTTTACGGTATGGGATAATTCAACATCGTTAGCAAAATCATAACGCAATCCAAAACCTCCTGTATATTTAGCATCTGCAGAACCTAAATGAGAATCTTTAATAAATTCGGAATTGAAACCAAAAATATCTCTAGCTTCCTTTTGTTTTAATTGGTCGCCATTAATAGGATCTTCTAAAAAGAAGGTGAAATTTGAATACAATTCAAAATCATATTGCGAATAAAACACATTCGATTTAAACTGTAAATCGTTAGCTAATTGCGAATTATACTCAATATTTACATTGCTTCTGGAAGTATTTCCTCCTTCAGTATCATCAATGGAACCCCAACGATCAATCAAACCACTATCTACAGCTCTTTGAGGAATTTGCCCTGAAGCATCCCAACGACTTTGAAAATGGGAAAGCGAAACAGATAATCTGTCATTACCCTTTAAATAAGTAGTGTATTTTCCAAAAAGGTTGATGCGGTTAAAATTTTGAGGAGAATCGTACGGACCATCAAACTGAATGTATTCCAAGGCCACATAGGCATTTTGATTAGGAGTGTTTCCTAATAAATCGAACATAGCAAGAGTTCTTAACGAATTAAATTGGCCGTAACTGAAATTAATTTCACTGGCACCAATGTCTTCTTTCGTATTAAATTCAACATAACCAGCTGTGGCAAAATCGCCTTTATTGGCATAATAAGGACCTTTTCCAAAGTTGATATTATTAAGTGTTTCTGGAATTACAAAATGCAAATCGCTATAACCTTGTCCATGTGCATGAGACACCATGTTTACTGGCATACCATCTACCGAAAGATTGATGTCTGTTCCATGGTCAATATCGAAACCACGAAGAAAAATTTGTTCAGCCTTTCCACCTCCTGCATGTTGCCCAATAATTAAACCTGGAACTTTACGCAAAATTTCTTGAGACGAGTTTACAGGATTAGTTTCTAAATCTATTTTGGAAATACTGTTTAAAGCATCTATTTGCTCTGTAATTACCAGTTCGTCTAACAATATGGTTTTGCTTTTTAAAACCACCGCAACCCCATCATTAAAATGACTTTCATCTAAAACAATAAAAATCTTTTCATAACCCAATAAACCAATGGTTATTGAATCTCCAACTTTATTGTTATCCAATACAAATGATCCATTGGCAATAGTGTGGGCATGACTGGATGAATTTATATTATAAACATAAACATCTTCTAAAGGTTGTTGGTTTCTCTCAGTAACTACACCCTTTATCTGTTGAGCATGGATTTTACAAAAAGTTAAGAGCAATAAAAAAGTAAAGATTTTTTTCATGGTTGAATAATTTATAGATGGTAATGGATTAACTGGTAAAAATAGAGCTACATAAAAGACCTTAAATAAACCTTAACATCCTTTTAACTTTTAGTCCAAATCTATAAATTATAGACTTCTTGACTTAGAGCAAATTTGTGCTACTTATTTACCTTTCAAAAACACTTACGTAAATAAATACTAGTTGGTTTTATAAAAATCGAATAAATAAAACTTATTAAATAATAAATCTTAAATTATTAATCGCTAATTTAGAAAACTATAAAAAACTGTATGTCATTAGAACAACTCGTTTCTAAATTCCAAAATAAAGACGAAAAAGCTTTCGGAACCCTTTACCAAATGTATAGCGAAAGCATGCTTGGCGTTATTTATAATATTGTTAGAGATCGAGAGATTGCCCAAGATGTTATGCAGGAAGTTTTTATTAAAGCTTGGCACAGTGCAGACAGCTATTCCCCACAAAAAGGTCGGTTTTTTACTTGGCTAATAAACATTTCACGTAATGCAGCCATCGATAAAATACGCTCCAAAAGCTTTAAAAACTCTGGTAAAAACCTCAACGCAGATTATTTCGTAGATATCATACAGGACCAAGATAGTTTGGACGACAAAACCGATGCCATTGGTATTAAACAATTTGTTGGCAAACTAGCAAAAAAATGTATTGAAGTGATTGAACTTTTATATTTTAAAGGCTATACTCAAAAGGAGGCTTCAGAAACATTAAATATGCCTATTGGTACTATAAAAACAAGAAATAGAAATTGTATAAACGAGCTTAGATTGATGCTCGACGTTTAGTATGGATATAAAAGAATACATAGAATCCGGAATTTTAGAACTGTATGTTGCAGGTGCGCTTTCTGAAAAAGAAAATCAGGAAATCTATGACCTTTTATTAAAACATCCCGAAGTCCTAGACGAAGTTATAAAAATAGAATCCACCATTGTAAAATTAACTGCAGCTGTGTCTCCAACAGACACGAAATATCTTTTTCAAGCGGTAAAAGAAAAACTTGGAATACCAACGGATGCAGATACTCCTGTTAAATCCTTACACCAACCTAGACCAAATTGGTTTAGTTATATGGGTTGGGCAGCCTCTTTGGTTATTGGACTTGGGTTATTGTGGTTAATAAACCAAAACAACCAGTTAAAAGACCAAATACAAACGGTTGAAACCGACAAGGAACTTTTAGAGGTTAGCTTAGAAAAATACAGCAAGGATTTAACCGAATCCAAACAATTAATTACTTTCTTAAGGGATAAGGATATTATAGCTATTCCACTTGCCGGGCAAGCTGTTTCTCCAGACTCTTATGCCAAGGTATATTGGGATAAAAAAAACAACACGGTTGTTTTAGATATGCAAGGCTTACCAGAACCTCCTCAAGGAAAAGTATATCAGGTTTGGTCTTTAACGTTGAATCCATTAACACCTACCAGCCTTGGTACGATAGATGATTTTAGTACAGACGATAACAAGCTGTTTACCATTGAAAATGCCAATGCATCTGAAGCTTTTGGGATTACCTTAGAACCTGCTGGAGGAAGCGAATCTCCTACACTTGAACAACTTTATACGCTTGGTGCAGTAGAGAAGACTTCTTAATTATTTAAAATAGAGTCCCATCATCCTACAAACATTGATTGTTTATGAGTATTTATGTAGCGGATTGCCTACTATTTGAAGAAAACTCATAATTCATTCAATGGTTTTACACGAATTTACCGAATTTATAAATAACATAGTTTAGCAAAAACGGGAGTTCATAATATCAGAATTGAAAACCAAACTTCAATTTATTGAAGATGAATAGGATTATCGAATTAGAAGTAAGAAACAGACCGTAACACCGTGAATAAAAAACACTTATTTTAGTTCTTAATTAAAAGTAAAGTGCGCGTTAGCTTTCATACACAAGCGTCTTCAAACATCCTCACCTAGTTTAAAACATAGTATAAATAGTTGTTACAACAACCCCTTTGCTCTCATTTAAAACAACAGATAACAGGCATTTTTCTTCTTTAACCTTTAAATTAAATGGTGGAGCTAATAAGTTAATACCACTTTGTTTTTTTAGTCTAATTCCTTGCCCTGAAATAATATCTTTATTGGGTTCAAAATCTCCTTCCGGCACATGCTCTGTTAAAATAACATATTTAAAATGAGATAACTTCTTAAGAATGTTTTGTATTTCAGCATTCGAAATATGTTGAAGCACTTGTCTTAATAAAGCACAATTTCCAGAAGGCAAATCATCAACCGAAATATCCAAACAATGGAATTTCAAATTATCTTCTTTAAATTTTTCCTTATTTCGTTCTATAAGGTTTTTAACTATATCTACGGCAACATAACTTTCCGTATGCTTTACCAGTTGATTTCCTATATTAAAATCGCCACACCCTAGATCGCAAACCACTAGAGGTTTTTTAAATGAAGTTAAAAATGAAGTTAAAACTTCTATATATGGATTTACCAATTCAGAATGATGAGATCCTTCTCCTGAATAAAAATCAGATTCATTATCACCCCATAGTTTCATGGCATAAACTTGTTCCATAGCTTCTTTAGTTGGCCATGGCTTTTTTGGTTTTTTATGTCCATTTTCCTTCTTATTCATAAACACTTTATGGGTAGATAAAAACAAACCTACAAATTATATATAATAACAATTATTGTGAAACTGATAAATCGTTAAATAAAAAACGTTTTACAACCAAGCTCATAAAACCTGAAATTTACTAACTTTAACACGTTACCTTTTTTTTACAGAAAAACCGCAACCCATTAAATAAAGCAATTTAGAACATGAAAATATTTGAAACCGAGCGATTACTTATTAAAAGTTTAGAAGCCACAGACCAAAATAACTTTATTGAATTACTCTCCGACCCAAGAATTATTACACCCATTCCTCAACCAAAGCTATTGGAAAGTCAAATATTAGAAAGATTTCATAAAAACCTGAATATAAAATTAAGCACTTTAAAGAACGAAAAATGTGTGTGTGGCATTTTCGAAAAAGGAAATCCTGAAATGATTGGACTTAGTTTATTTCTAATCAATGACGACAATGAAAAAGAATTAGGCTATAGATTTAGAGTAAATTATTGGGGAAAAGGATACGCAACAGAAACCACAAAAGGCATGCTTAATTATTATTTTAATGAATTGAATATAGATAAAGTTACAGCAGATGTTAATACTGAAAACACAGCTTCGGTAAAAATTTTGAACAAGTTTATGAAACCTGTAAGGGAGTTTTTTAACGAAAGAGACAATTGTATCGATAGAAGATATGAAATTGAAAAAAATAATTGGTTAGAACGCCGTTAACAATTGTTTTCTTATGGCATTAATAGTTAAATATAAGATATGAAGAAATCAATAACAATTCTCATCATTTTACTTTTCTATTTCCAAATCTCTGCACAAATAACAGCAATTACCGAATTGGGAGACACCATTATGGTTTACCAAAACGGTACTTGGAAGAAAATAAATCAAACTCTCCCTCCTTCCTTTACTGAAGTTCATTCTGCTATTCCCGCATTTATAGGAAAAACTGTCAACTACCCAGAGGGTAAAGCATTAGTTCCTGTTAAAATAAGTTCTATGTTGGAGTATGAAACTCTCTTTGGAACTTTCAAACCTTATAATTATAGAATAAAATTAAAACAAGACCCAGCTACAAACAAATTTGAAATCATGGAGTTGGGTGTGGATGAGGATGCTGAGAAACAAATCATGTATTATGCCCTTGATCTATATTTTAAAAATGGTGGTGGACCTTGTTATATTGTTCCTGTACCTAATTTAGAAGATCGAAACAACCTTGATATTATAAGAGAATCTGATGCATATATTAAAGCATTAGCAGCTATTAGCAAAATAGATGAAGTAACACTCTTAGTTTCTCCTGATGCTGTTTATTTAACATCGGGTTATTATGATGTTTATCAAGAAGCTCTAGCCCAATGTCATTCTTTAAAAGATCGTTTTGCCATTTTCGATGTAATAACAACTGACCAAATCCAAAGATCGGCAACTAACTTTAGAAATGGTTTAGTTGGTGACATGAAATATGGTGCTGCCTATATGCCATATCTTAATTCAAATCTAAGCTATGGTTATAACGAAAATCAAGTAACTGTTATTTTTGAAGGAGTTAATAATAGAGGTCGCATAAGAAACCAAATATCCTCAGAAACCAATTCCACTAGTTTAAACTTACTAAAAAACTCGAATCCTGAGACTTATAATTTTATAAAAACAGAATTAACAAAACACAATGTTATTTTACCTCCAAGTGCTGCCATTGCTGGAATCTATGCTCAAGTTGATCGGGATCGTGGGGTTTGGAAAGCTCCCGCAAATGTAGCCATTAAAGGAATTGTAGGACCAACTCAAGAATTAAGTCAAAGTGAGCAAGAATTTTTAAATGTTGATGCATCTTCTGGTAAATCCATCAACCCTATTAAAAGCCTTCCTGGAAAAGGAACCTTGGTATGGGGCGCACGAACTTTAGCAGGAAATGACCATGAATGGCGTTATATTTCTACGAGAAGGCTTGCAAATCTAATTGAAGAATCAGCATATAAATCAACATCCTTTGCTGTCTTGGAACCCAACGATAGTTCTACCTGGTTAAAAGCTGAAGCCTTAATAGATAAATACCTCCTTGGTTTATGGCGCCAAGGTGCCTTAGCCGGATCCAAACCCGAACAGGCTTATTTTGTAAAAGTTGGCTTAGGCAAAACAATGACATCCAATGATATTCTTCAAGGAAAAATGATTGTCGAAATCGGGATTGCCACAGTCCGTCCGGCAGAGTTTATTATAATCCGTTTCGAACATAACATGGAATAAATAAAGTTTTATCCACGGGTAAATTACTAATCAAACAAAAAGCGCCAAGTCTATAATTAAACTTGACGCTTTCAAAAAAACCAACAAAAAACACTCTCAAAATCCCTCAATTATGTGTTTTACACTTAAAAAACATATTTTTCGCTGATTATAACTTTTTCAATTTTCATAGATTAAATTTTCTGAATGTCTCTTTCCATAACTGGTCCAAGTTCGAAAGTACTTTCTAATAATTCCTTCTTTAAACCTTCGGCCTCTGCCATTTTTCCATTGGCTTTATAAATTTTAGCCAAATGGTATAAAGCTTCAGGTTCAAAAGTTTTATTCACAATGTATTCTTCAGCAATTGCTAAAGCTTTCACATAATTTTGTTTTTTATAATATGTCCAAGCTAATAAATCGTAAGACTGTGGTGTGGGTCTGTTATTAATTTCGGTGTTTGCTATTTGAAGCGCTGATTCCAGTTTCTGTAAATCTTCAGCATATAAAATAGCATTATATTTATTGTACATATTGCCATATTTACTATTAGCAACGGCCTTAAAATACTGATTTAAATTTTCACTGCTTTCATCCATATTATTCTGATATTCAGCAATTTCAGCTTTAAATAAATAATAATCAGGAGCTTGATGATTTGCTGAAATACTATTTAAAATACGAAGCGCTTCCTCTGGATTTTTTTCATAAGAATATACGATCCAAGCAATACCTTTTTTAGCATATGCATCGTCAGGATTTAATGCCAAGGCTTTTAAATAATAGGTGTAAGATTTTTCAATTTCTCCATTATGACCATAAAAATCGGCAATATTGGTATAACTCCATTGCATAAAACCATCCACTTTAGAAGCTTCAGAAATTGCCAGAGCTTGTTCCATATATTTTATGGCAGCTTGTAAATCTCCTTGATGATCGCTCCATTTTGATAAACGAATTAAATAATCGTAATCGGAAACATCCTTAATTTTATAGAGATAGGTTTTTGCTACATCGTAATTCCCTAATTCCAAATAAACATCGAATAACATTTTTTGAGTTCCTTTTAAATTATCGCCATGCGTTTCTGCCTTCTTTAAAAGTTCTAAGGCTTCTTTAAATTTATGTTGTGAAATATAATTTCTAGCTAAAGAACGTAAGTATCCCGATTGTTGATAATTTGTTTTCTCATTAACTTGAATAAAACTTTCTTCCGCTTTAATTAAATAATCTATATTTCCAGTAACATGGAATAATTGTCCTTGAGCTCCTGCAACTTTAGCCAAATAAGGATATTGACCCGGTTCTTTTTCTAGTTTTTCTTCCCAAAAATTAAGTTCCTCATTGGCTTTTTGCAGGGTTTTGTTCTCAGTTATTTCAAGATATGGATTGTAATCTCCCATATTTGTAATCTTGTTTTGGTTTGTATGACAACTGGTTAAAAACAGAAGTAATAAAACCATTGGTATGAATTTGTTATACGTGTTCATTTTGTTGTTGTTTTTGTGATTTTTTTTGTTTGATTAAAAACCATTAGAACATGAAATCACCCTCTAATGGTTATCAATATGTTACCAAGCCGAAGCTAAGTACGGAAATGAGGCTGAAAAAGGTTTATCGTTTGCATCGACATAGTCGTTAGATAGGTTTGGATTTTCAGAAAAATCTTCACCACCAAAAATGAGCAGTAATTCTACTGTAATAACATCGTCTGCCAAAGCACGACCGGTTAATACATTCGTTCCGTCGTAAAAAGTAGTTGTTCCATCTAAAGACAAATTCAATACATCTGTAGCCAATAAACCAGTAAAGGTTGCAGCATCTAGTCCTAAGGCATTGGTGTCTCCTGGATTTGCATAAGCTGGGCTTAATGCCATTAAATTAGCTTGAAACATGCTTTGAAACGCTGCATTTTGTTGCGAAGGAGGCGTTACATTAAACATATCTTTACTAGCAGAAGACACAAAAACCGTGTTTATCGCTGGTCTTCCCATTTGATCTTGTTGTGCATAGATTCCAGAAAAATCAAGTTCTGAAGGCATTTGACTTATTGTATTCATATCGTCGTTGTTTGAACAATTAAAGGCTAATCCTGAAATTATAAGGACGGCAACGATATTTTTTATATTTAATAAAGTTTTCATAATTCTAGTGTGTTTAAAGGTTATTATTGTTTTCTTTTAGATTCTACCCATGTGTTTACTGTACCCGAACCACCTAACATACTTTTTGGCACTTCAACTACTATAGACATTACGTTTGTACCGGCAAAAGTGTCGGAACCTGGATTGTTAAAGCCTGTTGCATTTCCTGCAAGTATTTCGCCAAATTGCGCAAAATCCATAAAGAATGGATCGTCTCTAGGACCTGCAAATATTTTTAAGCCATTACTTGTTTTCATAATTGCTTCAGAACCATAAGGAGTAATATCTACCATAGATTTTGCTCCAGAAGTTTCAATAGAACTATTTAGTCCAACATTTCCAGGATTAGTAGGCCCGAAGAAATACATCTTACCATCTCTTGGGATAGCTTGTATAACTAGATCTTCAACATAGTCGCCTGTAGTGTCTATATTAAACTCTATCAATACATTTTCATCAAAGACAGCATCTGCAGTTGCCGAAGGACTTAACAGCCCTTGAACATTTGCTACAAATACAACATTGTCTGTTTCTTGTGCCTGAAAGGCATAAAAATCTGTGATATCACTTGTACCACCTTGTACTGCAGGAGCATCGATATGATCTGCTGCTACCATAAAGAATCCAGCAGCTGTTAAGGCTCCAATTCCTAATAATACTTTCATTTTTTTCATAATATTGAGTTTTTTGTTAATTAATAATTGTCTCTCAGCAATACCTACGAAAAAAAGTATAAGTCGGTTTTATCTTTTTTTACATCTTTATTAAATGAACCCTTATTCGATTTAAAAATTTATCTTTACAACCAAGAAATATGCTCATCATGAACCCATCAGCAAGTGGCTGGATAAAGAAATTACTAAACGAAATAAGCACGGCTCCTATTTGGAATCATGCCAACTACAATACGTTTTATGATTCTTTAAGAGAAAGTGGCTTTATTTACGGAAGTAATATCAAGATTGTAAAAGACCATCTTGACTATTCGGGAATGACCGAAGAAGAGATTTGTAAAGTGAATTTTTTATTGGCTTTAAAATACATTTTTCAAGAAAACAAAACATCCGACATTGATTTTGTTGAAAGTATTATCGATTTTTATATTGAAATAAACGCTTACTCCACCTCTATTTTTTCTGAAATTTTAGGTGAAAAAAAATCTGCTTCTTTATTAGAAAAAATTATTCACAAGCGCATACAAATTGACGATAACCTAATTGACAGAAGCTTTAATTATTTTATTACAAACGCTTTACTTTTTACCGATATTCTAGCTTATAAAGCTTTTTTACAAACTCAAAAAATTTCTGAAAAACACATTCAGCATTTAGAATCGGCTATAGAAAGTATTGTTAGAGAAGTTTTAAATTCTAAAAACAAAAAAACAGAATACGATAACAGTTTACTAAAACTAGTAGATCAATCGATAAGATATAAAACCCATAAAACTCTCACCTATCAAGAAGCTTTGGAGTTTATAAACACCGATTTAGAAAAATATTATATTATGGATCTTGCCAGTATGGCAACTTGGGGAGATTTAAATATTGATAAAAATGAAAAACTGCTACTTTTAAAACTTGGTAAACAACTTAATTTAGAACAAGCACGTATTGATAATTCCATTCATTTTATTGAGACTTTTTATAAGAACAACAAAGACAAAATAGCCTTATTAAGCTCACAGAACATTGTAAAAACCTTTTACTCTAACTCGAGCAAAATGGTTACCAAACTTATTTCCAGAAACAGCAAACGTTTACAAAAAGAACTTTTAGAGAGTAAGGAATTAATGGTATTACTATCGAAATCGACCGTACGAGATTTAAGCGACGAAGAACAAAAAAAAGTACAAGGTCAGTTATTGGATATTTTTAAATCCATTCCAAGTTTGGCTATTTTCATGCTTCCTGGAGGCGCTTTACTTTTACCTTTGGTTGTTAAGTTTATACCAAAGTTATTACCATCTTCTTTTGATGATAACAGGATAGAAGAATAAATTATTCCAACCACATTTTAAAGTCCTTAACACGTTCTCTAGCAACAATAACATCTTGCTCGTTATATGTATGTAATTTTATTTGCAAACGCGAATTGGTATAACTTATCATATCTTTAATGCCATTAATATTCACGTAAAAAGTCCTATTTACCCTAAAAAACAATTCAGGTTGCAACTGGTCCTCCAATTGCTCTAATGTTACATCCAGCAAATAGTTTCTTCCATCGTTTGTATACAGATAAGTTCCTTTATTTTCGCTATAAATGCATTCAACTTCATCTGTAGAAATGAGTTTTAAATGCTGTCCTACTCTAATCGAAAAGCGTTTTTTATATTCCTTTTCCTCACTTTTTATTGGATCTACCAAGAGTTTTTTAATGTCGTCGAAATTTAAGGTTACCGGTTGATTTATTTTATGATTTACAGTGAATTTCTTAATAGCACGCTCCATTTCTTCAGCGTCAATAGGCTTTAACAAATAGTCGACACTGTTTAGCTTAAAAGCTTGAAGCGCATATTCATCATAAGCTGTTGTAAAAATAATTGAGGATTTTACATCCACTAAATCGAAGATTTCAAAGGATAAACCATCACTTAATTGTATATCTAAAAAGATTAAATCTGGATGTTCGTTTTCTTGAAACCAACTAACAGATTCCTCAACAGAATGCAACATGGTCTCGGTTTGAATGTTAATTTTATCCAACATGCGCTTTAAACGTCTTGCAGAGGGTTTTTCATCTTCAATTATAATAACTTTCATATTTTAAAAGGTTGGTTGGTTTATTCGTTATTTCAAAAATTTACTTAAACTAAGTTTATTCCCAATGCTTTTCATCTTCTTCCATATACTCTCTAATTTTTCTTTCTTCCCATTTTTTCCCCAAAATAAAATCTGGTAAAAACACAGTTAATCCATGAATTGCTAAGCCTATTCCCCAGAAAAACAACGTAAAGAAGTTTTTATATTGAAAATAGCTTTCCCCAGGCTCCAGGTCTTGAATATTAATTACAACAACCATGAGATTTATAACTACATATACCAATAAATGTGAATAAAATCCTTTAATCTTTTTAACTCGTTTTCTAGCACGTTCTAAACGCTCTAGATCTGAAAAATCTCGTCCCATAGTTAACTCCATTTACTTTGTTTAAACTCATCTTCCTTATTTAAAATCTCCTGTATTTTTCGTTGTTCCCAAGATTTACCATAACCAAACACGGCAAAACCATGAAAAATCAAACCCATTCCCCAACCTAACATAGGAAACCAAAACCATTGGAAATTCCATGAGGTTTTATAGTTTATAAAAACCAAAACAGGAATGACTACCATATAAGAGATTAAATTTCCGTAAAATCCTTTGATTTCTTCAACTTGCTTTTTTGCTCTATAATAAGCATCTTCTCTATTGTTTAATGATCTCGTTTCCATAATCGTAATTTGTTTTGTAAGCATAGGTAATGCCACTGCAAAACTATCTGCTTGTTGATTAATAATAACTTTTCGTTTGGTTAATAATTGATAACGCTGCATGATATTATTTAAACCTACACCACTACTTTTTTTTACTATTTGCTTGGTCTGCAAATTGTTTTCTACTATTAAGAGACCGTCTTTTTCATAAATTTTTATGTGTAACGGATTTTTTTCCGTGACCATGTTGTGCTTTACGGCATTCTCCAATAACAATTGCAAAGACAGTGGCACCACTTTACTGTCTGGATTTGAAGCTTGTTCCGGAATATCAAAAACAATGCTGTCCTCAAAGCGCATTTTTAATAAAGACATATAGGTTTTTGCAAATTTCAATTCTTCGTCCACCGATACCAAATCCTTGTTTTTCTGTTCCAAAACATAGCGATAAATTTTAGATAATGAAGTTGTAAAATCTTGCGCTTTATCTGGATTTTCTTCAATTAAACTAGTTAATACATTTAAACTATTGAATAGAAAATGAGGATCTAACTGATTTTTTAAAGCATCGAATTTGGCCGTTTGTGTTTGAGCAACTATTTGAGATTCCTTGACCTTCTTTTCCTGATTCTTTTTAAAGAAATAAACAGCATGAAACGTAATAACTATGGATAGTGTAATCCATAATCCAAAGGTGTAATTCCTATAGGATTCATTAGTTATAAAGGCTTCAAACGTTTGATCGCTGTAAAACATAGCAGTTAGCATTCTTAATAAAAACAAGCCAACCAAAGTAAGAACTATAGAGCCTGAAATACCAATTGCAATACGTTTTACACTGTCTTTGTCTTTCCATGGATATTTTTCCATATAGTCGAAAAAATACATGTTAGAATACCCCAATACAAATGCATATAATTGATAAAAAGTGAAGTTGAGAAGAAAGCCGTTTAAATTTTCAAATTTAAAATCACTAAAAATGGCGTTACCAATTAAAAAGACAAGACATCCAATGCCAAAAGTGATTATGATATTTTTAGTGTTTCTACTCATGGCTTTTATTTACAGTCTTTTAAAACTTCTAAGGCTCGTTCTTCTCCCCAAGTTGGAGCAAATTTCGATTCAGGTTTAAAGGTAGCAAAAAGTTCTAAAGCTCTTTCTACATCTTTACAAAATGGCTTGATATCCTGTCCAAAATAACGTGCTCCTCCAATTTCCCAATCGGCTTTACTTAAAACAACTCTTGGATTATTTGGTGCTAATTTCTCAGCTTGGTTGTATAAAGCCATAACCTTTCCAGAATAGGTCATCCCATAAGTTGCACCATCGCTTGCCACATAAACCGTATATAATAAGGCTTGCATGACCATTATTTCTGGATTGTTTTTTGAAATGGACGAAGCAGAATTCAAAAAAATTTGAGCCTGATTTAATTGCTTATCCAATGTGTTTTTATCATTTAACTTAGTAAACCCATCCAAAATCAAGGTTTCTGCAGCATAATATGGTGGTAGCCAATTTTCTGGTTCTGCCGAAGCTATGCGTTCAAATAATTGGGAAGCTTCTATTGGATTTGTTTCCCATAAATTAAAAGCCTTCTCCATGCTTTTTTCGTAATTGGTTTGCGCAAAGATATTTCCAGTTAGAAAAATACTGACGCCAATAATAAAAAATCTTAAGTGTGTCATTTTTTTTAGGTTTAATGCTGAGTCAAATATCTCACTAATGACATTAATAATAAAAAGAGTTGTGCTGAACTGTATGATGTTGTTTCTGAACTGTAATTTATATTATTTACTTAGAAAATTTTTACTAAATAAGATTGCCAACAATTGGTAAAAATCGCATGTTAGCTTGACATCAATTTAAAACCAACCTTCATATTAAAAGAAAAAACACCTTCATGATTTTAATATGAAAGTGTGTTTTACTTATTAAGAATACTTCTGTAAATTCTAATCCTGAATTTGAAAATTAATAGGAATACTATAGGGAACAGAAACTGGGTTTCCACGTTGCATTCCAGGTTTCATTTTAGGTAACAATCCAATAATGCGTTCTGCTTCTTCCTCTAGCATTTTATCTGGACCACGAGATCTTATATTGGTGACATTTCCATCTTTATCCACAACAAAAAGGACGAAAACCCTTCCATAAATCCCCAAATCCAAAGCTGTGGAAGGATATTTAAAATGTTTGATAATGTGTTCGTTTATTTTTTTACTGAAACAATCCTTCAGTTCTTGATTTGAAGTTCCTGAACAACCAGGAAAAATAGGCACTTTTTCAACCACAGAAAAAGGAACAGAAACCTCTTCCTCTACTTCTTCTACTTTTACATCTTCCACTTGAACTATAGGCTCTTCTATTTTATCTTCTTGACTGGTTTCTGTACTTTCCAATACAGTTTCCTCAATGTCTTTGGTATCTTCAACCACTGTAATGGTTTCGGGAGCAGCAAATACTGGAGGTGGCGGAGGTGGTGGAGGCACTTCCAAATCGATTATTGGAATATCCTCTTCCAACTCTTGAACCATTTGAACAGTATCTAAACTGATTTCTGAAGTATCATAGGTTTTATATTCAATAGAAAGGTAGGTAAAAAGCAACATGACATTTAAACCAATGGCAAAATATATACCACTGTTTCGACCCACTTCAATATTTGGATTCTTTTTTGGTATCATGACAATTCAATTTAATATCTTAAAGCTAAGATATTAGTCATCAAATTACTATGATATAAATCAGTTTTATAAATTAGAATTTTAGCCAATTTGCTCTTATAATTTATCTAATTGATTATCGGTTCCCTTTTCGCTTATAGTCCAGAAAAAGCCTATAAAAAAGAATTGATCTGCTGCCGGTCTTAAAGCTCGGTTCGCATAATTTCCGTTACTATCCGGAACATTTGCAAATTGGTAGCCATCGATATTTTTTATTCCCAAGACGTTATTTACAGACAGATACAGGATTTTTTGTTGACTAATTAAATAGGCCCAATTAAGGCTTAAATTATTATAAGATTTTGTTTTCTGATTTAAAAACCCTTCAAGATTTGGATTTGTATACGTACGTCCCGACGCAAAGGTATAACTCATTCCAATCTGGCTTTTCCAGTTTTCAATCCAATATTTTGTTACAACAGATAAGTTATGCGTATTTACAAAATTTGGTGCCGCAGCTGTTGGATAGTTTTCATAATTTCTTTCGCTATCCAAAAAACTATAACTTATCCAATAATCTAAGTTTTTAATACTTTTATTGTCTCGCCAAAACAAATCCAATCCTGTAGCATACGCAGAGCCTGAATTATTATAAACACTGGAAAAATCAGGATATTCCGTATTGAATTTTATTAAGTTGGTATAGTTTTTATAATACGCTTCTGCCCTAAAAATTTTGCCTTCGTTATTTAGCTGGTAATTTAAAATATAATGGGTTGTTTTTTGAGCATTTAAGTTCTGTTCAAATTTTAAAATAGTGTTGTTTGGATTTTGATAAAAGTTTCCATAAGCGATGGAAATTTGGCTAATAGCCGATGTTTTGTACGCCAAAGACAGTCTTGGTGACAAGGTTAATTCTTTAAACAATTCGCTATATTCCAATCTCAAACCTGCTTGTAAAGCCAAGTTTTTTGAGAAAAACACGTCTGCTTCAGAAAACACAGCAGATATGTTATTTTTAAATCCATAGGAGATGTCGTTTATATTCGTGTTTTTAAAATCCTCGCTAAAATAAGTTGCAAAATATTCGCCTCCAAGATTTAATTTAAACCGACTATTGAAATGATGTTTTAATTTGAATTTGGCATGATACGAATTTTCAGTATCCTTTATATCGTCTTCAATAACTAGAATTTTATTTTTGTTATAAGTATAACTTAGACCTCCAAAAACGGACCAGTTATCTGTTAAAACACCAGTGTATGAACCGTTGAAATAGAGATTTTTATTATGAAGCATATTGTGGATTCCTGCCGGAAAATTAATATCTTCTTGAATAAGGTCAAATCCATTCATTTCAAAAGCCGAATACAATTTCAATAAACCACTTTGAAAAACCTTTCTAAAAACAGCTTCACCAGATCCGCCTTGAAAAGGTTTTATCCATTCGTTTCTATCAGGAAACAAGGCTACATAAGGAGCCAAATTAATATAGGAACCGTTAACGCTTAAAGAACTGGTATCCCACAGTTCGGTATGCCCTAAAGAAGCACCAACACTCATGATACCAATATCTGTTTTTTCTTGATCTGGCTCATCTATTGTGTTTAATAACAAAACAGAGGATAAAGCCTGGCCAAATTCTGCCGAATAACCACCAGTTGAAAAGGTAATCCCATCAAATAAAAATGGCGAATAACGTCCTCGAGTTGGCGTATTACTTGTAGTTGGCACATAAGGCGTAAATACACGAATCCCATCTATAAAAATCTGGGTTTCGGTAGCATCTCCTCCTCTTACAAACAAACGTCCATCTTCGGCAACTGTCGTTGTTCCAGGGAGAGTTTGTAGAGCACCAACAAAATCCCCCAAGGCGCTTGCAGTAGTAACCACATCCAGGGGTTTTAAAACGGATATTTTACTGTTATCTCCAGCCGAAAATGTTCCTGCAGATATAACAACGGTATCCAAAGCATTGACATCATCACGTAATTTAATTTGTAAATTATGTAATTCGGAAACATCTTTTGTGAGTGAAAATGTTTCGTAGGATACAAATGAAACTTTCAATGTTTTCACTCCAATTTCATCGGTTTTAAATAAAAAATATCCATTTTCATTAGTTGTACCACCATCATAAGTGCCATCTATAAAAACGTTCGCTCCTTCTATTGGCTGATTTTTTCCATCTGTAATTTTTCCACTAATAACGGTTTGAGAAACACCTGAAGCGAGTGTGAAAAAGAAAATAATTAAAAATGATAGTTTCATGGAGTTTGGTTTTACCGTTTGTTTTTTGATTGATAAGACAAATCTCTTTAGAAACAAAAAGAACTAAAACTTAAAATGACCGAATTGTAAAAATTGATTGACGAAATGAATATATTTGATTTCAACGATCGACCTATGCTAACCAAAACCGAAAAATCATTTTCCATTCTATTCGTTCTTCTACTTGCTTTAGAAATTGCAACTTCAAGTTTTGAACAAATTTCAACATTAAATTATTTAGCCAAACCAGCATTACTTATTTCTTTAATATTTTATTTCTGGAGTCAAAGTAAACAAATGGAAAAGAAAATTAGAATAATGATTTTTTACGCTTTGGTATTCTCTTTATTGGGCGATATTTTACTCATGTTTGTAAACCAATCCGGGAACTTTTTTATAGGAGGTTTACTAGCCTTTTTAACAGCACATGTTTTCTATGTTTTGGTGTTTTTAAAACAAAGAAATCGTTCTAAAAACAGCCTCGTTTTTATAGGTATAATGTTAGCTTATGGGATACTTTTATTTTATCTATTACAAGATGGATTAGGAGATATGTTGTTTCCTGTAATTTTATATATGCTGGTTATTTTAAGTATGGCAACAACCGCATTTCTTCGTCAGGGACAAGTTATAAAAAGCAATTATATTTTAGTATTTATTGGAGCTGTTTTATTTATGATTTCGGATAGTATATTGGCCTTAAACAAATTTTATCAGCCTTTGCCATTTTCAAATTTTAGTATTATGTTTACCTATGCCTTTGCACAGTTATCTATCGTTTTTGGGCTCTTAAAGCAACGATAGGTTTTATTTATACCGATTTATTTTAGCTTTTACAATCAGATACTTAAATGCAAATAGATAAACAATCAATTCAACTTCTTAAACGGTCGTATAATTAGTCTGGCTGCTTTGTCAAAATTAATATAATTATAAGTCCAGTTAAATAAAACCACAATTCTATTTCTAAAACCAACTAAGGACATGAGGTGTACAAACATCCAAATAAACCAGGCAAAAAATCCAGAAAACTTATAAGCTTTTAAATCTACCACAGCTTTATTTCTTCCTATGGTTGCCATAGAGCCTTTATCTTTATATTCAAACTTTTTAAGGGGTTTTCCTTCTATTAATTTCATTAGGTTTTCTCCTAATAATTTCCCTTGTTGAATAGCAGGTTGTGCTACTTGAGGATGTCCATTTGGATACTTTTCTGTTTCCATTAAAGCAATATCTCCAAGGGCA
>Ga0209075_1000786_pt1 | contig 30592 bp, 29 predicted proteins | sample Stecom2011_FD_187523 | JGI IMG/M metagenome (GOLD analysis project Ga0209075, IMG submission 187523) | Agricultural soil microbial communities from Utah to study Nitrogen management - Steer compost 2011 (SPAdes) (version 2) | ecosystem: Environmental > Terrestrial > Soil > Agricultural land...
CAGACTATATTATTCCTTTCTTCATTTGGTATTCTGTTTTAATTTTGGCTTTTGTGGGAATACGGAAGTTGTTTTTGAAGTGAGTTGGTGGCTTTAGGCTTTAGGCTTTAGGCTTTAGGCTTTAGGCAAAATTAAAAAAAAGAGATGGAGATAAGTTTTAGAAAAGCAAATAATGAAGATACGCTAGTAATTTGGAATATTTTACAACAAGCCATTGCTCGCAGAAAAGCAGATGGAAGTAAACAATGGCAAGATGGTTATCCGAATGAAAATGTGATTCAAGACGACATTAATAAAAACGCTGGATATGTTCTTACAGAAAATGATAAAATCATTGGGTATTGCGCTGTTTTAATCAATGACGAGCCTGAGTATGCGAACATTCAAGGAAAGTGGAAAACCAATGGAAACTTTGTTGTTTATCACCGTGTTGCAATTGCTGAAAGTCATTTAGGGAAAGGATTAGCCAAAGTAATGCTCAAATTTATAGAGCAATTTGCATTGGAAAACAAAATATACAGCATCAAAGCAGACACAAATTTCGACAATGTTGCAATGCTCGCTCTTTTTGAAAAATTGGCTTATGAATATTGTGGAGAAGTGTTTTTTAGAGGGAGTGCGCGGAAAGCTTATGAGAAAAATTTAAAGCATTAGGCTTCAAGCAATAAGCTATATGCTTTAGTATGGCTTTTCAAATCCGCTTTCTATTGATATTAATTCGCTAATAAAAACTTTTTTACTTGAATAAAGATCTTAAAACATTGAGATAGGCTGTTGAGGCACTCGAAACCCCGGGCTTAGTTTACCTCAACCACCTATCCTTTTTAAAAATTAAACCCTCTCAATAATTGCTGCATAACCTTGTCCAACCCCGATACACAATGTAATTAAAGCATATCTTTTTTGTGTTTTTTGAAGTTCAATTGCAGCGGTTTGAAGAATACGAGATCCTGTCATACCAAGTGGGTGACCTAAAGCAATTGCTCCTCCATTTCTGTTTAAACGTGGATCATTATCTGCCAATCCCCAAGCACGTGTACAAGATAAAGCTTGCGCAGCGAATGCTTCGTTCAATTCGATAATGTCCATGTCATTCATCGTTAAACCCGTTCTTTTCAATAGTTTATTGGCTGCGTAAACAGGTCCGATTCCCATAATTCTAGGTTCAACTCCAGCCACTGCAGCTCCAACAAAACGTGCCATAGGTTTCAATTGATGATCTTTCGCACCTTGTTCACTCGCTAAAAGCAAAGCTCCTGCCCCATCATTTAATCCTGAAGAATTTCCTGCAGTTACTGAACCACCTTCCTTTCTAAAAGCAGGGCGCAATTGACTTAATGTTTCTACAGTTGTTCCTGGACGGAAAAATTCATCTTTATCAAAAATCAAAGCCTCTTGCTTGCGACGTGGAATTTCCACTGCAACAACCTCTTCTGATAAACGTCCATTTGACCATGCTGCTTCTGCCTTTTGTTGAGACCATGCAGCAAATTTATCTTGATCTTCACGAGAAATACCATATTTATCAACTAGGTTTTCTGCAGTCTGTCCCATTCCTTCAGTTCCATAAACTTCATGTAGCTTAGGATTGATAAAGCGCCATCCGAAAGAAGAATCGTACAATTTCGCATCACTTCCAAAAGGTGCAGCTGATTTTCCCATCACCCATGGTCCACGCGTCATGTTTTCTACTCCTCCTGCCAAGTACACATCACCAGCTCCATCTTTAATTGCACGGGCTGCAGAAACAGCTGCTGACAATCCTGAGGCACACAAACGATTAACCGTCTCCCCCCCAATTGTACTGGGCAATCCAGCCAATAAAAGCGACATACGCGCCACGTTTCTATTGTCTTCACCCGCTTGATTGGCACAACCAAAAATAACATCTTCAATTGCACTTGGATCAAGCGTTGCATTGCGTTCAACAACCGTTTTCATTACCAAAGCAGCCATATCATCAGGTCGCACTGTTGACAATGAACCTCTAAAACTTCCAATTGGCGTTCTTACACCATCAATTATATAAACTTCTTTGCTCATCTCTTTTCTTTCATTTGAATGGCTAAAATAATAACAATTTTACAGACTACTCACATTGAACTGCATCAAGTCGTTAGGAGATTTTCAACTTCCTGCGTATTTGGGATGTGGATAACTTGATATGGAGTTAATCAAATAATTATTCTATTTTAGTGCATGTTAAACACAAAACCTTAATGATGAAACAAAAACTATTACTTTTTAGCTTTTGCATTTGCTTTTTCGGAAGTATTTCAATTTCTCAGGAATTAACTGAAAAAGAGCAAGCCTATCGCGATTCTATTGGTGCTTTAAATGAAGAAAATGCAACCATTGCCGCTAGTCAAGAAGCCTACAACAAAGGGATTGAACTTTTCAACCAAAAGTCCTATACCCAAGCAATTGAATCTTTTAAAGCATCTATCGCTTCAGACCCAAATTTCACTGCAGCTTATTATAACAAAGGAGTAGCAGAAAACGAAGCTGATTTATTTGCAGCGGCAGCAAAAACGCTTACAGAATTGATTGAAAAAGATCCTGACTATTCAAAAGCCTACTTTCAACGTGCGAGAGCATTTCAAGGAACAGGTGAATACACAAAAGCAGAGATAGATTATAAGAAATCGATTCAATTGGACCCAAAGAATCCAAATGCCTACTATAATTACGGCACGCTTCAGTTCTTGCAACAAGATTATGATGGCGCGATAAAATCATTTACCACAACAATTGATTTGAAGGGAAATATAGCTTACGCATTTAATGATCGTGGGAGCTGTTACCGAATGAAAGGTGATTACAAAAGAGCGCTTGTTGATTATGAAGAGGCAGAAAAGAAAAATCCGAATTTAGCTTTTATTTTAAACAACATCGGAACGACAAAGCTAAAAATGAAGAACTATGATGGAGCAATTGCTTCATTTAATAGAGCAATTTCAATTGATAAGAATTTTCATTTGGCATACAATAATCGAGGAGCAACTCAATTAGAAAGAGATCGCTTTGATGAAGCACTTTCAGATTTCGAAAAATGTATTCAAGTCAATGACAAATACGCACCAGCTTATGCTAACATTGCAGCAGTTAAATTCAAAAAAGAAGACTACAAGGGCGCCAAAGTTGCAGCTGACAAAGCGATTCAACTAGACAGTGAATATGCAACAGCGTATGTAAATAGAGGAATGATTAAAGAAATGCTACGCGATATGAATGGAGCATGTGAGGACTGGGAAAAAGCCAAAGAATTAGGCGCTGAAACAGGTGGACAGTATGCATCGCAAAATTGTGGATTCTAAAAATTGATTATTATGAAAATATTAAATAAATATATACTTGTTGTCTTTTTATTACTCAGCGGATTTATTTCTGCACAGAACGTAGATTTTAAACGCGGTAATTTCAAGGACGATGTAGATGGATTCAAAGTTGCAACTGATGCGATAAGTAAAGGAGAACCATTTTTCCAAGAAGGATCATTGGCTGTTTTTGAAGTTAGAGATCCAAAATTAGCCTTTAAAAAAGCACTTATCGAATTTGAAAAAGCTCAAAAATTCAACCCGAATAATGCCTTAAACAATTACAGAGTTGGTGTTTGTTACATTCATTCAACATCTCCATACAAAGCGATTTCCTATTTAAAAAAGGCCTATGAATTAGATCCAACATGTGATCCTTTTCTTTATTACTACCATGGAAATGCAATGCAGCTTGAAGGAGAATATGATAAAGCGTTAGATTCTTATAAGAAATTTGAGGATAACTACCGTAAATCAGACAACTTCAACAAATTTGTTTCTATGCGTAAACGAGAAACTGGATATGCGCAAAAATATAAATCTAATCCTGTTCGTTGTTGGGTTGACAACGTAAAAGAATTGAATACTGAGTATGATGAAATTGCACCAACAATTACAACAGATGGTGCTGAAATTATCTTTAGCTCTAATCGTCCAAACAATAATAAACCAAACGAAATTGGTGACTACGACTATGATGTCTATATTTCTTATAATGATGAGGGAACTTGGCAAAAAGCGAAACCAATTCCAGGAAGTGTAAATACTTCTTTGGATGATATCGTAAATAATTTAGCTTATGATGGAACAAAATTATTATTACATAAAGACAATGAAGGTCAAACAGACATCTATGAATCTGTTTTAAATGGTGCCAATTGGAGCTTTCCAGAGATTTTGCCTCATCAAATAAGTAGCAGTAGAACCAACGACATGTATGCTTCATATAGTCATGATGGATACAACATTACTTTTGCTAGAGGAAACGAAAACAATACCAAAGGAACAAACATCATGACTTCTGGAATGCAAAGTAAAATGCAACAGAATTATGGAACAGCTTCATTAATAGGACAAGTCAGTAGTAATTTTAATGATGGTCCTGTTTACATGCACATTGACGGAAGAACAATGTATATCGCCTCTCAAGGTCATGAATCAATTGGAGGATATGATATTTTTGTATCTTACAGAACACAAGGAAGTTGGTCTCCACCAGTGAATATGGGTTATCCTATAAACACTCCTTATGATGACTTTTTCTTTGCTTCAACAGCAAACGGAAAATTTGCTTACATTTCTTCTAATCGTCCAGAAGGAGCAGGTGGATTTGATATTTATAAAGTGACTTTCTGGGGAGAACCTAAAAATCCAATTGTTGATGTTGAAGATTACTTACTTGCTTCAATTGCTAAGCCGATTAAAGATCCTCAAATTGAAGATGTGGTGAGCATTAATAAAGTTTCATTGACTGTTTTTAAAGGAAAGACAATTGACGCCTTAACCAGTAAAGCTGTAGAATCATCTATAGAAATTACCGACAACAAAACAGGTCAAGTAATTGAACGTTTCACAACTAATAGTGCAACAGGGAAATTCCTTCTTTCATTAACTGCAGGGAAAAACTACGGAATCGCAGTGAAGGCAGATGGTTACCTTTTCCACTCAGAGAATTTTGACATTCCAGATGGAAGTGAGTACAACCTGATCAATAAAACGATTGAATTGAAAAACATCGCAGTAGGAAGCAAAATTGCTTTGCGTAACATATTCTTTGATATTGGTAAAGCTACTTTACGCAGCGAGTCAAACGCTGAGTTAGATCGATTGCTCAGTCTATTGAAAGACGTTCCTTCATTGAAGGTTGAAATTTCAGGACATACGGACAACACTGGTTCTGCTTCAATTAATGATAAATTATCGCAAGACCGTGCTGAAGCAGTTGTTGTTTACTTGAAGAACAAAGGAATCTCAGCAGGAAGATTAACTGCAAAAGGATACGGCTCTTCTAAGCCTGTTGCAACGAATAACAGCAATGAAGGTAGACAAGAGAACAGAAGAACAGAATTTGAAATTATTGAAAATTAGTTCAGATAAATTCTTTTAATTTTTAAAAACCCTTAGTTTTGACTAAGGGTTTTTTTATACACAATAATTTACCAATATGACAAAGGAACATATAGCATCTCTTTTGAATGAATTCAAGAACATCGCATCTGTTGATACAAATGATTTAGATAAATATGGTCGTGACGAAACAGAAGATTTACTTTTCCCTCCTCACATTGTTTTAAAACCAACAAATACAGAAGAAGTTTCTGCTATTCTGCGTTATTGTAACGAAAATAAAATCCCTGTAACTCCATCTGGTGCTAGAACAGGATTGAGTGGTGGAGCTTTACCAATAAAAGGTGGTGTAGCTTTAAGTCTTGAGAAGATGAATAAAATTCTTTTGATCGACGAAAACAACTATCAAGTAACTACAGAGCCTGGAGTAATCACACAAGTTCTTCAAGAAGCCGTAAAAGCAAAAGGATTGTTTTATCCACCTGATCCAGCATCAAAAGGAAGTTGTTTTATCGGTGGAAATATAGCCGAAAACAGTGGTGGTCCAAAAGCAGTTAAGTATGGCGTAACGGCAGACTATGTGCTCAACCTAGAAGTTGTCCTGCCATCGGGTGAAATCATTTGGACCGGAGCCAACGTACTCAAGAATGCTACAGGTTATAATTTAACGCAATTAATCGTTGGAAGCGAAGGCACTTTAGGCATCGTTACAAAAATAGTTTTACGCCTTATCCCCCATCCTACTGTTGATATGTTGATGTTGGTCCCGTTTTTCGATGCACAAAAAGCGTGTGAAGCTGTTGGAGCAATTATGAAAACAGGAATTACACCAAGCGGACTAGAATTTATGGAACGTGACGCAATAATGTGGACCTTAAATAAAATTCCGACTATTCAACTAGACCTTGCAGCTAATCATGCAGCTCATTTACTGATTGAAGTCGATGGATTCGATGAAAGCAAACTCATTGAAGAATGTGAAAAAATAGCTGAAGTGCTTGAGGAGTTTGAAACTGGTGAAATTTTGCTTGCTGATAGTCAGGCACAAAAAGACAAGCTTTGGGAAGTCCGTAGAAAAGTAAGCGAGGCTGTAAAATCTCATTCCATTTATAAAGAAGAAGACACTGTTGTTCCAAGATATGAACTCCCTAATTTATTATTCGGAGTAAAGGAAATTGGAAAGAAATATGGCTTTCAATCGGTGTGTTACGGACATGCTGGAGATGGTAATTTACATGTAAACATTATCAAAGGAGATTTAACAGAAGACCAATGGGAAAACGAATTGCCAAAAGCCATTCGTGAAATCTTTACATTGACGGTAAAACTTGGCGGTACAATTTCAGGAGAACATGGAATCGGTCTTGTCCAAATACCCTATATGGATATTCCATTTACATCAGTATCGCTTCGTTTAATGAAAGAAATAAAACAAATATTTGACCCCAACAACATAATGAATCCGGGGAAAATCATCAAGTTTTAAGCTTTACTCCCAAAAAACATCTGATGTATTTTCTTCAAAAGACAATTCATCATGAAGTTCTGCGATTTTATTCAATTCTTCTGGCGTAGCTTTTTCCTGAATTAATGTAAAAAGTTCACGTTCTTCAAATCGAATATGTCTTTCAAGTTCTTCCTCAATATGGTGTAACGATTTTTCAATATCCGTTTCTTCATTGAACAATCGCGTTAAACGGCGGTGTTCAGAAAGTGCTTTTTTAATGAATTCATGATCCTCTCCTAAAATTGGGAAAATATATTTCTCTTCATCTTCAAAATGCGGACTTACATGATGTTTATAAAACCAATCAGTATATTTCTTCATTCTTTCCACAGAGGTTCCATTTGCCATTCCCTTTCTGATCTTCCATCCCAATAGTAAACTATGGTGATGCTCACGACTAAATGGAATTAAGGCTACATCTCTTTTTAATGGTTTGTTCTTAACACTCATTTTTCTAAATCTGTTTATGTAGGTGTGAAATTATTGCTGAAGTTACACCGTCAGCATACACGCCATACGCATTCATAAGTACTCCTTTTACATTGTGCTCCCGTGAAGAGATCGCATATACAATCATTGAGTCTCCTGGATCAGAGTCCCCTTCAAAACGATGCACTTCATCAATCACAAATTCCTTTTCAGATAATGCTAAATCGGATTTTCTACAAACAATACAATCTTTTGTTGCTTCAATGTAAAAGTCTGTTGTATATCCGCGTTTGATTAAATCATTAATCGCTTCGGATACTGTTTCGTAAGTTGGTTTTCTTTTCATAATCTATATATTTAAAAATAAACTTAACTTGGGGTAATCATAATGTGCGCTCTATGTGTTCCTGGATCCATCAACCATGGCATGCCTGGCGCAGATGGTGACAATGGGAGTCCTGTTGACAATTGAGTAGCGTACGGAGTATAAACTACATACCTCAACTTCCCATCTATAACTGATCCTGTTTTCACGTCAATATTTTCTTCTTTTCCTGTAAAAATGTACAAGATACTTTGTCCTTCCGGAAACAATAAAGCTCCTGTTTCAATTTCTCTTTGTCTAATTTCCCGAACTTCTTTTGATGATTTACCTTCCTTTTTTAAATCTCTACCGCGTTGCATGAAATCTTCCAACTTGTTAAAGTAACAGATGTATTCCAGTCCTTCCTTACGGGGATCATCAGCCACACAAGTCAGGTGACTATTTGATTCTCTTAAGACTTCAATTTCACCATCCTGTGAATAGCCAAGAACTTTCGCTCCCTCCTTCTCGTTTTCGGGTAAAAAATGTGTTGCAATTTCAATTTGTGTCGCTTTATCTAAGATTACTTCTTTTTCTTGAGCAAACACAAATGATGTGAGTATCACAGATAAACCAATAAAAATGTTTTTCATAATATTTTCTTTTCGAAAAAGGTAAGCATTTTTATCCACAAATCTAAATCCGCCAATTATTGCACCTAGACCTTAGCTAAAGCAGCTGCATAGTTTGGTTCATCCGTTACTTCTTCAACCAATTCTGAATATTTCACAACCAGGTTCTCATCTGTAACAATCACACCTCTTGCATGCAATCCACTTAATGGTCCACTCTCCATCAAAGCACCAAGCTTATTGGCATCTCTATTTCGGAAATCAGAAGCAGTGATGGCATTATCAATGCCTTCGTCAGCACAAAATCGTTTAAATGCGAAAGGCAAATCCAATGAAGTAAATACCAACGCAACGTCTTCTCTATCTTTAAGTTGAGCTGCAAATTTATTCAATTGCATTGCACATACCGCGGTATCCACACTCGGAAAGATGTTAAAAACGACCTTTTTCCCTTTTAAATCATTGGTATTTAATTCCGACAAATCAGTTTTTACCAACCTCATCTCTGGCAAAGTATCACCCACTTGAGGAAATTTTCCGTTGGTCTTAATTGCTGTTCCTTTAAATTTTAAATTCATGATATTAAGTTTTATTATTAATGTAAATTATTTTCCGGTCGGCTGTTCCATATTGCTAAAAATAAACCTGTCGACATTTTCCTTGCTGCGTTTTTTGCCCTATCGGCTAATTGTCCTTGAAACAATTCATCTATTGTTTGAAACCATAAACGAATCCACTGTGCAAAATGCTCTTGCGTCACTCCATAATTGAGATTTTGATCAACTTCTGCATGCACTCTAGGTGGATTACCCTTAAATTTTCGAATTCCAAATAAATTCGTTTCCCAAAAATCTGTTAGCTTTTCTAAATGTGGCGGCCATTGCTCATCCGTTAAATGCGCATTAAAAATTGGCCCTAATACTTCATCCACTCGAATTTTATCATAAAAAGTATGAACCAATTTACTAACATCCTCTCTGTTCTCTATTTCTTTCATGACTTTGAATCTCTTGCTACTTCCTTTACTCGATCGGGGTTATCCAACTTAGAAAGCGTTAATCTAACAATGCTCTCTTCCTTGGCTAAAAGGTCGTGGGCAATATTACCTTCTAAAGTCAAAATATCTCCTTTTTCAAGCTGATGCTTCACTCCCTCTACACCAAATTCTATAGCACCTGATAACAAATGAATCACTATTGGAAAAGCCGTTTTATGTTCTTTCATCACTTGTCCTTTCTTAAAAGCAATTCTTATTTCTTTTGAAAAAGAAGTTTCTAAAATTACAGAAACTTTTACTTTTTCATCTGTAAAAACCAAGTCCTTATAAAATGAATTGTTCACCATCTTTTTTTTATTTATAAATATACGTAAAAGTAAATAGAATATGAATAAAAGACAAATTTATCTTTTATTGTTTTATGAGAATAAAAAAGGAGAACTATTCGCTCTCCTCTTCAATATCTACAATTTTATGCGTTCACTATTTTTTGATGTGACGTGCATATCTGTTCTTGAACTTATCGATACGTCCTGCAGTATCAACATACTGCTCAACACCTGTAAAGAAAGGGTGAGACATATGAGAGATATCCAATTTTACAAGTGGATATTCTTTTCCATCTTCATGTTCAATTGTTTCTGTTGTTTCAGCACATGAACGTGTAACAAATGTATATTCATTTGTCATATCTTTAAACACTACTAAACGGTAGTTCTCTGGATGTATATCTTTTTTCATTTCAACTTAATTTCTTGTTCTATCTCAAATCGGATGGCAAATTTAATAATTAAATTCTAACTTACACAACGGAAGTGTAAAATATTTTGATATTAAATTGCTCCTGACAAAAATAGCTTAATTATTTTGATTTACCTTGATAAAAATAAAAACAATATTTAATCGTTACTTTAGCACTTGTAAAAACTAAAACTTTGAAAAAATTACTTTATTTTCTTCCTTTTGTACTTTTAGCTTGGGCTTCAACCTACTTATCTGGCTGTAAAAAGGATATTCTGTTTTCTAAAGAATACCTCTCCTTCTCATTAGATACTGTTTTGTTTGACACTGTGTTTACAACTGTTGGATCAACTACAAAGAGATTTAAAATTTACAACAAGTCAAATCGTCCTGTAAAAATTGATAAAGTTGTTTTGGAAGGCGGAAAAGACTCACCCTTTAGAGTCAATCTTGATGGAGTTTCTGGAATCACCTTCAGCGACATTGTTCTACCAGCAAATGACAGTTTGTTTATGTTTGTTGAAGTTACTTTAGGAGAGAACGGTGACCCTAATATTTTTATTATACAAGATAAGATCCGTTTCGAAACCAATGGAAAAGTCCAGTTTGTTCAACTTGACGCATGGGGACAAGACGCTCACTTTTATAATAATGAAGAAGTGAGTGGAACATGGGACAATACAAAGCCGCATGTTATTTACAACATCGCACTAGTCGATTCCATGAGTTCACTAACCATTCAAGCAGGCACAAAAATATACATGCGCAAAGGCGCAATCCTTTATGTAAACAAAGGAACCTTAAACATTGAAGGTGAATTCACCAATAAAGTTGTGATTCAGGGCGACCGATTAGAATCATTTTACAATGATGTAAAAGGTCAATACTATGGAATTTATCTAAATGAAGCACGCGCTTCTAAAATTAACAATGCTATTATCAAGAATGGAACTACCGGCGTACATGTATTCGGGAATAATTCTTCTAATTTAAGTTCTGAATACACCTTAACCATTACAAATACTGAAATCTACAATCAATCGAGTTATGGAATATTTAATTATTCAGGGGGGAAAATCTATGGAGACAATTTGAATATCCACAGCAATGGTCAATATGCCTACTTCTTACTTGAAGGTGGCGACCATCATTTTAGACATTGTCAATTCTTAGGGTATGATTCAGACGGAAATCAACCAGCTGTAGCTATAAAAAACTACTACACCCGAAGCGATGGAATAACTTATATTGGGGCAATAAATGAAGGCGCTATTTACAATTCCATTATCTATGGAAGTGGTGATTTCCAAATTGCTTATGACACAATTACAAACAATGGGGCGGTTACAATCGATGTTGATTACAACACGAATTTCATCAAGCAAAAAACTATTCCTACTCATCCAGGCTTTGTAAATACTACTTGGAATCAAAATCCATTATTTGAGTGGGTCGAAGGGAAAATTTTTCAAATCAAAACAAACTCTCCTTGTATAGATTCAGCCAACGGAAATACAAACTATACTGTGCCAACAGATATTATTGGGACACCTCGAGTTTTCTTCCCTGACATTGGTGCTTACGAGATTCCTTAAGATGAGATCGCTTTTACTCAATATTACTTTTATTCTTAGTCTAGGACTTTCGCTCAACGCTCAGAAATGGGAATACAATAATTGGGGAATTCAAATTGGTATTTCTGCAGATTTAGGAACTCACATTCAACAAATAGGTTTAAAAATACAAGGCTACTACACCTATGAATTTGTACAAGTTAACATCGGAAATCATATTCGGTTCAATAGCAATAACCTTGGAAATAGAGAGAATTTTGTTACCCAAAGAATCAATACAGGACTTGTCTTAATGGCTGGAAGAGAAAACGCAACTCCTCAACTTATTCTTGACGGGTTAAATCACCAAAGTCGCAATGAATTTGCCATTGCCTACAATTACCTTTGGTATTTTGACAATATCGGAACCTCGCAAAGGTCTGGAGGCTGGGGAATTCACATCCAACAATTTAGTGTGCTTATAGAAAATGATCTTTTTGCTGGGTCAGGACGTGATCGCTTCAGGACCAGTCATGCGAGTGTTACTTACCATGATGATTTGTACAACATCAGTCTAAACACCCAACTTTGGACAGGAGAAACTTGGGGTACTAAATTACAAAACACTGCAGACAGTATGTATCAAAAGGGCTTCAAAGACTTAAGCGCAACCCATTATGGAAAAACCAGTCACGGAATCCTCAGCGTAGGCATTGACTATCAAATCTTTTATGGAAATCATTTATCTGCAGTGATGGGGATTGATAGTGAGCGCGTACGTCATGGCTTACAAAACAAATTTATGCACGATAAGAATTTTATTCCAGTGAAATGGAGAACACCCAATGTAAATTATCCAATGCTTAGCATGGAAGGATTTCCTGTCCATAACAAAGAAGAAGCTGCACCAACAAAGTTATTTCTTCAATTCGGACTCAACAGAAGCTTTAGTTATTAGTGTCTTTTGTTTTAAGGTCTTATTTGAGCGCCTTAATCCTCATCCAACTACAAGTTAACTCTTTATTCACATAGTTGCTTAACAGCACCCCAGGAGCTTCTGCGGTCGCTCTGTTTTGCTGAGCAACATAAGTAAATAAACACATTAAGCTTTTCGTTTTCTGAGGGGCGCATTGCTCTCCGAAATAAGTAAACTTTTCAAGAAAAGAACAGGAATAAAAAAAGGGCGGATCCCGATTACTCGGTTCCGCCCTTTTTTAAAATATTTAAACTTATGCCTAGTGATTCACCACTACTTGCATTGTATGTGTCATGTTGTTTGTTAAGTATACTTTAACGATGTACACACCGTTATCAACTCCAGCAACATCCATTGTAATTTTCTCAGCACTGTTAGTTACATTTTGAGTAGCAACTGTTTGCCCCATGATGTTTACCAACTCAACTTTACTCACTTCATTTTGTTTGAAATCAACATTCAATACATCTGAAGCAGGAGAAGGGTATGCATTCATTTTGATTGCTAGTTTCTCATTTTTCAAGTTTACTTGAGCAGCATCAATAAACGAAACCATTAAACTTGGAACAGTACCTGGTCCAAATCCACGTGGATCAAATCCATTTGCACCAGCTTCAATTGGGAACATTGGTTGTTTGTAAAAGTCTTCATTTATTGTATAGTCCATTTTAGAATCAGATCCTAAGAATATTTCATCAACAAAAGTCGTAATACAGAACATATATCTTTGATTATCTTGCAATGCTACAATTGATTCATTATCAAAGTTAACAGTTATCGTTGAGTCCCCCATATCAGATGGATAGTAATACTGCTTAACCATAATGTCATTATAACTTGCAATTGGAACAACGTAACCTGCATCATCAATATCAGCAAACACATCATTATACTCATAAACATTAAGTCTAATTTCCTCACCCTCCATAGAAGGTATAATAGCGTCAGCACCTTTTAGAGCGTTGAATGTAATCGAATGAGGTGCAAGTTTACTTGCGTTTGCATCTCTAAAGTGAATACATGAACCATACGGAGTAAGAGAATTATTACTTCCATCAATTGGATGATTTCCACCAGATGAATTTGGTCTCAGTGTCGAATCAATAATTGAAGCATAAGACAAATCATTAGCACTAATTACAAAGTCAGAAGTCATTTCATTGTCAAAATGACTTTGATCAGTAGAATCACTTGATGAAATATAAGTTAAAGAATAATAACCTATATCCCAAGATGCCGGTGTAAATGTAGGTAAAGAAAAGTGGAAAGTGTCTCCAGAAACCAGATCAACTGAATCAGAAGTTTCGTTATAAACTTCTGTACCATTTAAAGTAATTATTGCTTGTAAATTAACATTTTTCGAAAGGTTTACACCATAGTTAAAAACTGTAGCTGCTAATTCAACAGGATATTCTGTACCATTCGTTGCAATTGCAGATGGAACAGTTGAGTAAGGCGCACGTAAAATTCTATCATTTCTTAAACCAATATCGTTTTGAAAGTAACCTAGTTTATTACCGAAAAACACTGTTACTGGTCCGTTAGCCATTTCATTCATTAAAGTAGCTCCATCAACATCTGATATCATTACAACAGGAATAGTATCATTTGGACCTTGAAGCCCTCCACCCATAGAGATTGGAGCACCTGGCACATTATTAATGATAACACAAGCAATTGCTCCAGCCGCTTGGGCCATTGCTACTTTTGTTCCAAATTCACAAGTTCCTCTGTAAACAACTGCAATATGTCCTGCAATATCAAGTGCATTAGTTGCTGATACACATGCAATAGTGTCTGTTAAAAAAGCCACTAAAGTATCTTCAACAGAGTTAATTGGGTCCGTCATATCTGGAGTATCCCAACCCGAACTAGCAACTGCATAAGTCATATTATAGTCGCCTTGAATTGATGCTGGACTAACTCCAGAAAAAACAACTTGAGCATTAATTGCCCCTGTCATTATTATTCCTAATCCTAAAAGTAAAATTTTTTTCATATCTGTATAATATTTGTAGTTTGTACAAATCTATATTAAATCATTGATAATTTGGTGTTTTTTATGAATATTTTATTCAAAAACATGAATCTTTGGAAATTTATCACTTTATTATTCTTATTTAAAAGATAGTGAATTTCAAAAAAAAGATAGAATAAAACTATAGGAATATTGAAATATCGTCGGTACCAACAGGACGTTCAGTGATAAACCCTTCACCATATCTTACGCCTATATCGCGGCCATTTTGAATCAACCTGGCTTCAAGCGAATCTAAAAAATCTTGTCCAGAAATAGGTGTTTTTGGTCCAGTTGAATCTTTTTGAAAAAACTGTGTCTCATAAGCTAAGACGGCCTCAAACTTAAGATCTCTCTGTTCTGAAACATCAACAACAAAGTCAGGTTTTAGATACCTGTCTTGAACATAAAAATACACTACTTTAGGTCGCCAATGCATTTGTCTTTCTCCCTCGCTTTCAGTTTCAATTTTCAAAAGACCAGACAAAAAACAAGCACGTGAAATAAAACCACTCCCTCTCCCATGATCAGGGTGACGGTCTGAAGGTGCATTTGCCAAAACAATATCTGGTTGATACTTACGAATAGCAACTACAAGTTTCAGCAAGCTTTCTTTCGTTTCTTCAAAAAAACCATCCTCCAGCTTTAAGTTCTCTCTGAATTCTACTCCCATTATTTTTGCTGCAGTCGCTGCTTCTTCATAACGGGTGGCGATGGTTCCTCTTGAACCTAATTCTCCTTGTGTTAAATCGACAATAGCAACTTTTTTTCCTTGCTGAATACTTTTAATTACTGTTCCACCAGCAGCTAATTCAACATCATCTGGATGTGCACCTATCGCTAATATGTCAACTTTTTTAAGCATTAATCCATTCTGTTATTTCTGACGCATTTGGAAGTGTTTTAGGGTGAATTTCTTTCACAAAACGACCTTCTTCATCAATTAAAAATTTATGGAAATTCCAAGCCACTTCTTCTGCCCCACCTTTCTTTTTACTTTCTTCAATTAACCAAGCATACAAGGGATGTTGATGCTCTCCTTTAACAGAGATTTTCGACATCATTGGAAAAGTAACGCCATAGTTTTTCTGACAAAATGCAGCAACTTGATCATTACTTCCTGGTTCTTGTAATCCAAAGTCATTAGCAGGGAATCCGATAATCATAAAATGATCACGAGAAGTTGCTTCAAAAAGTGACTGCAATTGCTCATATTGAGGAGTTAATCCACATTCTGAAGCAGTGTTCACAATCATGACTTTCTTTCCTTTCAAGGTTTTTAAATCAAAATCGTTCCCATTAATGTTTTTTACCTTAAAATTATACATCTCCATTTGTTTTTCTTTTAGGAATTATATAAGTATCCATTAAATACTTATAGGTAACTAATAGTGTAAATCCTGCAAATAACGAGGCACTAATAATAACCGACATTGGTGTTTCCGACACTCCTTCCCCTTGTGCATAAGAATGTAATCCTACGAGTACAAAATTAACCCCAAAGAATGTAAATAGAATTGCTGAATAACCCCATAAGCTTAAAACATTAAATAAGAATCTGCTGCTCAATGCTGGAATGAAACGCAAGTGTATAATCACTGCGTAAACAAGCATAGAAACGAGTGCCCAAGTCTCCTTAGGGTCCCAACCCCAATACCTACCCCAAGATTCATTTGCCCAAACACCACCTAGGAAAGTTCCAATGGTCAACATAAATAGACCGATGATCATTACCATTTCAGAAACGGATGTAAGCTCAACAATATTCATCTGGATACGTTTTTTGTTCTTTTTATTTTTCAATAAAAACAAAATCATATTCACTAGACCTAGAATTCCAGAAATTCCTAAGAACCCGTATGAAGAGGTAATAATTGCCACGTGAATCATTAACCAATATGATTTCAATACAGGCTGTAATGGTGTGATTTCAGGGTCTAGCAAGTTAAGCTCTGTTACAAACAACATCATTGCAGCAAGCAATGTTGTAGCCGCAATTACCGCAGGATTCTTTTTCACAAAGAACAGTCCCGCTAGAATTGTTGACCAAGCTATAAAAATAACAGCTTCGTATCCATTACTCCAAGGAGCATGACCAGATATATACCAACGCATTCCTAACCCAGCACCATGACCTAAGAACACAATAATTACTCCTGCTAAGAATACATAGTTAATCTTCTTAATAATGGTTTCACTTTTCAATGTTGGTGTAACCAAAGTTCTAAAGAAGAATAAGATCAACATCAAGAAACCAAACAAGAAGTAAAATGATTGAATCTTATCAAACACTTTGAACTTATTATAAGCGATTTCAACATTTACATGGTTTTGCGTTAACTTATTCAAGTGCGGATTCTCAGCTTCATATTTACTCAATTCTTCCCATTGATACTCTTTTAGCGGTGCTAAGAATTGCTGAGCATCTGAGAATTTTGCTTCACCTTGTGAAACGGAGAACAAAGTTCTCAAAACATTCGTCGCTAAGGCATTTGCTTTTTGGTCTTTATCCCTTAATTCTTTAGCAAAAGGCCAAACCCAAGTTCCGTTATCATCTTCTGGAATAGGTACAATTCTAAGGTGCTGAAATTGGAAAATTTCTTTTAGGATGCGGTAACGCTCTCCAAGCTTGATCAATTGTTTATCAAATTCATTTTTCTGACCATCGGATTTACCATGCGCTACTTCATATTCAGACATCCATTTGAATATACCATGTTCATCTTCCATGTCTTCAACAGAAACATACTTACCTGTACCTAGCTCTCCTCTAATCTTGCTTGATACGAAAGCAATTTTAATGTCTTTCCATCCGCTTGGACCATACAAATGCATAGCTAACAATGTTTGAACGGCATTGTATTCACCAAATTTATCACTGTAGTGAATTTTCCTTAATAATTTATCTGCTAAAGTGTGAAAGGGTATAATTCTACCATCGTAATCTTGAACCAATAAGTCATCTAATTTTGCTGCATCTTCAACAGAAAGATAGTTGACTTCAATCTTTTGAGGTTCAAAATGTGTTTTCTCATGTGCTGAATGATCATGATCGTCTGCATGATTGTGGTCTGCTGCATGGTCGTGATCTGATGCGTGATCCTGGGCATGATTATGCTCAACATCATGTGTATGTGTTGTGTCATCTCCATGTGCATAAGTAACACCACCTAAACCAACACCAATTAGTAAAGCGAAGGTTTTAAGCATTTTTGAACGGTTATTTCTTGATTTTGAAATCAAAGTATTTAATTCTTTCATTCTTCCTACACGATTAAACAAGGACATAACCATTCCAAGAGTCATGATTAAATAAGCAATATAAGTTACGGAAGTTCCCCACCAATCATAATTTACACTCAAGACTGTCCCAGACTCATCTGGAAAATAACTTGATTGGAAGAATCTATAACCATGATAATCCATCACATTATTCATAAAAATGCGTTGATCATGCGTTACCCCTCTAGCAGTATCAATTACCGAAACCTCAGAAGCAAATGAACTGGCCATAGATGATCCAGGATATTTATGTAATTTAAATTCTCTACACTTAACTGAAAAAGGTATTTCTATTGGTTTTGCTCCATAGCCAATTTCAAAATTAAGTCCCGCAAATTGAAGATATTGTTCTTGTAATATATGATTAGGACTTCCTTCTATTTCTACGATTTTAGAATCAGTATCTGTGGAAAGTTTTATGGTTAGGTAATCAGATCCCCCATCTTTTTCTGGAGATTTAATTTTGCGCATTACAACATTCTTTTTAAAGTCTGTAAAAACTAAGCTCTCTTCCCCTATCATATACAATTGATTTGGGTAAAAAGGAACTAAAGTATCGGCAGGAATTTCAGTAACAGCACTTGGATCGATACTGTTACTCATTCTATCTTCTTTAGACAAAGTTGACATATCAACTCTTTTGTAAGGGTTCACAGTCTCTATAAATAGCATTCCTCCATCCTCAATTATCTTGACACCTGGCATGGAAGGGTTTTCGTTTTCAAAAGAAAAGTTCACCCCACCAATCATACTTTGATGGCCTTGAAAAACATATTGTTTTCTACCTCGAATTACAAATTCGATCGCATTTTGACCGCTTTCGGAATCAGTAATTAAAGAATCAACCATACCTTCTTTGTAGGAAACATATTCAACGTTGACTCTTTTTTGATCTGGCAAATCAAATTTAAATTTAAAAGGATTCTCCCAACCTTCAGACAACCAACGCTTTTCCTGATGCGTATATTGATTGACCATGTCATTTGACTTTAAAGTGAAATAGGGAATTGAGCTATAGATGATATTTGTTGTTTCTCCCTCTGCGATTCTCATTTGTCCTTCAAACCCTACATAACGTGTGAGTGCTGCTCCAACAATTATGAGTAAAAATGAAAAATGAAATGCAAAAGTAGCCCACTTTTCTCTTTGATACATTTTGTATTTCACCATATTTACAATCAAAGTGATTGAAAGGTGCAATAAAAGGATTTCAAACCAAACGGCATTATATATTGCGATTTTCGAGGCTGGCGTACCATAATTCGATTCGATAAATGTTGCCTCAGCAATTGCTACTGCGAAGATGACCATACTAACTGCCATCATTTTCATCGAGAAAATACCTCTTATTATTTTATCTAACATTGTCTTTTCTTATTTTACCCCACAAATCTAAGAAAGCTTTGCTAATTTAGAATGATTTTAATGTTAATTTTGAGCTAAACTATGTTTGTTATTTCATTATTGAATGGTAGAAAAGCAGATGCATATTGTTATTATCGGTACAGGGAAGGTCGCACATCATTTGGGTCTAGAATTAAAACGCAAAGGCCACACAATTGATTTTGTGTGGGGCAGAAACAGTGTTGGAGCTAAAGAGCTCTCAATAGTATTAGACGCGAAGGAATTATCAAATTTAAGCGCTATTCCAAAAAACAGTTTAGCCTTAGTTTGTGTATCAGATGGAGCAATATCAGATGTTATTTCTCAAATAGAAGGAACCATAAAAGTCGCCTACACTTCTGGAAGTGTTCGAATTGAAGACTTACCGACCAGGGCATATTTAGGTGTTTTTTATCCCCTACAATCATTTAGTAAAAATAAAAAAGTAGATCTATCTACAGTTCCTTTTTTAATTGAATCGGCATCAACAGTGTTTGAAGCAGAATTAAAGCAGCTTGCAGAAAGTTTAAGCTCAAAAGTTATTATAGCTAATTCTCAAGACAGATATAACATCCATATTGCTGCAGTTATGGTAAATAACTTCACTAATTTTTTATATCATTTAGCAGAACAACACCTAAAGGAACATCGTTTAGACTTTGATTTACTTAAACCGCTAATAAGAGAAACAGTAAACAAATTAGATGAACTTTCGCCTTTAGAAGCGCAAACAGGTCCAGCAACAAGAGGTGATCAAAGTATAATTCAAAAACATTTAGACTCTATCACACAACCAGAAACTAAACAACTCTATCAATTGTTTAGTGAATTAATTGAAAAAGAAATTAAGAAAACATGAGTTATAAAATAAGTCTTTCTTCCATCACGACCTTTATATTTGATATCGATGGCGTATTAACAGATGGAGGTGTAAACATCTTCACCAATGAAGCCGTAAGATCTCTTAACTCCAGAGACGGATATGCATTGCAGTACGCTGCAAGAATGGGATACAACATCTTTATCATAAGTGGAGGGAATTCTAAAGCTGCAAAAGAAAGACTTTTAAGTGCAGGCATTAAAGAAGTGGTGCTTCAAGCTTCAAACAAAGTTGAGGTATATGAAGACTTGAAAAAAAAATACGGATTTACTGATAAGGAAACCTTATACATGGGAGACGATATTCCTGATTATAACATTATGAAAATGGTTGCCGTTGCAACTTGTCCGCAAGATGCAGCTGTTGAAATAAAAAACATTTCACATTACCAGTCACCATACAAAGGCGGACAACATTGCGTTAGGGATGTTATTGAACAAACCTTACGTGTGCAAGACAAATGGTTTAAAGCCGAAGCTCACGAGTGGTAAGAACTTACTGTTTGATTATTTTACTGGTCCAAACTTGATTCTCACCTGCAATTCTCATCATGTAAATTCCAGGAGTTAAATCCAATAATGAAATTGAAGATTCTATTTTTCCTTTCTTTACTGTTTGACCTTGGAAGTTGAGCAATTGGTAATTGCTTCCCTGTACTTTTTCTGGAAACCTCACTAAATCTGAAGTTGGATTTGGATGAACAGCAAGTATAGTTATTTTTTCTTGTTCTAATCCGACAAAGTCTACCCCCGTATCAGCAACGGCTGTAACCTCATCTCCGGGACCGATTCTAGCAACCATAATATCTGTTCCTAATGAGAAGCTCAACTCTTGATCACTCACTGTCCCAACCAAAACAATACCGCCATCATTTGCTACAATCATTTGATTAATCTCATCATTATCATAGGCAGAAAACCCCATACTAAATCCGAAAAAATGACCATATATATTAAATTTAAGTGTAAAAACATCGTTACCGCCAGGAAATGGATTAAGACTCGTACCATTAGATTCTAAAGCTAAATACACACTGGCAATATCCCTAATAGTAATTGCACTAATCATAGAACTTCCTCCATAATCATTTTGAAAATGATTATCATAAACACCGACAATTGACCCTTTTGCATACAAACAATCATAATAACCCTGTACAGTATTATATATTCCACCCACTAAGAAAATCTCATTTTCAAAAACCGCTACATCACGAATTGTTGTAGCACCAATTTGATCGTAAAACTCTAGCCACTCCTGAGTCCCGTCAATATGATATCCTGCAATCATTCCCTTTAAAACTCCTGCATCTCCAAGATCACCACCAATAACAAACTGCGTACTTGATAAGGTGTCTACTGCATATGCAATATCATCATTCGGTGTCTGAATTGTTTTTGTCCAAATCGTATCTCCTAGCGCATCTGTTCTAACAAGAAACATATCTACTCCATCACTTGTAGGACCTTCAGTTTGACCTACAAGTATCAACCCACCATCTGCCAATAATTTAGCGTCACGAAGTCGCTCCCAATTAGAACCACCATATGTTTTCTTCCAAATCAAATCGCCCAGTTCATCTGTTTTATAAACGACAAAGTCAAAATCTCCTGCGGAGGTTGAACCCGTATAGCCTGCAATAAAAAACCCGTCCCCAGGCAGATGAATAACACGCACACCAATATCATCTCCAGAACCACCGTAGTCTTTTGTCCAAAGGTGATTCCCCATACTATCTAATAGCATTAAGAAAGCTTGACCTGAATTTTCATCAAACCCGCCAGAGCTTCCGGTAATTGCATAACTTGAGTCGGGAAGTTGTGTCAATCCATTTCCTTGATCAAATGGTCCGCTTGTAAACTTCTTATAAAATGAAATTTGTGCACTTCCAAAAACTGGAATCACAAAAATCAATACCAAAATAATTCTCTTTAGATTTTCCATGCTAATCGTATTAATCCTGAATGTCCATATTGACTACCTAAAAACGCCCCAAGCAAATCTTCTGTTCCCAAACCAATTAACAAATTTTTCGAGCTGTAATTAGCATAAAGTCCAAGTCTAAAAACACCATATCCTCCAAATGAGCCTTGTGCTCCAAATGAAAACTGACTTACTGGTTGATAATGAACTCCTACATACAATAATGGTTTATAAACACTATTGGTATACATTCTTACACCAAAAAAGGACTGAACTTTTTTTGAAGTATTGGCTGATACAACTTTCCCCACTTGAAGAAAACCTGGTAAAAGCTTAAAGGCCGAACGTGTTGATTCAACAACATTTAACGTGTCTTTTATAGAAGCCATTTCACTTTCCTTCAGTAAATCGTTCACACTAAACCCTGAGAAAGTCTGTTCCGTATCTATTTCTATAAATTCCGAATTGTATACTTGGTATCCACCAATATTTCTTCCAATTACACTAACAACCCCATTAAATGTTTGAGGTGAACCAAAGGGAATATTAAACCCAAAATTTAAAGCTGCACCAAGACCTTTAAAATAAGCGTGCGAGTTAGCAAGCATTGCTTCTCCTTCAACCCTTAAGTCAATTTGGTCACCTGTCTCACTAAATGCAAGACTCCCTCTATTGAGATCCAATTGAAAAAACCGTTGAGGCAAAATTGCGTTGAGCGTGATAAAAGATTTAGATTTTCTATCATGGATTCCACCGCCAACACTTAAAAACTGCTCAAATCGCCCTGATGTATTTCCAAAACTTGCATTATCACCTAAGAAAGGAGTGTTTCCAATAAAGATAAGTCCAAATAAGTCATCTGAATATTCTCCTGAAAAGTGAGCTTCATTTGCAACACTAATCATCCAACTCAAATTGGGGTTTGACTTAAGAATCTGATGTGAAGCTCTGTACTCCACTCCAATTTGAAATCCACCACCTACTCTATTGTATTCGTTTTGATTCTCATAAACCTTTTGACTCAACTCATCATCTATCTCACCTCCAAAAATAAATTTTCGCGATAAATCATTAGACATTCTACTGCCGTGATTAAAGACATCACCAACAAGGTTAATTTGATGATTATATAGCGTCGTATCATGCATCACAGGAAGCAATCCTTGTCCTAGAGCACTTCCAAATGAATAGAACAAAGCGATAAAAACAATAATTCTAATTTGCAGAGAAATCATAAACTTGCTTTTAATTTTAATTGACTAGAAAGTAAAAATTTGAATGCGGCATTTGCGTAAACCGTATTGTTATTCAAAAGGGTACTTGTAAATTTCGCTCGAACCAATATGTGTTTCGTATCGACTAATCCAAGTGCTGCCTCTTCATCGACAATAAATTCAATCGTTTCTTCTATTGGTACATGTCCATTTGTATTTGAATTTGTTGCAGCTGGAGAAATTTTCCCTGTTGTCACTAGCTTTTTAATACTGTTGAAATTTTCATCGAGTAAGCTTAATTCAATTTCGGCTCCGTATGGAAATGAGTTGGTCGATTTAAGAATAAACTTTCCTGATTGAACTTTCAGCAGTTTATTATCGTTTTTAAAATCAATTGCAAAAGTATCTTGAAGAATTAAATCATTAGCCCCAATCAACAATGGGAAATCCGCTTTTAATCTCACATCTACTTCACTTTGAGGAAATATAACATCGTTTCCGCTAGATGAACTACCATAAGAATTAATTTCTATAGCATATCCAATTCGATATCTGCTTCCAAGGTTTTCTAAAAAATTAGTCATGTTTCCACTAGAGTTGTTGAAAGAGAAGATCAGTTCTGAAGGTGTAAGGCCTTGCCATTCTCCTTGGGCTGGATTAAGGTTTAAAGCTTGGTCAAAGTAAGGGTGACTCAAGCCTACAGTTGTATTGTTATAGTTAACACTTTCAAATAATGAAATACGTCCCTGAGCTCTCGCCTTAATACCATTCCGTATAATTAGTTCCAAATTAACGTCATTTATATTGACTGCTCCACCCATAATACCATTCAATTCATCTACATTAACGATGGTGGTGTCAGAGAAAACCATATTCCCAAAATAACCCTTGGCATAATCAATAACTAGACTTTCAAATTCAACTTTAGTATTGAACTTATCTTGAGAGCTTATCGTAACAGTTGGTCCATTTGGATCTGTTTTCACATTCATTCTAGACATTAATAGATTATAACTGGTACCATTCGTTCCTCTCATATCAATTAAATATCCTGTAAGGTCTAATGTTAAGTAACCCACTCCTGGATTTGCCATCGTTCCTCCATCTACAATTTGTGTATATGAGAATTCTACTCCATCTCGAACAACTCCTGGAAGAGAAATAGTAAAAATACCTTTCGTTGGAATAGGGTTTTCAATACGGATTTTTGCTTTTCCGGACTTAATCCTTGCTTCTCGAAGAACAACCTCGCCCAAAGAAAATAGATGTTCTTTTACCTCATCAATAAAAACAAAACCTGGGGTTAATTGCAGCGATGAGAAGGCTATTGAAAAGGATTGAACGATAGAAGTATCTGGTATTTTAATGAGATCTTTTAAATCAAGGCTAAATAAACTTCGATCAACTATAACTTGTATAGAATTATCAGGATTGATTGCAAAGGTTGAATCATTGACGTAATCTTCAATTAACAATGAGTCATTAACAATAGGAACAATCCAATCACTTGTCCAATTTGCTTTGTCTTTTCGACAGCTCATTGCAAAAAGACCTATTACAGCAAGCATAAGTATTTTTCTATTCATGTAGTTCTCCATTACCTTTATTGACGAAAATATACGTATAACGTTGGTTTTTATTCCTGTCTATTTATTTACAGCTCAATAAAATATTGATTTCCATCAAAAATAATTAAAAACTATTCAATCAAGCGATTTTCTGTGAAATACTAAATTAAAATATATTATTAGCCGAATATTAAGTAAACCATGTTAAATTTGAAAAAAGAAATTTTAATCGCATGGAGTATATTACTTATATTATTGTCGCTTTAGTTCCAGCACTTGCTGTAGTTTTTGTTGTCTATATTTTTATTAAGAAAAGCAACGAAAAAGAACTTACGAACTTGAGTATTCAACTTAAACAAGAGCGTCAAAAGTTCTTCTTAGAACCAAGAGCAGATGCTTATCAAAGAGTTGTTTTATTATTGGAAAGAATTAATCCTCAGAGTTTAATCATGCGTCTCCACAACACAAATAAGAATGCATTGGTTTTGCAAACTGAATTATTAAATAACATCCGCAATGAATTTGATCACAATGTTGCACAACAGATTTTCATATCAAATGCATCTTGGGATATTGTAAAGAAAAGCAAGGAAGAAACCATAAAAATCATCAATGTTGCAGCACAGCAATTAGACGACAATGCAACGGCTACGGATTTAAGCAGTAAGGTTTTTGAAATAGTGGGCGAGTTAGATGAATTGCCAACTGAAATTGCCATTAAAGTGTTAAAAGAAGAGTTTCAAAGGTTATTTTAACATCACTTTACTAAACAATTTGACATTTATTTTGTATTATTGATATAAACTAAGATTATGCGATTTTTATATATTATGGTTACCTTTTTATTCGTTTTTTCAGGAATTGGATATACCCAAGAAAAACGAGATTTAATTCAATTTTCTGGTGTTTTGGTTTCGGCTGATAGCTTGGATCAAGTTTCTTATGCTTCAATTATTGATAAGACCTCTGGCAAAGGTACAATGTCTGACTATTACGGTTATTTTAGTTTTGTAACACGTCCTGGAGACACAATTCTATTTAATGCTTTTGGTTTCAAAACAAGTTCTTACATCGTACCAGACTCATTAAAGGAAATTCGCTATTCTATTATTCACGTTATGACTCCAGACACACTATTATTGCCTGAGGTTGATATTTATCCATGGCCTTCAAGAGAAGAGTTTGCACGTGCTTTCGTAGAAATGAATCCTTATGATGACGCTTTAAGAAGAGCGCAAAAACAATTATCAGGGGAAAGTTTGGCGTTTATAGCTTCTCGTGTTCCAACTGATGGAAGCTTATCTTACAATTGGCAAACTGAGCAACGTCAAACCCAATTATACACACAGGGACAAACTCCTATGAACAACTTATTGAATCCTGCTGCTTGGAGTAAATTTATAGACTCTTGGAGAAATGGAGATTTACAAAGGAAATAATCCCCTTTCAAACAACTGACTATTTAGTGGTTAATCTCAATAGTCCAGCAAGCAACAAACAATTGCTTAAAGTTGTATTTTGTAACGCTTAAAGAAAGCTTCCCAATTCCACAGAAAGTTTTTCATGATTTCATCCATTCTTTTTAAGAATAAGGGATTGGGAGAATCCATGCTCTTAAAGTAATCATCTTGACAAGCATTTAATTTATACTTATAAAACATAGCCTTTGACATGCTGTACAGGGTTACTTTAGAAGGATGGTTAACACGGTTCATAAAAGATGAATACTCATCAAAATAACCTTTAAACTCGTGTCTTTCCATTTGAAAAGATTCTGCTAAACGATTAAATATTAATGGCTCTAGATTATTTTGTTGCTTTGAGGAAAAGGAATCACCAAGTGACATAACATTCCCAACAATTACAATCATAGCAAAATGGCCATCAGCAGCATTAGATAAATCAGGCCTTCTAACAAAGGCTGGGTCTTCCTCCATAATTGATTTAACTTCAACATATCCTTTGTCGATAACTTCCAGAATACCATTCACAAACACATTTGCGAGTTGTTCATCTGAAACCTTCTTTTTAAAAATTGTACTGAGCATATTGCTAATTCCGATATTAATACTTTACAAAGGTAAATAGGAATAGACGAGTCCTCACCAATAAAAAAACTACTTTTTCAACAAGATTATTAACACACCCACATATTTACGGTTAGATTTCATACTTTTCTAGTATTTATGGTCACAAAGTAAAAGGAAACACATTAATATTCCTGAATTCTATATTTAAGCAAAATATCTCTAAACATTGTAATACTGGAGTTTTCTGTTAAATTTGTTTACTCTAATACGAAGATTGTACTTATGAAATCACAACAAAAAATTAATCTACTTTTCTTTTTAGTTATCCTTGGTCTCACCATAGCTTTAATTTTTGTTTCATTACCCGGTAAAAAACTACCCAACAACTCTTTAGTCAGCAAAAACAATCGTTTTCAATTAATTGAGATCAATAAAACACCCCCAATTAATAAAACAAAGGTTTTTGGAGTTATAGCTGCTGAAATAGAAACTGATGTTATCATGAAAGTCAATGGGAAAATTGATAACGACAATCACCCACTTACACGAGGATCAACATTTAAAAAGAATGATATTCTCATTAAGGTTGACCGAATAGAAGTATTATACCACTTATTGATTAGTCGATTAAATTTCAAAAAGCATATTGAAAAATCAATAAAAGAAATTGAAGATCAGTTTCCTGAGGAAAAAAACAAATGGCAAAAGTTCGAAAAAAGCATTGAACGAACACTTCCTCTACCTGATTTTCCGAAAGTAACTTCAACCGAGGAAGAGACCTTGTTGAATAAACTAAATATTCACAAACTCTATTATGAAATTAAGAGACTAGAGCAAAGGGCACAAGACCATATATATGTCGCTCCATTCGACGGATTTATATCTGAAAGTACAATTCAACCCAACTCCATGGTGCGTGAGAACAAGGTATTAATGAAGCTTTCCAAAAACAACTCTTTCCAAGTCATTACTCACCTTCCTATTAATTCATTAAAAGCTTATAAAAACGCAAAGCATGTTTACTTTGTGAATTCATCAAAAGACACTATTGGGTCGGGAAGCTTTAATCGAATTGGGTCAGAACTTTCAGACTCTTCAAAAGTTGAAGTCTTTTTTAATGTATCTCAGCAAAATCAATCAATTCAAAACACATTAGTTGAGCTTGTTCTACCCGGATATGGTATTAAAAATTCAGTAGCTCTGCCGAAATTATCAGTTTCAAACAATAGGGTATTCCTTTATTCTGATGATAAGGTTTTAGAATATCCAATAAAGATAATTACGAGTAAAGAAGACTCTGTTTATGTTGAAGGATTACCCGATCATTGTTTTGTTATTTCAAACGCAAGACTTCTTCTTAAAGATTAAAAGACAAAACCCCCATCTTAAAAGATGAGGGTTTTATTATATTTTAAACTCTACAGTATTTGATGTCCTAAGAAAGCGGAGTAACAAGCTTATGATTTTCTATAAGTTTCCTTATATTAATTAATGCATATCTCATTCTTCCAAGGGCCGTATTAATACTTATATCTTCTTTTTTGGCAATATCTTTAAAGGACATTTCTTTAAAAATCCTCATGTTTAATATATCACGTTGTGAGTCTGGAAGATGATCGATCAACTCAACCATTTGATTCACCAATTCATTATAGATAATATCGTCTTCAACATTATTATCCTGAACTTCAAGCAAATCGAAAATAGTAAAATCTTCAGATCTTGAACTTGACTCTGAAATCATTCTCACTTTATTCGTTTTTCTAAAATGATCAATCATCAAGTTGTGAGCAATACGCATTGCCCAAGGTAAAAATTTACCTTCCTCATTGTAATTCCCTTTTTTCAGGGTATTAATGACTTTTATAAAAGTTTCTTGGAAAATATCTTGTGATAAGGCTTGATCACGAATTTTCATAAGAATATAATTATATATTTTATTCTTGTGGCGATTCAATAAAACCTCAAATGCTTTTTCTTGTCCGTTGGTATACAAAGACACCAATTCTTTATCTTCAAGTTTTGATAAGTTCATAATTACTCAATTTAGAAATTAACTATTATTTAAAATATAATTCTGTTTTTTTAGAGTAAAAATGTTTCTATAAGCAATCGGTTTATGTACTGTTAATAATTCCAAATATAAAGAATAATTTTTGAATAACAAAAGTCATTCCGAAAACAATCTCATATACCTTATACGTACAAAGAGAATAAAAGGTTGGAAAATAATATAAGAAAATTAAAAACTATTCCCTAGTTAATGAATAAACACGAAACTTCTGAATCTCACCCATCCTCTATAAACGAGAAAATTAATTTATCACGCAACTAATAATAAATCAATTTCAATTTGTTTTTCCTCACCTTATAATTAATAAATTAGCTTTCGTTCAAAACGAATATTTCAGAATCTTTTACTTAAAAACAGTCAGAAATCAATAAGACTTAGCTATTTTTGACGCAAATAAAACAGAAAGAAAAAATGCCAGAATTATCATTAAAAGCGATCAGCATGCCTTCTTCACCAATTCGAAAATTGGTTCCATTTTCAGAGGCTGCAAAAAGACAAGGAAAACATGTCATCCATTTAAACATAGGTCAACCCGATATTGAGACTCCTGAAGTTGCAAGAGAAGCTATAAAGAATACTGATATTAAGGTTTTAGAATATTCTCATTCAGCAGGTTTTGAATCATACAGAAAAGGACTTGCAGAATACTATTCAAAAAATGACATTCATGTTACACAGGATGAAATCATTGTTACTACTGGTGGATCAGAAGCTTTACTTTTTGGTTTTTCAGTGGGATTAAATCCGGGAGACGAAGTAATCATCCCTGAGCCTTTCTATGCTAACTATAATGGATTTGCGGCGGCAGCTGGAATAAACATAGTTCCAGTAACCTCATCAATTGAAGACGGTTTTGCTTTGCCTCCTATAGAAGAATTCGAAAAGAAAATCACTTCAAAAACAAAAGCAATATTGATTTGTAACCCAGGGAATCCAACTGGATATCTATATTCAAAAGATGAACTTGAAAAATTAAGTGCACTTGTTAAAAAACATGATTTATACTTATTTTCGGACGAAGTATACAGAGAGTTTTGCTATGATGGTGCAAAACCTTTTTCTGTTATGAACTTAAAAGGAATAGAAAACAATGTAGTTTTGATTGACTCTGTATCGAAGCGTTACTCTATGTGTGGAGCAAGGATAGGAGCCTTGATTTCAAAAAACGTTGAATTCATGAATGCTGCAATGAAGTTTGCACAAATGCGTCTTTCTCCACCTACCTATGCACAGGTTGCGGCAGAAGCAGCATTAAAAACACCTCAACAATATTTTGATGATGTGACCACTGAATATGTCGCACGTCGTGACCTTATGATCGGTGGTTTAAACAAAATTAAAGGAATTCGTTGCCCTATGCCTAAAGGAGCGTTTTATGCTATTGCAGAATTCCCTGTCGAAGATACAGAACATTTTTGCCAATGGCTTTTAGAAGACTTCGATTACGAAGGCAACACGGTTATGATGGCTCCATTAAGTGGATTCTATGCAACACCTGGTTTAGGAAGAAAAGAGGCCAGAATTGCTTATGTTCTAGAAAAGAAAGAGCTAGAATTGGCTTTGATTTGTATTGAAAAAGCATTGGAGATATACCCTTACACTTCATATTAAATAATTATTTTGAGTATAAAACAAAATATAAAATTAGCAGCTGATGCAGTTGTTTTCGGATATGATGAATCAGGCCTATACCTTTTA
>Ga0209075_1000787_pt1 | contig 30553 bp, 30 predicted proteins | sample Stecom2011_FD_187523 | JGI IMG/M metagenome (GOLD analysis project Ga0209075, IMG submission 187523) | Agricultural soil microbial communities from Utah to study Nitrogen management - Steer compost 2011 (SPAdes) (version 2) | ecosystem: Environmental > Terrestrial > Soil > Agricultural land...
TCCACTTAATCCGGTTCCCGCACCTCTAGGAGTGATGATAATTTTGTTTTCGTTGCAATATTTCAGAATCTGACTGACTTCTTCTGTAGTTTCGGGCTGTAAAACAACTTGAGGTTTAAAAACAAAATCTTCTGTATGGTCTGAAGCACATCTGATAAGGTTTTCTTCATCAATTAAAACTCTTTCTAAACCCAAAATAGTATGAAAATAATTGATATGAAATGTCATTGTAAAAATAAAATTAAACGGGACTAATTTACAAAAATCCCCTCTATTAGTATAAAAAATCCGAATACAAGCCTAATATTGTTTGTGAAATATTTCCACTACATTTATTTTTTTTAATAAATAATTTGCATTTAAATAAAATATTGTTAATATTGCACAACATTAATTAACATTTCTAAATTAAAAATCATGAGAAAAATTATTTTTGCACTTCTAACAATTGTTTCTGTATCTTCTTTTGTTGCTTGTTCTAGTGACGATGACAAAGGACCTAACTGTGAAAAACTAGCTCAAAACTTTGCTAACGCATTAGAAGCATACATGGCAGACCCTTCAGACGAAAATGAAGCTAAACTTGATGCTGCATCTACCGCATTAGAAAATTCAAACTGTGCAGAATTTGAAGTTGAAATGTAATAATATTATTTATTTATCAACAAAAGACCCGAAACAATGTTTCGGGTCTTTTACTTTTCATCTTGCATAAGATAGTATCTCATTTCCGTAATTATCTTTTTTTAAAGAAGTTTATTGAAACTCCTCCCAAAAAAGTTGTTCGAAATCTACAACTTGATTGTTTTTTATTTTTATTCCTTCGTTTTCTAATAGTTGTTGCATCAGATTTGTACCTTCAAAATGGTGTTTACCAGAGAGTAATCCTACTCGATTTACTACTCTATGAGCCGGAACATCCTCAAGATTGTGAGAAGCATTCATTGCCCAACCTACCATTCTGGCAGAACGAGCCATTCCTAAATGTTTAGCAATTGCTCCATAGGTAGAAACTCTTCCGTACGGAATTTGTCTTGCCAAATCATGAACACTATCAAAAAAAGACTTTTCCATTTAAGAATTTTAGTTTTTACTAAATTCTAAATTCCCATTTCTATCTGAAAACGAACGTACCAATTGTTTTTGGTGTCTCCGTTAAGATAATTTAACTCGTCAAAAGTAAGTTCTGCCTGCATCTTAAAAGCATGTTCCCAAAAATATTTGGTAACTCCCATACTATATTGTTTTTTGTCAGGAGTAAAGCTTTTTACGTCTTTATGCATATTTTGAGTGGAATATCTTCCTAAAAGTTCAAAATTACTCGGAAATAAATAACTCAACTGATAATCCATTCCGTCTCCTACATACACATACGAAATGTCTGTATTGTCATCCGGGTTATACGTTATCGGATTGTCAGCCATACGACTCATATAAGCGGTTTGAAAAGCCCATCCGTTATACTTTAACATTGCATCCAAAAACAAAGAAGCAATATCTTTTTGTTCGAACAATTTTTCACCAAGCTGTCCTTGAGTTTTGGTAGCTTTATTGTTAAAAGAATATGCTCCCGAAATCATCAACTTAGGTTTTGATTCTCGTGCTAAGTCACCTTCAAAAAAGCTTCCGTTTTTTGTAAATGCTCCTAACGGATATAATTCAACTTTTCCGGTATATGCCAATCCTGTATCGGAGTTTTTTGTATCATTTCTTCCTTCCCCTGTAGTGATGGCTCCTTTAAAATTATACGAGAATTTATCTTTAAACTCGTTTAGATTCTGAATCTGAAATCCGAAATCTCTGTCGATATTAAAACTTGCATTATTGATGGTTCTGTCAGTAAACTGCAAAGCACCAGATGAGTTTGTTCTTTGACGATTCCCTGGTAGTTTCGTTTGTCCGAATCCAAAGGTCCAGTTTTTATTGGGTTGATAAAACACAACCGCATCACGAATAATTTGCAGATTGTCTCCTTCTTCTATACTTCCTCCGGTATCTCCCGGAGAAAACGAAAGTTGAATAGCATACAAAAATCTAGGGTCTCCTACATATCCATCAAAACGCAAACGAAGTCTTCGGATTTCCGCATTAATTTCGTCTTCTTCAGCTCCTTCTTCGCTTAGGTAGGTTGCCCTATTTTGCATTCTAAATCGAATATTCAATTGAAAAATACTATCTGGAGAAGTCATTCCTACTCCTTTACCAAAATTATAATAAGGTAAAACCGAAAAGCGTAAATCTTTGTCTTCTTCTACAGTGTTTTCTTTCTGAGGAAAAGCTAGAAAGCCCATCATGATAAAAAAACAACAAACTATTTTTTTCATTTCTTTTATGTTAAATAATTGTACAAACGTATATAAAAAACCCGAAAGAATCTATATGAAATCTTTCGGGTGGGTTATTAAAATGTTATTCTAACGTTAAGCATTAGGTGCTCCTGCCAAAATCTCATCGTTTGCAAACTCTTCAAATTTCTTGAAGTTAGTTCTAAACGATTGTGCCAATTCTTTGGCTTTAGCATCGTATGCAGTAGCGTCTTCCCATGTATTTCTCGGATTTAACACTTCTGATGGAACATCTGGGCAAGATTGAGGAACTGCGATTCCGAAGACTTCGTGGTTTACAAACTCTACATTATCTAATTTTCCTTCGAGCGCAGCAGTAATCATAGCACGAGTATATTTTAATTTCATTCTGCTTCCTACTCCGTATGGACCTCCTGTCCAACCAGTGTTAACCAACCATACTTTTACTCCTGCTTCTTTCATTTTAGCACTTAGCATTTCAGCATACTTAGTTGGGTGCAAAGGCATAAATGGAGCTCCAAAACAGGTTGAAAAGTTCGGTTGAGGTTCGTTAATTCCTGCTTCTGTTCCTGCCACTTTAGCTGTATATCCCGAAATAAAGTGAAAAGCAGCTTGTCCTGGAGTTAATTTCGAAATCGGAGGCAATACTCCAAAAGCATCAGCAGTCAAAAAGAAAATATTTTTTGGGTTTTTTCCGACAGAACCTTCTTGAATATTTTTTATAAAATGTATTGGATAGCTTACACGAGTATTTGGAGTAATTGAATCGTCTTCAAAATCCACTTCATTTCCGTTTTTAAAAACCACGTTTTCTAGTAAAGCTCCTTTTTTAATAGCGTTATAGATATCCGGTTCTCCTTCTGCACTTAGATTGATCACTTTTGCGTAACATCCTCCTTCGAAATTGAAGACTGTATTTTCTGAGGTCCAACCGTGTTCGTCATCTCCGATAAGTTTACGGTTTGGATCAGCCGAAAGGGTTGTTTTTCCTGTTCCTGACAGCCCGAAGAAGATAGCTGTATTTCCGTCATTTCCTACGTTTGCACTACAATGCATCGGGAACGTATTTTTGAATACAGGTAAAATAAAATTAAGTGCTGAGAAAATTCCTTTTTTCATTTCTCCTGTATAACCTGTCCCTCCAATCAAAGCAATTTTACGTGTAAAGTCAAGAATTGCAAAGTTTTCTTGACGTGTTCCGTCTTCAGCCGGATCCGCTAAAAATCCTGGTGCGCAGATTACGTGCCATTCTGGTGAGAAGTTTTCTAATTCATTTTTGTCAGGACGCAAGAACATATTGTAGCAGAAAAGATTTGACCATGCGTATTCTGTAACTACTCTTACGTTCATTCTGTATTTATCTTCAGAACAAACATAGCTATCACGAACATATATTTCTTTTTCGGATAAATAAGCTGCTACTTTGTTTAATAGCTTTTCGAATTTATCTGAGTCAAACGGAATATTTACATTTCCCCACCAAACCTTATCTTCGGTAATGCTATCTTTTACGATAAATCGGTCTTGAGGTGAGCGTCCGGTAAATTTACCTGTATTTACGGCCAATGCGCCTGTAGAACTTTCGACACCTTGTCCTTTTTCAATTGTTATATTATGTAGTTGTTCAGGAGAGAGCTGGTAGTTTATTTTAGCGTTCTTAATTCCTAATTCTTCTAATGAAACTGTTTTTATTGCGTTTGTCATCATTAATTATTTATTGTGTTGTGTAAAGAAAATAAAGGCAAAATTATGAATTATTATCAATTTAAAGACAAAAATTGCTCTAATTTTACTTCTTCGATAAAATATTAAAAAGCAATATCACCCAAGCTAAAATTAACAACATTCCTCCGATGGGAGTAATAAAAGCAATTGAGGTGATATCTATTGAAGTAATTTCTCTTGTCGTCAATAAGTAAATAGAGCCTGAAAAAAATATTATTCCGATTAAAGTAAGTATATAAACACCTTTTTTCTTTGACTCTGGTATTATATTGGTCATACCTACAAACAACAAAAAGAAGGCATGATACATCTGATACCTAACTCCAGTTTCAAAACTAATTAATTGATCAGCAGTTAAAACTTTTTTGAGGGCATGAGCTCCGAAAGCACCAAAAATTATAGCAATAATTCCAAAAACAAGAGCAGTAATTATGATTTTTTTATTCATTCTATTTGTATAAGAATTAAAAAAACAAAGTCCGTTTTTATAATAAAAACGGACTTTGTTTGGGTTTATTTCATTTCAAAAGATTCCATAAACTTTGTTGTATAATTTCCTGCTACATAATCAGGATTATCCATTAGTTGTCTGTGGAATGGAATTGTTGTTTTAATTCCTTCTATTACGAATTCGTCTAATGCGCGTTTCATTTTCGCAATTGCTTCTTCACGAGTTTGGGCGGTTGTAATGAGTTTTGCAATCATCGAATCGTAATTCGGAGGGATTACATATCCGTCATAAACGTGAGTATCTAGGCGAACTCCATGACCTCCCGGAGCATGAAAAGTAGTAATTTTTCCTGGAGAAGGTCTAAAATCGTTGTATGGATCTTCTGCATTAATTCTACATTCAATCGAATGAAGATTCGGGAAATAATTTTTTCCTGAAATCTTAACTCCTGCTGCCACTAAGATTTGTTCACGAATCAAATCATAATCTATAACTTGTTCCGTAATAGGATGCTCTACCTGAATTCTCGTGTTCATCTCCATAAAATAGAAATTTCTATGTTTATCTACTAAGAATTCTATGGTTCCTGCTCCTTCGTATTTAATGTATTCAGCTGCTTTTACGGCTGCTTCTCCCATTTTTTTACGAAGTTCATCGGTCATAAACGGAGAAGGAGTTTCTTCAGTGAGTTTTTGGTGACGTCTTTGAACCGAGCAATCTCTTTCAGACAAGTGACATGCTTTTCCGTAAGCATCTCCCACGATTTGGATTTCGATATGGCGAGGTTCTTCTATAAGTTTCTCCATATACATTCCGTCATTTCCGAAAGCAGCTCCTGCTTCTTGACGTGCACTCTCCCATGCTTTTTCTAAATCTTCTGCTTTCCAAACTGCACGCATTCCTTTTCCTCCACCTCCAGCAGTTGCTTTAAGCATTACTGGATATCCTATTTCTTTTGCTACTTTTTGAGCTTGTTCAAAAGATTCTAATATTCCTTCTGAGCCTGGTATGGTAGGTACTCCTGCTTCTTTCATGGTTGCTTTAGCAGTAGCCTTATCTCCCATTTTTTCAATCATTTCAGGAGAAGCTCCGATAAATTTAATTCCGCTTTCCTGACAGATTTTAGAAAATTTAGCATTTTCAGACAAAAACCCATATCCTGGATGAATTGCGTCTGCATTGGTAATTTCGGCTGCTGCTATTATATTTGACATTTTCAAATACGATAAATTACTTGGAGCCGGACCGATACAAACTGCTTCGTCTGCAAAGCGTACGTGAAGGCTTTCTGCATCAGCAGTAGAATATACTGCCACGGTCTTAATCCCCATTTCACGACAAGTTCTGATTACACGAAGTGCTATCTCTCCCCTGTTGGCAATTAATATTTTTTTAAACATAATTTCGTTTGTTAGTTTACAGTTAATAGTTTGCAGTCTACAGCCTGAATGCTTCATTCTCTGTTCTGCGTTCTATTTTCTATTCTCTTTATATCTAAAAAAGATTAAGATGGGTCAATTAAGAATAATGGTTGATCGAACTCTACTGGTGTTGCATCATCTACCAATACTTTTACAATTTTACCTGTATATTCTGATTCTATTTCGTTAAATAGTTTCATAGCCTCAATAACACACAATACATCTCCAGTTGCTACATTAGCTCCTACTTCAACAAATGCTGGTTTATCTGGAGATGGTTTTCTGTAGAATGTTCCGATTATTGGTGATTTTACCGTAATGTATTTAGAATTTTCTTCAGAAGCAGCTGATGCAGGAGCTTGTTCTGCTACCACAGTTGCAGGAGTTCCCATTTGAGGCATTGCTGTTTGCATAGGAATATGTTGTACGTAAGCTGTTGGTTCTCCATCTTTTTCAACTGTAGTTTTAATGGTGATTTTAACATCCTCCATTTCAAGTTTTACTTCTGTCGCACCGGATTTAGCAACAAACTTAATTAGGTTTTGAATATCTTTTAAATCCATAATATTCTTTTTTATGTTTAGGTTAGTTTTATTTAGTATTATATGCCCATTTTAGATAGATAGCTCCCCATGTGAAGCCACCACCGAATGAAGCAAAAATAAGGTTATCTCCTTTTTTTAATTTTGATTCGAAATCACTTAACAACAAAGGCAAAGTAGCTGATGTTGTATTGCCGTATTTATGAATATTGATAAGCACTTTAGATTCATCTAATCCCATTCTGTGAGCTGTGGCATCGATAATTCTCTTATTTGCTTGATGTGCCACAAGCCAATCAACAGTATCTTTAGTAAGATTATTTCGTTGCATAATTTTTTCGGCTACATCTGCCATTCCAGACACTGCATATTTAAAAACAGTTTGTCCTTCCTGATGCACAAAATGTTGTTTATTTTTAACTGTTTCTTCGGTTGGAGGAAGTATTGAACCTCCTGCATCAATTTTTAAGAATTCTCTTCCTATTCCGTCACTTCTCAAAAACTCATCTTGAAATCCGAGTCCTTCAGTATTAGGTTCAAACAAAACTGCTCCTGCTCCATCCCCAAAAATAATACATGTAGCCCTATCGGTATAGTCAATAATTGAAGACATTTTATCAGAACCTATAAGAAGAACCTTTTTGTATCTTCCTGATTCTACGTAAGCTGCGGCTGTAGACATTCCGTAAAGGAAGCTAGAACAAGCTGCCTGCAGATCGTAAGCAAAAGCATTTACAGCTCCTATTTGTGTAGCTGTATAAACAGCAGTTGCAGCAACTGGCATATCCGGAGTAGCCGTAGCTACTAAAACTAGATCAATTTCTTTTGGGTCTATGCCTGATTTTTCAATAAGATTTTTAGCTGCTCTGATGGCCATAAACGAAGCACCTGCTCCTTCTTCTTTAAGAATACGTCTTTCTTTAATACCTGTACGAGTAGTAATCCACTCATCATTGGTATCAACCATAGTTTCCAAGACTTTATTAGTCAACACATAATCAGGAACATACGCTCCTACTGCAGTTATAGCAGCTGTAATTTTTGTCATATAAAAAAAATTATTCTTTCAAAAATTTTACTTTTGAAAAGAAATAGCAAATTACAAAAAATTTTAATACTTCTCCAAATAAAAATAAAACAAAAAAACTCTCACTATGGAGAGTTTAAATTCTGTTATCAACGCAATTACGCTACAGTTTCTTCTGTTTTATCAATTACAACCTGACCTCTGTAGTACATTTTTCCCTCATGCCAATAAGCTCTGTGATATAAGTGAGCTTCTCCTGTAACAGGACAAGTAGCAATTTGAGGAGCAGTAGCTTTATAGTGCGTACGTCTTTTATCTCTTCTAGTTTTTGAGGTCTTTCTTTTAGGATGTGCCATCTTCTATACTTTTATTATTATTTATTATCTTTTTTTAGTAAACTTTTTAATTTCTCCCATCTTGGGTCTATTTCTTCTTCTGAAATTCTTTCTTTCGGTTCATCATTAGTAGAATATTTCTCATAATCCGAAACATCAATACTTCCATCTTCTATCCCGGTATGAATTCTTTTGGCAGGAACAGACAGAACAATCATCTCATATATATACTGAGCAACATTTACTTGATATTCTCCATGAGGCAAAATGAGTAACTCTTCGTTATCGTCATTATATTCCTCACCAAACTGAACCACCAAGTTCAATTTCCCTTTAACAGGCAAATCAAAGGGTTCTCCTGTCAAGTCACAAGGTACATTTACCGTTCCCGAATGCTTAAAACAAAGCTCCAAGATGGTTGATTTTTTCTCCAAAGTTAAATCAACATCAATCGAAACTTTCTCAAACTGATTATATTCAAATTCCTGAAAGAACGTGTCGTCTATCTGATAATCAAAATGATGCTTGCCTAACTTTAAACCTACAAACGGTATGAAAAACGCTTTGATCATTCTTTATCTTCTAAACCTTTGAGCCGGCAAATATACAAAATATTTTTATACACAAAATTTATTCTTATAAAGATTTTGTATTAACTCAACCCTTTACATTTTTTTGAGTATTCTCTATCTTTCTCTAAAGAATATAACAATCGATTTTACAACTATCTCTTTGATTCGGACTGCTTTTTGGTAATTTTTAATGGATTTTTACTTATTTCGTGATAAATATTTCTGGAATTATAGATATCTAAGGCCAAATAAACCGCTTCTCTAAACGAGCTAAAGTCGGCTACTCCTTTGCCTGCAATATCAAAAGCAGTTCCGTGGTCTGGAGAAGTTCTAATTTTATTAAGACCTGCTGTATAATTTACTCCTTGACCAAAAGCGAGAGTTTTAAAAGGAATCAATCCTTGGTCGTGATAAGTAGCCAAGACTGCATCGTATTTTTTGTAGGCTTCGCTTCCGAAAAAGCCATCTGCTGAAAAAGGTCCAAAAACTAAGTATCCTTCATCAAATAGTTTTTGAATTACTGGTCTTAAAACCACATCGTCTTCTTTTCCGATGACTCCTCCGTCTCCACAATGAGGATTTAAACCTAAAATCGCTATTTTAGGTTTCGAAATACTAAAGTCTTGAATCAAAGAGTTGTTTAATACCTCAACCCTTTTTCGAATAAGTGATTCGTTTAATTTAGACGAAACATCTTTTAAAGGGATGTGCCCGGTCATTAGACCGACTCTTAAATCCTCTGAAGTCAGAAGCATTAAGGCATCTCCTTCTAGTTCTTGATTAAGATATTCGGTATGTCCTGCAAATTTAAACTCTTCTGAATCGGCTGTATATTTATTAATTGGTGCGGTTACCAAAACATCTATTTTATCTTCTTTTAATGCTTTTGTTGCCTGTTTAAAAGATTGAACCGCATATTTTCCTAATTGTAAGTTTTCTTTTCCGAATTCAATACTCACATTTTCTTTCCACACATTCAACACATTGAGTTTACCAAACACAATCTGATTAAGGTTGTCAATTCCGTGAAAGCTAATGTTAGTACCCAAAACCTTATTGGTTAACGATAAAACTTTTGTGTTAGCAAAGATAACTGGCGTACAAAACTCCATCATTCGAGGATCTTCAAAAGTCTTAAGAATGATTTCGCCTCCTATTCCGTTTAAATCCCCTATCGAAATTCCAACAATTATATTTTCTGATTTCTTTACCATTATCTCTGCTTATTTATCGCTATTTTTACAGGCAAATTTAGAAAAAATAATTCGGATATGTTTACAGGAATTGTAGAAACTCTCGGAACCATCACGAACATTGATAAAGAGATGGGAAATTTACATCTTACTATTTCTTCAGAAATCACCAATGAACTAAAAATCGATCAAAGCATTTCGCATAACGGGATATGTCTTACGGTTGTAGCAATTAAAGGCAATGAATATACTGTAACAGCTATTCGTGAAACTATCGAAAAAACAAATATTGGTCTTTGGAAAGTAAATGATACGGTAAACTTAGAACGAGGCATGAAATTAGGTGACCGATTAGACGGGCATTTGGTTCAGGGTCATATTGACCAAACAGCAATTTGCACCCATATTGAGCCTGCCAACGGAAGTACCTACTTTAGTTTTGAATATGATAAATCTTTAGGAAACATTACCATCGAGAAAGGCTCTATTACAGTAAACGGAGTGAGCCTTACTGTTGTAAACTCCGGAATAAATACATTTAGCGTAGCTATAATTCCTTATACTTGGGAACATACAAACTTCAAAACTTTTGAAATTGGAAGTGTAGTAAATCTAGAATTTGATGTAATTGGGAAATACGTTACAAAGCTACAATTGCTTAACAATAAGTAGTATTATGCCTTTTTAAGCATTTTGTGTTTTTGAGAATAAAAATAAACTGCTAAAATCATTCCTGCAAACAAGACTATATAAAGCCCAGAACCGTCAATAAACAACTCATCACACACACAACCAGGAGGCTGAGTGCCGACAGAAACCCATTCACAATTAGGTGGACAGGGTGAGGAGCTTTGAGCAGAAAGTAATCCGACAGAACTAAAAAAAACAATCAATAAAGCTAGCAGTCTTGTTTTCATTATTTATTACGTTTCTCTATATAAGTTCAAAAAGCAATTTATTTTAGAAACCAGTTGCAATATTACAACTAAATTATAAAATAACAATCAAAAAAATGAAAAATAACTTTAGTACAACTTTAAAATGTATTTAAAGCTCAATTATTTTCCAGTAAATCTGGTCTTCTTTTTTGTGTGTGCTCTATAGATTTTTGCTCTCTCCATTTATCAATTTCGGCAAAATTACCGCTTAACAGAATTTCAGGAACCTTCCAACCTTTGTAATCTGCAGGCCTTGTATAAATCGGACCTGACAAGAGATTATCCTGAAAACTATCTGTAAGAGCAGAGGTTTCATCACTTAATACACCTGGTATTAATCTTATTAAAGCATCTGATAAAACTAGTGCACCTAATTCTCCTCCCGACAAAACATAATCTCCTATAGAAATCTCTTTGGTTATAAATTGATCGCGCACCCTTTGGTCTACTCCTTTATAATGTCCGCATAAAATAATTATATTTTTATACATTGACATCCTGTTTGCCATTTTTTGGTCGAGTGTTTCTCCATCAGGAGTCATATAGATAATTTCGTCGTATTCCCTTTCAGACTTTAATTTTGTAATACATAAATCTATTGGCTCTATCATCATAACCATTCCTGCTCCTCCTCCATATTGATAATCGTCAACGTTTTTATGCTTGTTAGTAGCATAATCCCTCAAATTATGAAAATGAACCTCTACTAATCCTTTTTGTATGGCACGCTTCATTATTGAAGCTTCAAAAGGGCTTTTTAGCAATTCAGGCAAAACTGTTATAATGTCTATTCTCATTTAAAATATATAATAATTTATTAGAGCTTATTATTCTCTAGTGTATTGATTTTTGATAAATCCTTTCTATATTAATATCCAAATCCAAAGGTACCTCAAACTCAATAAAGTTAAAAAGTTTTTGTGACAAATAAGGCCCCAGCATAACTCCACGAGTACCCAATCCGTTAAGAAGATAAATATTCGCATATTTCCAATGTCGCCCTACAAGCGGTTTTCTATCTTTTACCGTAGGTCGAACACCCGCAAAATGGTCGATTATTTCAAAGTCACAACTAATAATTTGGGTTAACTCCTTTACCAAATCTGTTTTGGCTTTTTCGGTAGGTGCATCCGTCTTATCTTGCCAATCATAGGTGGCTCCTATCTTAAATAGATTGTCGCCTATTGGAAGTACAAAAAGACCTGCTTTTAAAATAACATCTAAATCGAGCTCTTTTGCTTGGATTAAAAGTAATTCGCCTTTTGCTCCATCCAAAGGCAAATCCTTGAAAAAAGGATTAAATTTCATTTTATATCCTTCAGCAAAAACAATTCTCTTAGCCTTTTTACCTTGATATTCTACAAAATCATCCGTAATATTTAATTCAGAATAGTCAAATTTATGTTCGCACACACAAGCATTACTAATTAAGTACTCTTTATACGAATCAATCAATACTTGAGTATTAACATAGCCTGTTTGTTTCATCTGTCCATACCCAAAAGGAGCTTCCACAGATTTATATTTTTTAAAAACAATATCTGAAGACAAAAACTCTTGAAACAAAGGTCTGTCAGATGCTGCAATAAAGTTGTGTTGTTCTTCTATTGAGGATATCTTTCTATAAGTAGGTACATGATAAAAGAATAAAGTGTTTAATCTTTGTTCGATTTTCGGATAAAACTCTTTTAGCAAATCAATCTGAGCTTTAGCATCATTAACCATCGTAAAGCGTTTGAGTACAATTGCATTAAAAACTCCTGCAGCCACTTTTGCCGAAGGCAACTGATCGGGGTCATCAAACACCAAGAATTTTTTGTTTTGTTGTGCTAATACTTCTGAAAAGCACAATCCTGCTAAGCCAAAACCAACTATAAAGTAATCAAAAACTTCTTCTTTCATAATACAAAACAAAAACTCTTATCTGTTGATAAGAGTTTTTATAAATTTATAGATTATTCAGAGATTTAGTAACTCCACATATCTTGTTCGAAATTACGGATTTTTTCTTTTATTCTTTCAGCTTCCAAAAGTTGGAACTGAGCATTATCTCTCATATAATCTTCAATTCTTCTGTCACCGTAAACGTTTTCTTCCTGATAAGGAACAGAGCTAAAACGTCTAGAGTTTAACAAATGATCGAAATTATAAGGTGATGCCGAATTTTTTCCGTTAAAAGCCAATGCTTTGTGAAGTGTAGGTCTAGCGTCCGGGAAATAAACCCAGAACAAATCTACTGGTTCACCACGATCTCCATCACGCATCTTATCAAGAGCAGGAATAGCTCTAGGGCAAATTCCTATCAAGCGGTATTTAAGTTCTCCTTGACGAGCATCAAAATACCAATATCCTCTGATAGCGTATTGAATAACATCAGCTCCGGTTACTACAGATGTATCGAAATGCTCATCTGTTAGAATTCCTTGCTCGATAAGCTCCTCAACAGTTGAATCCAAGTATTGATTTCTTACATCTACACCGTATGGACTCATTTCTTTATGATGAAATACGGTTTTTACTTCTTCAAGTGTTTTTTTGGTTCTAAAATAAGAGTCTCCGTAAACTTCTGTAATTTCACCTGCTTCGATAGCAGCGATTAAAACATTAAACAACGAACGTCTTTCAACTCCTAGATTATCTTCTGTCGGATAATATAATGGAAAATTAGCTCTTTGTTCAAGATCAATAATTTCCCAAACCATTGTTCCTTGCAATACATCTCTGTCTTCGTTGATATATCCATAAGGAAGTGGGTTGTCATTCTCCAACATCTTTTGTTCCTCAGACTTAACTCCGATTTCTTGAGGTGTTTTAGCATTAAGAATATTAATCTGTGCTTGAACAGAAGTTAGTCCAACCAAAGAGAATATCGCTAATAAAAGGTTTTTACGGTTCATAATTTTTGTTTTAATCTTTATTTTAAAAATAACGAGATAAATAAAGTTTTATTGTATCTCCCAAGCAAATGGAGATGAATCTCTAATAATTACTGGAGAACCTGGTATTTGAGTTTTAACGTTTCCGATAACTACAATATCTCCTACTTTTGCTTTATTAATAGCTGCTTGAGCTGCTGCATTAAATCTGTTTCCTTGACAAACCACACGTGGACTACCTGGTACAGAAACCTCAAACTGAGTAACGTTTACGTTAATATCAAAAACAAAATCAGGGAATTTTACAGCAACTGTTGAATTTAACAAGTCGTTTTTGTTTCCTCTATGCGTTCCTTCTCTACCTCTGATTGAAGCTACTGGTGCAGGGATATTTCTAACAATAAATGTTTTCTTATCACTTACTGAAGTTCCGTCAGGAAGTTTACCTGTTACAGAAACCGTTGCTTCTGTTCCTTGAATTGCGTCTGGTCTCCACATGTATTTCCCTCCACTTCCAACAGATCTTAGACCTGGGGCAGAAGCTGTAACATTGTTATCAGATATACCTGCAAACGAGATAGTCATTGGGTTATCTACACCACGATAAATAGAGTTCATTTTATCCGCAGAAATAGTAGCTGAATTAGGTTTTGGAACCACCACATATTTACCTACAATTTCAACTGGTTTTTCTTCACCACCTTCAGTAAAAACAAATTGTCCTTTAATATCGTGCTCACCTACAGCTCCAGCTCCGAAAGAGAAAACAGCTTGTCCGTTTTCAATTTTAGAACCTGGCAGGTTATCAATTCTTGTAGGAACAGTTTTATCGTCATAGCGTCCTAGAACTACACGTCCTGTTACTTGTTCTCCTTGATAAAAAGCATTTTTGTCTAACACAACAATAGCCTGATAATTATCAATTGACACTTGGCTTATAAGCTCTCCTTCTAATAATTTGCTCAACACGTTAGATTCCACGTGTTTAATATCTGCTTGTATTTGAGTAAGTTTAGTGATAGAAGCTACCATCGGGAATCCGTAATAATGGTATTCCAACCAATCTCTAGAAACGTTTTCTCTGTCTTTTACCTTACCATTCTCATCTCCTGTAGAAAATCTTTTAGCTACATCTGAACGAAGATCAGCATAAGCAGGTTCTGATAATAGAGCCGATACTTCTTCTCTATATGAATTTATTTTATTTACAAATTCTTGTCCTTCTTCAGAGTATTTTCCTCCGCTTACAAAAAAGATATTATCTAGCACAGTGTTTTTATCCATTACTTGGTAGTCTTTAGGATCTTTCACGTCTGCCAATAATCTGCTTTTTAGATCTTCAATATATTTATCTAGATCAGAAGACATTGCGCTAATTTGCTGTGCTTTCTTAGCAACTTCTGCATATTGTTTTTCGTTTTCTTCAGCTTTTTGCTGAAGTCCTTGCATAAATGCATTGTTTCTAATATCTGCAGCAACATTTGATTCTTCCAGCCTTTCGTTCATTAGACCGAACGCTGATAGAACTTCTTTTGACATATTCATGGCCATCATAGCAATGTAAACCAGATACATCATATTAATCATCCTCTGTCTTGGGCTTAATTTTCCTCCTGCCATTTTTTCTTAATTAGTTTTTTGGTTAATAATTTTACGAATCCTAATTAATTATTTAGGCTTTGTTTCCCATTGCTGAAAGCATACCTCCGTAAACTTTGTTCAGAGAAACGATATTAGCAGTCATTGATTGCATTTGTTCTTTAAGCATTGCAGCATTTTCAGCAATTTCTCTATTAGCTTCTGCATTACGAGAAGTGCTTTCTAACTGTACTTTGTACAAGCTATTTAAAGATTCCATTTGCGAAGCAGCCAAAGCTAATTGCTCACTATATTTATTGGTAGCAGCAATTCCGTCAGCAGCAGGTGAAATTCCTTTTGCGGCAGATTCGAAATTTTTGATGCTATTTCCTAAACTTGCCATCAACTCTCCGTCAATTTTAGCTTCTTTCAATAAATTATCTAATTTTTTAGATAACAACCCTTGAGCGTCTTCAGCTTCTTTTTTAGCTTCTTTTCTTTTAGCTTCTCCTCCAGCTAGTTCAGGATAAACTAGAGACCAATCTACGTCTTTATCTACTGGTTCAAAAGCAGAAATCAAGAAGATAAGTGCTTCTGTCCCTAGACCTACAATCAACATAACGTTAGCACCTGGCCAATGCATTAATTTGAAAAGGGTTCCTGCAATTACAATCGCTGCTCCTAAACCATAAGCGAAGTTCATCGCCTTTTTACTTAAAATCGCCATAATTAAAATTTGTTTTTTTGTTAATAATTGTTTATTTAGTTGGTTAAATTAAATGCTTTTTGTGTTGTATTATCTACCTCCTATTGAGTTAGCTGTAACTTGTGTTCCCATATAATCCTGAACAGTTCTAAATCCGATATAGCTACGTGCAGAATCTCCATATTCATAATTACGAGTACCTAACTGAATATAATAAGCTACATCTTTCCAAGAACCTCCTCTGTATACTTTACGGTTATTAGTTGGGTCATTTACATTTGGATTCATAGTAGATACGAAGTTGTATGATGACATATCATAAGCTGCATCTGTCCACTCGGCTACGTTTCCTGACATATTATACAATCCGAAATCATTAGGATCATATGATTTTGCTTCTACTGTATACAAAGCACCATCGGCCGCATAATCTCCTCTGTTAGGTTTGAAGTTAGCCAAATGACAAGCTCTATCATTCATTGTATATAAATCTCCCCATGGATAAGTAGCACCTTGCAATCCACCGCGAGCTGCATATTCCCACTCAGCCTCAGTAGGTAAGCGGAACTTATTTACTTGGTTAGCTCCTTTTTTCTTTTTTACCCAAGCATTTTTGTACATTGTTTTCCAATTAGCGAAGGCCTTAGCTTGTTTCCAAGTAACTCCAACCACTGGATATTCATCATAAGCTGCATGCCAAAAATAATCGTTATGCATTGGCTCGTTATACGAATAAGCGAAGTCTTTAATCCATACGGTTGTATCAGGATAGATAGGTAATTTTTCTGTTTTTAGATACTTACTTCTTTTAGAACGGTAATCCGTACTTTGATCTTTGGCTGCCCCTTCTGTATCGAATTCTTGGTAATGAAAAACTAATTTAGAAACATCAAATGTTTTTAGTCCATTAAACCACTCTGAAGGAGGCAAGTATAAAGAATCCATAACCTCTACATAATATTCATCAGGATATTGTTGTGGGTCGGTAAAAAGTTTTACTTTTTTATTCAGTTTTCTTCCGTAATACAAATCATCATCCAAACCTAAGCTATAGTAGTTTTCGTACATGTATTTGTCATACGGAGACATATTTGAAGTATCTCCTCCGTCAAGAAAAGCAAACTCTCCGATTCCTCCACTTCCTGGTGTTTGTCCCATTTCGTCAGCCATGATTGCTAAACGTGTTCTGGTAATCGAGTCCTTAACCCATTCTACAAATTGACGATATTTTGAATTTGTTGTTTCAAACTCATCCATATAGAATGAACGAACCGTAACTGTTTTCGGATTTGCATCACCTCTGCCGGCCAAATCATCGTCTGATTTCCCCATAATAAAGGAACCTCCAGGCACAAGGGTCATTTCATAAGGAGTTTCTGAACGCCATTTTTTTCCTTTCACTCCTACTACTTCTCCTCTGTCACCGCTACTACAAGAGATTAACATCGACACAACTGACAATAATACAATTGACTTTCTCATATAAAACCAGGTATTTGATTTATTCTTTAATTTTAAGGGCGTAAACCTATTTATTTATTTTTAAAAAAACAACTTTTATTTGTAATAATTAATTCGCAAAGGGCAAATATATAAATCTTAAAAATAACTAAAACTATTTTATTATAATTTTATTGTATAGAATGTGATTTTTTTTGTTCTTTCCACCACCTTATTGGATAATCTCCTTTCAGAGCTTCTTTATAGTCGGCCTCTCTACACGGTAATAACGTAAAATAATTTAATTTATTTTTAACACTTTGGTCAAAAGAGACTTTCATCCACCATCTTTGCGATATTTCGCTTTTATAAAACACCAAATCCTCTTCGTCTTCAAAAGAAACTATAAATTTTGTGTAGTTTTCTATATCAGAAATTGGATTTTCATTATATCTATGTATAAATCCTTCTATAAAATACCATACTATCTGCGCTATCAATACAGCCTCTGAATTTAATCCTGTAGAATTAAATACTCCAAAAACTGAAGTTCTATCGCTAATTCCTGCATAACGAGAAATGGCACATATCTCTTTCCCTGTAAATCCGTTAGGAACAAATCTAGAAAAGTTTCCTGTATAAGCTGATTGAACTGATGTTAAATCCACGCTTACAATATCTGCGTTTCGTAAAACAGGTTCTGCCAAGGTTATGTCGGCTCCTAATTCTCCTAATCTATAAAAGTCAAAAAACATTTTATCCATTAGGTCAATTTCTTCTTGTGAGGTAAAATACGTTTGGAAGCCTAAATTACTGTAGTTATATAGGTTATTCGGCTCTTCCATAATTATTTTTGCCAAATAAGAGTCTGTTGTCATAGGTAGGAGTGAATTTCCAAAATCAAATTTACTATCCACACACACTAGATTCACCATTTTATCCAGCTTATCAAAAACCCTGTATAAAGGATAAGTAAGGTCTTGTGAACCTCCGACAACTATTAAAGTAATATTTTTTTTCAACAGCTCTAAAGCCACTTGATTTAATGCAAAATAAGTATCGCTTAACTCATTTCCTTGATTTATATTTCCTAAATCTACAATATTACAATCCCAATTTCCTGCATATAAGCTATAAAATTCTTTTCTAAAATCGTCTAAGTCTATTTCTTGATCAATTCCCGCTCCTCTATTTTCGGAAATTCCGACAATAGCAATACTAGTGTTTTCTAGGCTCGGAAATGCACCTTGCGAATGTATTTTAATTTTTGAGCCCAAATGCTGGATAGAAAGTGTGTTAACTAACTCAATTGTTTCGCTCGATACAGGTTGTAAAAAATCAAATTGCATTATTGATATGCTTATATATTAATGTATTGTAATGAAATATAATCCTAAAAACAATCTTTTTATCTCTCAAATGTGTATGAATTAACACAATATCCTATTATTAGCGATTATTTTTTCTTCTTTTTAGGGGCTTTTTGTTCGAGATAGGCCTGTGCTTGTTCTAAAGTAATTTTTGAGGCATCGACCTCTTTACCTAATTCAACTTTTACTTTTCCTTGCGTAATTACTGATCTCCCCCAACGTGCTTTTTCGATTTTAATTCCTTCTTTCTCCCAATGTTGAATTAATTTTTCCTCTTCTTTTTTGAGTTTATCTTCGATTAATTCTTCAATATCCGAAGGGGTAAGGTTATCAAAATTATATTTTTTATTGACATTAATAAACATTCCGTTCCATTTAATAAATGGCCCGAATCTCCCTACTCCTTTTTGTACAGGCATTCCGTCATATTCACCAATCGGAGCATCTGCCTTTTGTTTTTTATTAATGACCTCTATAGCTCTTTCCAAAGTAACATCCAAAGGTTCTTCTCCTTTATCCAACGAAATAAAACTCTTGCCAAACTTTACGTAAGGTCCGAAGCGTCCTACATTGACCTCCACTTCCTCTCCTTGATATTCTCCTAGTTTTTTGGGTAGTAAGAACAAATCTAGAGCTTCTTCTAAAGTAATAGTACTTATGTTTTGTTCTGGGCGCAATGAAGCGAACTGTTTATTTTCGTCTTCGGCATCTCCGATTTGAGCTACAGCACCGAATCGTGCTAGGCGCACCAAAATTGGTTTCCCTGTTTTTGGGTCTTTTCCTAAAACTCGTTCTCCAGTTTCTCTGTCTGCTGTTTCTTCGACCTTCTTTACCGTAGGGTGAAAATGCTTATAAAAATCGTTCATTACGGCCGTCCAATTTCGATCTCCAGAAGCAATTTCGTCAAACTCTTGTTCTACCTTAGCCGTAAAGTTATAATCCAAAATAGAATCAAAATGATTTACTAAGAAATCATTTACTATAATTCCGATATCCGTAGGCACAAGCCTTCCTTTGTCTGAACCTACATTTTCTTTTAGCTTCTTAGCTTTCAACTCAGTTCCTTTCAGAACTAATTGTATATAGTTTTGTTCTTTTCCTTCAGAACTCCCTTTTTCTACATAATTTCTATTGATAATAGTAGAAATGGTCGGAGCATAGGTAGATGGTCGTCCGATTCCTAACTCTTCTAGTTTTTTAACTAACGAGGCTTCGGTATATCTAGCAGGTGGTTTTGAAAAACGCTCCGTAGCTGTTATGTAGCTGTTTGTCAACTTTTCGCCTACTTTAAGGGCTGGCAACATTCCTTCTTGTTCTTCGTCTTCATCGTCATTCCCTTCTAAATACACTTTTAAGAATCCTTCAAAAAGCAATACTTCTCCTGTTGCTCCAAAAGTTTCTTTATGTTTATCGGATTCGATTTTTACGTTTGTTCTTTCGAGTTTTGCATCGCTCATTTGTGAAGCTACTGTACGCTTCCAAATTAAATCATATAATCTTGCTTGTTCTCTGTCTCCGGTAATAGTATGTCTTGACATATCTGTAGGACGGATAGCCTCGTGTGCTTCTTGAGCTCCTTTGCTCTTTGTTATAAAGCTTCTGGGATGACTAAACTCTTTTCCGTATGATTTCTCGATCTCAGCTTTGATAGCCGTAGTTGCTTCCTGCGAAAGATTCACGCTATCAGTTCTCATATACGTAATTAACCCTGCCTCATACAAACGTTGAGCAACTAACATGGTTTGTCCAACCGAAAAGTATAGTTTTCGCGATGCTTCTTGTTGCAGGGTAGAAGTCGTAAAGGGAGGAGCTGGTGATTTTTTAGCCGGTTTAGTTTCTAAATCTGATACTTTATAACTAGCACCAATACTTGTATTTAAAAAATCCTCTGCTTCTTTTTGAGAAGAAAAATTCTTTGGGAGCTTTGCCTTAAATGACTTCCCGTTTTCGGTTACAAACTCAGCGTTAATCGTAAAAGAGGCCTCTGTCTTAAATTCGCGAATTTCTTTTTCTCTTTCGACAATAAGGCGAACAGAAACCGACTGTACCCTACCTGCAGAAAGTCCTGATTTTACTTTTTTCCAAAGCACAGGTGATAGTTCATATCCTACTAATCTATCTAAAACTCTACGGGCCTGTTGTGCATCTACCAGGTTATAATTAATGCCTCTCGGATTTTGGATGGCTTTATCAATAGCTGATTTTGTAATTTCATGAAAAACTATACGCTTAGTTTTTTCTTCTTTTAACTTAAGTGTTTCTGCTAAGTGCCAAGCAATTGCCTCTCCTTCGCGGTCTTCATCCGAAGCAAGCCAAACTGTTTCGGCTTTTGAGGCTAAATCTTTCAACTTCTTTACAACTGCTTTTTTGTCAGAAGATACAATATAATTAGGCTTAAAATTATTTTTAACATCTACCCCTAATTCGTTAGAAGGTAAATCGGATATATGTCCGAAACTGGATTCTACCTGATAATCTTTGCCTAAAAATTTTTCAATCGTCTTTGCCTTCGCAGGAGACTCCACTATTACAAGATTTTTTGCCATTGATTTTAAAATTTTAACCGCAAAAGTAGTATTTTTTATTTAGAAAGGCAGAAAAGTGTTTTTTATGTATGTATATTAATGTGTAAATATACAAGTTTAAACACATCCTGTTTATCATAATGACGGAGCGGAAAGAAGTTTTTTCTTAAATAAAAACATAACCTTATTATTTAATATTATTGAATTATTGTATTATTTATTTATAAAACGTTATGTTATAGCATCGGACAATTCAGTATTCTACATAAAGAAAATTACCATCAATTTTTACACGAAATCAACTCAGCAGAATATCCGGAATTTTCACTTAACGGGACAGGAATCCACATACAATTAACAAATATCAAAAAACAACCTTTACAGCAAGACAAAGCCATATAATTTAACTACTTTTGTATAGTATTTATAACTATTTATGAGAGTTTATTTTAAATTAGGTTTGGTTTTATTCTCCTCTGTTTTTTTATCGTGTAAAGACAAGACTATTGAAGAATCGTTTGTTGACACACGAACACAAGACTCTATTAATGAACTAAAAAAAATCAAAGAACCTGAGCAAACTCGCCTACGAACAGCTCAAGACATAATTCTAACCAAAGAATTAACTTATGATACTTATACACTCCAAGACAGTTATCCTTACAAAGACACTATTCGAGTTTTTCAGTGGACAAAAATCAAAGAAAAACTAGCCTTTATCGAAAATTTCCAAAGAGAAAAAATCACCTACGCTATTTTACAGAACTATAAAAACATGAATCGTGAAGCTCCAACGGTTAAAAATTTTGTCCGAAACGAATATACGCGTGTTTCTGATACGTTGGGGGTAGAAAGATATCAATCTGCACCTTTGTATATTGTAGGAGAAACGGATGCACCTACTCTATACGGAAGAGATGGCTCTCTGGTAAAGCTTATTAGTAGTGATACTATCGACATGGTTGAGATCGAAGGCATTTCGTTTAAAGGAAGATGGGATGTTCCTAAGCGATACGTAAAGACCCTCGGAGACAGTGTTCGATTTAATTATGTTATTGTGGTTGATGTGACCAATCAAAATACCACTGTTATAGAGAGAACGGATAAAGACTGGAAAATACGCTCGATGAATCCTGCTACTTCAGGTGTACATAAGCCTCCGTATGCTATGGAAACTCCCGTAGGAATGTTTGTCATTCAAGAAAACAAAACAAAAATGTTTTTTTACAAAGATGGAACGACCGAAATCGGAGGGTTTGCTCCTTATGCAAGTCGTTTTACCAACGGAGGATATATTCATGGAGTTCCAACCAATGACCCAAACGGAAACATTATAGAATACAGTGCTACTCTCGGAACAATTCCTCGTTCGCATATGTGTGTACGCAATGCAACTTCGCATGCAAAATTTATTTTTGATAGGGCCAAGCCTTTAAAATCCTTAGTAATTGTAATTGATTAATATTTTTTAACACTTTGAAATTCAAATAATTATTACTTTTGCCCGTTATAATGAAATTGTATACCTACAAAAATCATAAACGAATGCGAATTTTATTTTTAATTATTATTGCTTTTTTATTTACATCTTTTAATATTGTTTCACTATCTGAGAAGAATATCCCGACGGTTGATTTTGATGTCAAACCTATAAAAGAAACATCTGAATACATAGAACTTTATAACAATCTCGAATTGAGCAACACCCTTCAATTCGAAGCTTTTGAACAAGCAATGTTGGGTTTAGAAAAGATAAATGCAAAAAACAAAAACATTATAAGTATTATAGACTTTACACTTCCTTCAACCGAAAAAAGAATGGTAGTGCTCGATTTAGAACAACAAAAAATATTGTTTCATACTATCGTATCACATGGGAGAAACTCGGGAGAAAAGTATGCTACTTCATTTTCTAACAAACACGGTTCTTATCAGAGTTCATTAGGTTTCTACCTTACCGAAAACACTTATTTTGGCGGAAATGGTTATTCATTACGACTTGAAGGACTGGAAAAAGGAATAAACGATCAGGCAAAACCTCGAGCAGTAGTAATTCACGGAGCGGATTATTGTAGTGAGGAAATAATTAATTCTACCGGAAGGTTAGGAAGAAGCTATGGTTGTCCCGCACTTCCGAGAGAAACAAACAAGGATGTGATAAACACTATTAAAGAAGGCACCGTACTATATATTTATGCTGATAATAAAGAATATATGGCTACATCTAAATTCATCAACCCGAACGACAGCTATTTAGCCGAAAACGAAAAGCTAAAAAACAACAATAAAGCCTAAAATAAAAAAGAGTAAATTTTGATTTACTCTTTTTTATTTTCCTCTTATAAGTTCGAATTTATTTGTTTGGCTAACTCCGCAAACTCATCTTGAGTAAGAGTTACTTTGTGCTGAAAGGTCATTTCTTTCATTTCGTTAAGTGGGATAAGGTGTACGTGAACATGAGGCACCTCAAGTCCTACAACAGCCATTCCGACTCTTTTGCATTGCACTGTTTTTTCTAAAGCTTGAGCTACATCGTGTGAAAAAGCCATCAGCTTTAGATAATGGTCTTTAGACATGTCAAAAACTTTATCTATTTCTTGTTTCGGAACACAAAGTGTATGACCTTTTGCGTTTGGATTTACGTCTAAAAAAGCAATAAAATCCTCATTCTCTGCTACAATATGTGCAGGCAGTTCGCGATTTATTATTTTAGTGAATATTGACATAATTTTATTCTCTTGAGATTTCTAAAACTTCAAATTGCAATTTCCCGTTTGGAACTGTAATTTCTGCTATTTCACCTACTGATTTACCTAAGAGTCCTTTTCCGATAGGAGAAGTCACAGAAATCTTTCCGGCCTTTAAATCTGCTTCGCTTTCAGCAACTAACGTATAAGTAAGCTCCATTTTGTTAGCTAAATTCTTAATTTTAACTTTAGATAACACCAAAACTTTAGATGTATCTAATTGCGATTCGTCAATAAGCCGAGCGTTTGCCACCACTTCTTCTAATTTAGAAATTTTCATTTCTAGCAATCCTTGTGCTTCTTTGGCAGCATCGTATTCTGCATTTTCTGACAAATCTCCTTTATCTCTGGCTTCTGCAATGGCTTGTGAAGCTTTCGGACGTTCAACCGCCTTCAAATATTCTAACTCCTCTCTTAGTTTTTTTAATCCTTCTTCTGTGTAATAAGATACTTTTGCCATAATTTCATCGTTTTATAAATAGAAAGAATCCCAAAATTGGCTTGGGATTCTTTACTTTAGTAATATTTTTATATTTTCGTCGTTTGTTATATGTAATGCGTTTTTTTGATAGCTCAAAGGTACGATTATTATTTTTGAATTCACAATTTATCCACTTAATTTTTATGTTTCGGAAGTTTTTTTCATCCTTATTACTAATAATGATTCTAATCGGTTGCGAAAGCGATAATGGTCGAATACGAAATCCTTTTGTTCCAAATTATCCGTTTAACATTACTATCAATATGGAGCTACCTTTATACAACTCTCTTTTGTATCCGAGCAATGCTATTTTTATTCCTCCCGGTTTAGGCGCTGGTGCAAATGGGGTCATTGTGTTTAATGCTGGTGGGAGTTATCGCGCTTATGAGGCAAATTGTCCGAATCACACTATAACAAGTTGTTCACGATTAACCCTTGAAGGAATCAGAGCTTTGTGTCCGTGTGATGAGTTAGAATATAGCTTATTTACTGGACTTCCGGTAGCTGAAGGGGATTATGCTATGATTCCGTATCAAATAGAACAAAATGGAAATACCTTAAGAATTTGGAACTAAAAAACACTTAAAATTGCTTCATTCCTAATTCATCATTTATAAAATAAAACGTTTTATTTTCTTGTTCTATCAGTCGGTCGGTAAATAGAATTCCGTTAAGATGGTCGATTTCGTGTTGAAATATAACTGCCGTAAATCCTTCGATTATTTCAGAATGTTTTTTCCCTTTTCGGTCTTGATATTGTATTTGTATGGTATAATATCGAAATACTTCGCCCCTTTGGTCAGGAATTGAAAGACATCCTTCGGCTCCTTTTCGCATCAGATTTGATTTCCAAACAATTTTCGGATTAATATATACCTCGAATGGTTCTCCAACCTTGTCAAAGCGTTGTACCCAAATAATATTTCGGTTAATTCCCACTTGAGGAGCTGCAATACCGACTCCGCCATCTGTTGGATGCGTTACAGCTAGATACATCCTATTTATCAAAATATCTAAATTTTTAGCTTTGGGATTGATGTCTTTTGAGACGGACTTCAGGATTTGTAATTCGCTTTCCACATCGGTCTGAATAACATAAAGTCGTTGGTTTATATCTCCATTTCGGATGAGCTCGGTTTCGTGCTTATCAAACTTTTGAGCAAAGGTTAAGAATGGAAATAGGGCGAGTAACATAACTATCCTTTTCATTGTAAAACATAGATTTACACAAATTTACAAGATTTTTGTTACAACAACCCAATTATAACATCATTCTATTATAGACTTACTAATTACTTCCTGAATTCGACTTCGGATATTTTCTCTGGAAAGTAAATTAGGTGCATTGGCATCCGGAAAAGTTCGGTTAGATAAAAACACAAAAATTGTTTCGGTTATCGGGTCGGCCCAAGTCATAGTTCCTGTAAATCCAGTATGACCGAAGCTCTCCATCGACACACAATTGCAAGTAGGTCCATTTTCGTTACCTGTTGGTTTATCAAAGCCTAAGCCTCTGCGGTTCTTTTTTAAATCATAATACAAGGAATTAAACTTATCAAAAGTTTTTTCAGAAAAATATTCTTTTGCTCCGTACACTCCTTTATTCATATAAAGTTGCATCATTTTGGCTACATCAAGCGAATTAGAAAACAATCCGGCTTGTCCTGCAACACCTCCTTGCATAGCTGCTGCCATATCATGAACATATCCTTGCAAAACCTGATGCCTGAAATACCTGTCATTTTCGGTAGGAACAATCTCGCTTACGTCAAACTTACGCAACGGATTATAAGTCGTTCTATACATTCCAAGCGATCTAAAATAAGCCTCCTCAACCAATACATCCAAAGTCTTTCCAGTTTCTTTTTCTAAATATTCTTTGAGAATAATAAACGAAAAATCAGAGTATCTATATTCCTTTCTCCCTAATTTACTTTCAGCAATCTGTTGCAAAATAACATCTGAATACCCTTTTCGGATATATAAATTATTAGCTACTTGATCCGGAAATTCTTCACTATAAGTATTACTATAAATTTCAGTACTTGGAAGTCCGGTTATACTATCTAGAGTTGATTTATAAAAAGGAATCCAAGCCAAAAATCCGGAATTATGCGTTAGCATTTCTTTTAGAGTGATATCTTTTTTGTCCGAACTTGAGAACAGAGGCAACATTTCTGAAAGCTTTGTATTCAACGAAATGTTTTGGTTATCAAATTCTTTTATCATCATCGGAAGCGTTGCCATGATTTTAGTCAGTGATGCTACGTCATATAAATCTGAATTTTGCACTTCCATTATATTGTCATACGTATGGTATCCAAATGATTTTTGATAAATTACTTTTCCTTTTCGAGCTACTAAAATCTGCATTCCTGGTGCAATATTATTTGAAATAGCTTCGTGTGCAATTAAATCAATATTTGTGAGAACAGCAGAACTCATTCCGACATTTTCGGGAATATCAAAACCTAAGCGATTGATGTTTTTGATTTTTAGTCCCTCACCTACTGCATAATCTGAATTAATCGAAACAGGGAGTTTTCCGTTAGCATCACTGCTCCCGAAAATAAGATTAGCCGTAACTTCTTGTCCTATTTTGCTGTTTTGGTACGAAACAATAAGTCCTTCGATATTTTCGAATGTTTGAATTTGCATTAAGGAATACGGACGAGCAAAAACTGATAGAATAACATTATTAGTGCGGGCAATTTCGTATAACCAAGTCAAATCTTTAGTGCTGAAACTATGATTTCTCCAAGCATTGGCATTTGATTTATGATAACCCACAATAACTGTGGTATAACTTTTTAGTTTAGTATTCAAGGAATCTAAACTCTCGCTTTCGACTACCGTAATATCTGCATATCTCTTTAAGGCCTCTACAAAATAACTTTCATCGTCATCACCTAATTTAACATAAGCAATTTTTTGTTTTTCAAGTTGTTTTATAGGTAGAATATCATTTTTGTTTTTTAAAACAGTCAATGCTTTTTCCATTAATTTATAGTGCAGAGCTTCATCTTCGGTTCGGTTTAATTCTTGAACCAAATGCTCTGTATCTATAGGCTGATAATCATTAAGTTCAGCTTTATATTTATATCTTAAAATCTTTTTGACCGAATGTTGCAATCGCTTTTCGGTCAGTATTCCGCTTGTTAGAGCTTCTTTAAATTTTTCGATTGCAACCGGTACATTTTCCGGAAAAAGCAAAATGTCGTTTCCTGCCAAAAAAGCTTCCAAATCAATTTCTCCGGGACTTTTAAAATTACTTGCTCCTTTCATATTCAAGGCATCGGTAAAAATAAGTCCTTTAAACTTCATTTTTTCTTGAAGTAAATCGGTTACTATACTTTTAGAGATAGACGATGGATAACCGCTTCTGCTCTCAAGTGCAGGAACTTTTAGATGAGCTACCATCACACTCGCCAATCCTTCTTTAAAAAGTTTTTTGTACGGATACAACTCGATGTCATTCATTCTTTCTATCGAATAATTGATGGTTGGAAGCGTATGATGTGAATCCTGATCGGTGTCTCCATGTCCTGGAAAGTGTTTAGCAGTTGCAAAAACACCTCCTCTTTGCAATCCTTTGGTAAGTGCAATAGCTTTATTGGCAACATTTTCGGGATCTTCTCCAAATGAACGATTTCCGATAATCGGGTTTTTGGGATTGGTATTGACATCAACAACCGGAGCAAAATTAAAGTGAATGCCCATTCGTTTGCTTTGCCTTGCCATTTGCTGTCCGAGTTGTTCAATCAAATCTAAATCCTGAACAGCTCCTAAGGTCATATTCCAAGGAAAAGCATACGTAGAGTCTAATCGCATTGAAAGTCCCCATTCTGCATCAATCCCAACGAATAACGGAACTTTTGCTTTGGATTGAAAACGATTAGTAAGCTGTGCTTGACGAACAGGACCACCTTGAAAAAAAATTACACCACCTATTTTTTGATTGATAATAAGCGAATCTATACTTTGTGCATGAATTTCATTCTTGTTTGAGTAAGCAGCAACCATAAAGAGTTGACCTATTTTTTCATCTATCGTCATCTGATTGTAAATGCTATCCACCCAACGTGATTGGTTTTCTGTTGTAGGAAAATACGCACGGATATCTTTGTGAGCCACCTCCAGTGTATCGATATACTTATTATGAACTTCCGAAATAATGTCTTTTTTTTCTGATGTCTGACTAATCATATCAGAACCCAACACAGCAAATATCCCTGCAAAAAATAAAATCCCTATAAAATAACGCATCTAACTAAAATCAAGTTTTTTTAACGAGGCTAAAAATATATAAACTTAGACGAATATAAAAATTCATTAACTATTAGTTATCAAAAAAAACAAATAAAAACCTTTCATATTTAGAGTTATGAAAGGTGTTTTTAAAACTTTATTTTTGATGATTAAAAAAATCTACTATGCCAACTTTCGTGTGCAGGCACTTCCCAAAAATCTTTAAATTCGCCTACTGTATTTACTAAGTTATTAAAAACTATAGTATCTCTATTTACTGCTTTTTCTTTTGCCATTTTCTTAAAATCCAACAGCGTTTTGTAGGCTACAAATTCTCCTGTTTTATAGGTTACATTCATCTTATCCAGTAAATCTACTCCGTATTTCTGCTCTAAAGTTTGAATAAATCGCACCGAGCTATCAATCGAACAGCCCGTAACACTATAAGCTTCTTGGTTTACGGCTAAAATTATAAAACGATTGTATTTCGTAATAAACGAAGCCTCTAAGTTATCTCCGTGAGCTACCCATTCTTCGGTAAATTTTTGTAATTCTGTTTCAATCTCTTGAATTTCGTCATCGGTAAATTTCCGATTAGACTGATAAATCCAAATACGAGATTCTTCGGGTAAAGTATCAAAAGGAACAAACATTTTTATCTATTTTATATTTCTTACAAAAATACGAAATAATACCACGCAACCCATAATTTCACACAAGATATAAGTGCAACTGTATTCAAAGAAACAGGCTCAATATAAAATTGAGCCTGTTGTTTTATAAATCACAGATAAGTTTAATCATTAAAATAAAACCCGTTTGGAGCGATACCTACTTCATACGAATTGATAAGGTTACCGCTGGTTGAATAAATAAAAATTTCTCCGTTAGAATTGTAATCTTTCGGATCTGAGATGTAGATTTTTCCGTCTTCTACTTCAAATCCGTAAATGTTGTAAACTCCGTTTAATGACAGAATAGCTTGTGTTGGCAATGCGTTCGCTGATAAATCCATTGCATACACTTCACCTCCTATAGTGTAATACATTTTGTTATTTTCGATTTCTAAATGCGTTGGATAAGTACCTTCGGCAAACGAAATTTGAGAAACTATTTGGTTATTGCTCAAATCAATTTTATATATACCTCCTTGTGTTGAAGGCACTTCTGCACTCCATGAAGCAAAACCACTACACAATACATATAAATAACCGTCTTCTTCTTCGATTCCGTCGGGAACATCGGCAACAGCAATAGTGGCAGTCACCGTATTTGAAGATAAATCAATGACAGAAATTGTATTTCCGACACCCCAACCACCTTTATGAGCCACATACAATTTCCCGTTTTCTTCAACCATTTTTTCAGGTCCTTCGACCACAGGAATAGTTGCTGTAACCTGATTGGAATGTAAATCAATTACAGCGATAAAGTCATCTGAAGCATCTCCCGGATTTCCGAGATTAGAAACATATCCTTTTCCGTTTTCAAAAACAATATACCTAGGACTTTCGATATTAGTCGTAATAGTTGTAATCAGTTCAAATGTATATCGATTTACTACTTTAATAGCATTCGAATTGTTGACTACGATATATGCTCTATCACCCTCAAGTCCGATACTTTGAGCTGTATCTCCGAGATAAGATTGATTCACTCCATAAAAAATATCGTTTTCAAGTACTCCATTTTCTGATAAAAACGAAACTTCTGCCGTTTCGGTACTCATAAATTTTCCTTCGTTGAGAATAAAAACTCCGTTAGCGTATTCTCCAGAAACATTTCCTCCGTTATTATTGTTGTCGTCATCACTACACGAAGTTAAAAATAACGGAATTGCAAAAGCCAATAAGGCTGCTTTTTTGATTGTTTTCATATTCATATTTATATTTGTTTAAATTGTTTAAAGTTTAAATTTCAACACACCCCCAACCCCTCTCAAGAGGGGAGCTCGGGAAGAGATTGTTTCAAGGTTCGTCATTGCGAGTGGTCTCTGAGCTTGTCGAAGAGGCACGAAGCAATCTCTTTTTTCTATTTTCTATGTTCTATGTTCTTTTCTCTATATTCTAAAA
>Ga0209075_1000788_pt1 | contig 30534 bp, 29 predicted proteins | sample Stecom2011_FD_187523 | JGI IMG/M metagenome (GOLD analysis project Ga0209075, IMG submission 187523) | Agricultural soil microbial communities from Utah to study Nitrogen management - Steer compost 2011 (SPAdes) (version 2) | ecosystem: Environmental > Terrestrial > Soil > Agricultural land...
AATAATTGTTTAGTGGATTCTTTATAGGCAATTCCGTTAAAAACTTCCCCTGTTTTACGGTAATCTAATGCCAAAATACTTGCATCAATTCTCCCTGTTACAATTCCTGTTTCTGGGTCGATAATTGCGATTTGATTTGTGGTATAGATATTTGCATAAATCTTTCCATTAATGTATTCCAATTCGTTTAATCCTTTTACCGGGCCTTCATTGGTGTATACCTCTAGGGTTTTAATCAAACCAAAAGTGTTTGGATCTCTAAAGTAAAGACGTTCTGAACCATCCGTCATAATGAGCTGTTCTCCGTTGTTGCACAATCCCCAACCTTCTCCGGTGTAAGTAAATGTCTCAATTTCTTCCAAGGTGTTTTTGTTGTAAACAAAACAAGTGTGTTCTTGCCATGTTAATTGGTACAGTCTATCCCCTAGAATTGTAATTCCTTCTCCAAAATACTTCTCACCAAGCATTTTTTTGTCTTGAATTGCACCCGTGTTTAAGTCCACCTTTGCAATCATGCTGCTGCCCATTCCACCTGTTCCTTCATACAGTTGGTCGCCATCAAATTCAAGTCCTTGGGTGTAAGACATTGTCGAATGCGGATATTCTTTCAACACTTCAGCCGTGTACTCTTGTGGAAATACGTCTGGGATAATTTTAACAATTCGGTTGTCTCTGCGTGTTTTATCATCCGTAGTTTTGGTTTCTAAAGTCAGTTGGTTGGTTCCAATTCCCCAATTCCTTGTGTTTACCTCAAAAAGGTAGCTTTCTTTTTTTGCAGGACCTTCAAAAATCACAGTATCTTTGGTAAACACCTTGATTGATTTTACATTTTCCAGATTAGCAATACTTACTTCAACACGAATAGACTGACCTTTTTGTGCTGATGCGTTGTTGAATGGGAGTTCAAATTTTGCAGGCACAAGACTTCCTCTTGTAATTGGGGTATCATCTTCACCACATGAGTGAATAGTCAACACAAGCAACATAAACGTTGCTAAATAGAAAAACGATTTCATATGAATTTAGATTAAATTTTTTATAGCACTTGCTGAAATACCATTGTGAGATGAGTTGTATACAGCTTTTTTATCTTTGATTAAGATAACCTGGGGTGACTGATGTTCAACAGAGGTGATTTCACTCAATGCATTTGAAACGTCTCTGTGCCTTATTAAATCAATAAAGTACAAGTCGCATTTTTCGTTTTCTTCCCATTGAGACTCAAAACCATTAAGTGCCATCGAAGAAATATTGCAACGTGTAGAGTGTTTAAAAAACAGTCCAGATTTGTCCTTTGTATTTGAGATTGCTTCGTTGAGTGCTTCGACCGATTCGATATTGATCCAGTTGACTCTACTTTCTCTTGATTTTTTACTGAATGAAAAAAGTCCCATAATTAAAATGCAGATTTAAATTGTTTTAAAAAACGAACATCATTTTCAGAGTATAGACGCAAGTCGTTAACCCTGAACTTCAATTGTGCAATTCTTTCGATACCCATCCCGAAGGCGAATCCACTATATTCTTTGGGGTCAATATTTGCTGCTTCAAGAACGTTTGGGTCAATCATTCCACAGCCAAGAATTTCTAGCCAACCTGTGTATTTACAAACGTTACAGCCTTTTCCACTGCAAATTGTACAGCTTACATCTACTTCTGCACTCGGTTCGGTAAATGGAAAGTAAGAAGGTCTTAAACGGATTTGAGTTTTCTTTCCAAACATTTCTTGGGCGAAAAACAATATTGTTTGTTTCAAGTCTGCAAAAGAAACATCTTTATCAATAAACAATCCTTCAACTTGGTGGAAGAAGCAATGCGCACGTGCTGAAATAGCTTCGTTTCTGTAGACTCTACCAGGCGATATGGTACGGATTGGAGGTTTGCTGTTTTCCATAACACGCACTTGAACGGATGAGGTATGCGTTCTCAAAGCCATTTCTTCATCTCCTGCTTCTACAAAGAAAGTGTCTTGCATATCCCTTGCCGGATGTTCTTCAGGGAAGTTTAATGCAGAAAAGTTATGCCAATCATCCTCAACCTCAGGACCTTCAGAAACACCGTATCCTATGCGTTCAAAAATAGAAATAATTTCTTTGCGAATTACACTAATTGGGTGTCTAGCTCCTATAGTGTTGGGCTCTCCAGGTCTTGAAAAATCAATTTCTTCTTTGTCTACATCCTCATTCGAAAGCTGATCTTTAAACTTGTCGAATACAGTTTGTGCTGCATTTTTTAACTCATTTATTTGTAAACCAACTTTCTTTTTGTCTTCATTAGGAACTTTTTTTAGTTCTGTAAATAAAGGTTTAAGACAATTTTTTGATCCTAAAAATTTTATTCTAAATGTTTCTAAAGCTGAAGCATCTTGAATAGCAGTAGTATTGACTTCGTTAAGGAGTTGTTCTATTTTGTTTTGAATATCTGACATTTTAAAAAGTGTTCTTTATACTGTGTTTTACAATATTGTTCAAAAGATTTATTGTACAAATTTAGTAGTAATTTTTTGTAATTGTAATTATTCCATAACTTTGCAACATCTAAAATTATAAACTATGTCTTATAAAAAGCTTGTGTTGCTTGCGTTTGTTGTGTTTGGAGGCTTTCTTCTCCCTTCGTGTACAAAAAAAGATCCGTCCGTTTTAAAGATTTTTGTAAGGTCAAGTGACTTTATTTTGACAGAAGACGCTAGTGTTCGTATTGTTTCAGATATTAAAAAAGGGACACCAGAATACTTTGATGAGGTGAGGACGAATTCTTCAGGAGTAGCTATTTTTAATCTTGACGAGTTGTTTGATCAATATGGGAAGAAAGATGAGAAAGTAGCCTACTTTACAGTTTATGCAAAAGATACAACAACTTATCAAACTGTCGGAACAGCTAGAGCAAAGGCTTATTTGACCTCTACAGAGTCAATAATTTTGAAGAATTAGCAACCTTTTTGTTGTTTTTTACGTTATAATAAGAACAATACACTACTTTTAACCAATAGAAAACTATTTTACAATGAGAAACTATATTTTATTTTCAGGATTTTTATTAGTTGCTTTTGCAATGACATTTACGTTTGGGTCTTGCCGTAAAAAGGCAGATACCATCGCGAAAATAACCGTTAGAGATACAGCCAATGTATTGGTGCCTAATGCACGTGTTATATTGTATGGAACAGCAACTGAGGCGCCATTAAAGCCTGTAGTAAGAAGAGATACAACCTATACAAACTCATCTGGTGTGGCTATTTTTAATTACAATGAAGTATACCAATTAGGACAAGCAGGAGTTGCAGTTTTAGATATTTCTGCTGAAAAAGGAGGTTTGTACGGCGAGGGAATTATAAAAGTTGAAGAAGAAGTGGAAAGTACAGCAACTGTATTTATTCAACCTTAAAAATAAAATCATTTTACTTAAAGCCTTGGCAATTAGTTGCTGGGGCTTTTTTTTATGTATTGTAATTTAGGTTTTAGGCATAAGAAATTACTCTATTCTTGTCAATAAATGTGAGGAAATCAAAAGAAGAATCTATGTTTCCTTTTAGAATAAATAATTTTTTGTACTTTAGCCCGTCGAAAAGGTACAAGTTGAAAATTGGAGAGGTGCAGGAGTGGCTGAACTGGCTCGCCTGGAAAGCGAGTGTTCCTTCATCGGAACCGAGGGTTCGAATCCCTCTCTCTCCGCCACTAAACTTGTTAATTTTTGATTAATTTAGGAATATTAATAATTTTACAGAAACGATTAATTTTTAATCTTTGGAACATGAAAAAAATAGTTAGTTCTTTAGCAATCATCGGAATGTTCACATTCGGATTTAGCACAGTATCATTTGCGGACGAACAAGATCCAGCAAACGTAAGTCAAGAAGGAGTAGAAGCCGTAATGGGTGAAGATACTTCAGTAGTAAACGAAGTAGCGGAAGCTCCTGCTCAAACAGAGATTGAAGAGCAAGTTGAAGAAGCTGAAGTTGAAACAGAAGTAGGTTTCGTTTCTACTTTGAAAAAGAAGTTTATTGAAGGAGACCCGTTCTGGATGGGAATCGTTTTGATTGCTTTAATTATTGGTATTGCACTATGTGTTGAACGTATCGTATACTTAAACCTTTCTTCGATCAATACAAAGAAGTTCTTAGCAGATGTTGAAGCAGCTATCGCTAAAGGAGATATTGAAGGAGCGAAAGAGATTTGCCGTAACACAAGAGGTCCAATTGCATCTATATTTTATCAAGGACTTACACGTATTGATGAAGGTGTAGACGCTGTTGAGAAAACAGTTGTTGCTTACGGTGGAGTACAAATGGGATTATTAGAGAAAGGTATCTCTTGGATTTCTTTATTTATTGCTCTTGCGCCAATGCTTGGGTTTATGGGTACGGTAATCGGGATGATTCAAGCCTTTACTAAAATTGTTGAAGATGGTCAAGTATCTCCAATTACAGTTGCAGGTGGTATTCAGGTAGCACTTTTAACAACAGTATTTGGTTTGATTTCAGCAATTATCCTTCAGATTTTTTACAACTACATCATTTCTAAAATTGACGGTATTGTAAACGAAATGGAGAACTCTTCTATTACCTTAGTTGACATGTTGATTAAGTATAAAGCTACTGCAAAGTAATTTTATAGTAGGTTGTATTTATTCACTTTTAAAACCATTTATTATGGATAATGAAAAAAAGTTAAACGTTCTAGGTCTTATCATAAAACTAGTGATTGCAGTTCCTGCATTGATCTTCGGTTTTATCGTTATGACTTCAGGAGTTAACGCTGAAAGTAAAGATTTTGAGAAACTTGAATTTATGGATAGTTTCGCATTCAATGGTGTAATGAACATCAGTTTATATGCAATTGCAATCACAATTGTATTGATCTTGATTTTCTTTGTTGTGCTGTTGATTACAAGACCAGTTCAGGCAGTTAAATCTATTCTAGGGATCATCATTTCAGGAATCTTGTTCTTTATTCTTTACTCTATAGGAACAACGGATACCTTGGAAAGCTTGAACGTAGTTGGAGATATTACTGCAAGTGAATCAGCGATTAACTTTACACATGCAGGGATTTACACTGCTCTTATAGGTCTAGCTGTTTGTTCAGCAATAGCTATATTTATGGGCTTCATTGTTAAATTAATTAGAAACTAAAAAAAGAATGGCAAAGCGAGAATCACCGGAAATTAATGCAGGTTCGATGGCGGATATTGCCTTCTTATTGCTCATCTTTTTCCTTGTTACAACAACGATGGATAAGGATACAGCTTACTTGCGAATGATTCCAAAGAAAGTTGAGACGAATAAGCCTCAAACTCCTATTCAGCAAAAGAATATCTATAAAATCGCTATTAACAGTAAGCAGGTAATTCAAGCGAGAGATTCTATTATTAAGCCTGAAGATATTACACATCTGAATAGTAGAATTAAACATTTCTACCTTGTTAACAGAGGGAAAAAAGAAAACCGTGATATAAATTATCCTTACTATGGATACGGAAGTATACAGTTGTATAAATCTAACCTACAGGAACAAGAGGCTCGTTTGTTGAAGCTAGAATCGCAGGAAGTTATCGATGAGAGAACTCAGCAAATGATCGACCAAGCATATGATGCAGTTGCGAAATGGGAAGAAAAGTTAGAAATGATGGAACTCTACGCTAAATTTAGCGGGAAAAGAGAAATGCCAGAAATTGACTTTGAAGCGCATATCCGTTTGGAATCGTTCCTAGACACTGATTACTCTGCATACGTAGCTGTACAGTCAGAGGTTGAAAAAGCGGTAACTGAAATGAGAGATAAGGAAGCAATGGAATTGTTTGGTATGACGTATACCGCAATGAACAACTTCTATCAACAAAAGAAGACCGAGAATACTCCTGAAGTGCGTACAATGAAAAAGCACATGGAGTTAATTGAAACTTTGTTTCCTCTAAAATTAATTGAGGTAAAACCAAAACGTTAATTATGTCGAAATTTAGAAAAAATGAAGAAAAACCAGCTCCAGCGATTAATACATCGTCGTTGCCGGATATCGTTTTCATGCTTTTGTTCTTCTTCATGGTAGCTACAACTACCAAAGAAGTTGATCCATTGGTGAAAATTAATTCAGCACAAGGTGCAGGTGTTACTGATTTGACTCCCTTTAAACAACGTGGTGAAGTAGACTTCGTTTATTTAGGGGAACCAATGAAAGGTGACGTTGATAAATTCGAAAAAGGAATTGCTGTTCAGTTTGATGGTATCCTTTCGCAAAATGGAATTAACGGAATTGGAGTTTGGAAAACTGAAAAGTTTAGAAATAAACCGGCTGAAGTAACTGCTCCGCAGGAGAATATTATCACTTGTTTCAAAGCAGATGAGAAAGTTCCTATGGGAATCATCTTTACAGCACGTGAAATTTTGCAAGAATTAAACTTTAACTCAATTGCTTACTCAGCCCAAGAGATGGGGAACAAATCAAGTTATAGCATAAGAGAACAGTAGATTATTTTTTCCTAATATAATAGAAAATCAATCCCATCAATAGCAATGTTGATGGGATTGTTATTTTTAAATCGATCTCCATCATCCACGTAGGGAAAGTATCCTCAGACAACCAGTATACGTTTAAGATGTTGTTTAACGCGTGTACAACAATTCCTGGAATGATACTCCCCGAAACGTAATACATTAAGCCTAACGCAACCCCAAAGACCAATAATGGTATGATTTGAATGTAGTTAAAGTGCAATACAGCAAAAACTACTGCGCTGATTAATATACTGGGCATTACTTTTTTGTTGTTTTTTAGTATGTGATGAAAAAGAAATCTTCTAAAAGCCAATTCTTCTGCGATTCCTGTGATTACGCCAATGATTAAAACCGCAATTATAAATGAAGTTGATCCAACAGGGCCAACAAGAGATTTTAGCATTCTGTCTGAACTTTCTTTTTGGGCCAATAACTCATCGAATACACCCAAAGACTGAATTAGTTGTATGTTTATTTCATTGAAAAAGGGTAATAGGAAAAACGCACAAGTAAATAATAAAACACTCCAAACGATGAATTGGAACTGTGGCTTCCTTATTAGATTTTCTTCATCAGGCTCCAGCTTTATATAAAGTAATGCTGGAATCAACAAGAATCCTAATTGAAAAGGTAGGAATTGAATGAGCATGTACTGAACAGGATAAGAACTGAGCTGTATACTTATGTCATTTGTTGGCATTTCAGGGTAAAGAACACTGATAATTATACTTATGATAACCGAAAGTAGAACAACCGAAACTGCTCCAATTAGTAATAAGAAACTGGCTTGTAAAAACGGGCTTAAAGACTGATATTTTTCTTTCATTATGCGAGAACTTCTTTTCTTTGACTATCTAATTTAAGCAAGATAAGAATCATGATTAAAAAAGACATCATTGAAGAACCTCCATAACTAAAAAAGGGTAAAGGAATACCAATTACAGGTATAATACCGATATTCATACCTACATTAATGGCAAAATGATAAAAAATAATCATTGCTACTGAATTGGCGTAAATTCTTGAAAAACGACTTTTCTGTCGTTCTGCAATGACCACTATCCTAACCAATAGTATCGTGAATAGAACCACTAAGGTTGCAGAGCCTAAAAACCCCCATTCTTCTGAAAATACTGAAAAGATGAAATCAGTTTCACTTTCAGGAACGTGCCTGCTTCTAGGACTAGATAACAAGGCTTCGTGATAACCTACCCCAGAAAAGCCTCCAGAGCCTACTGCGGCTAGTGCCCTGTTTCGATTGTAATCTTTTCCATCTTGATCTTCTATTTTGCCTAGCCATAAATCTATTCGGTCCTTTTGATGGGATTGCAGTACATTCAAATAAGAATAAGAAACCGTTCCAACTAGTCCAATCGTGACGACATAGACAATTAATATGACAGATCTGATTTTCTTTTTAGCACGTTGTGCAGCAAAATTTTGTGCGATAAGAAAAATGATTAATGAGATCAAAGTTATTCCAGAAATCAAGACCACCCACCCAGGCACATCATAGCCAGGTAAAAAAGAAAAGGTATGCTTTGATTCTGTAAAGTAAAGCGTGATGATACTAAAAAATATAATAACGAATAGAACAGGAATAAAATGCACTCCGACCCAAGTTTCTTTATACCTAAAACCGAGTACCCGATTCAAGAAAAATAAAATGATAGGATCAAGAGTAATTCCTTCCCTATACATTACAAAAAAGAATGCTGTAAAAACCAAAAAAGTTCCCGTATCATTCTGAATTAAGACCAACAGCATAGTCAGAATAACGATAAACAAGGCCAATCCTAATGTTTTTCTTGAGATGATTTTAACACGACCTTGCGATATAACATAGGCCAGCATGAGCGCTGTAGTAAGTTTAGAGAACTCTGAGGGTTGTACTCCGAAAGGGCCGACACCAAGCCATGATCTCGCGCCATTAATAGGTTCTGTAAATAAAACTAAAATTAATAATACCAGAACTACCAAAAAGGCGATTGGTGTTAGCTTTCGGATGTATTCTGAATCAATCAACGAAATTACAATTCCCAAAAACAAACCAATTCCAATCCACATTATTTGCTTACCATAAAGTGTTTTAATATCAAAAAGAAAAGGACGATCTGGATTGTAGGCTGCGGAATAGATGTTGATTATTCCCATCAGCAATAATGCGGACACTACTATGATTGTTAACCAATCCCACCCCAACGCTTTTTGCCTGAATTTATTCATTGATATTGGTAAATCTTTTTTCTAATATGCGACTTTCTTTGGCTTTGTTATTGACCTGACCAGTGAGGTATTTCTCCATCATTAAACTTGCAATTGGAGCTGCCCAAGTTCCACCAAATCCTGCGTTTTCAATAAAAACAGCAATAGCAATTTTTGGATTGTCGTGTGGTGCATAAGCCATAAAGACAGAGTGATCTTCTCCATGTGGATTCTGTGCTGTACCTGTTTTACCCGCTACGATAATTTCATCATTAATTCTTGCCCTTCTTGCCGTACCGCCTGGTTCGTTGACAGCGCCGCGCATACCTTCCTTGATGGATTTGTAATACTTAGCTTCTACCATGGTTTGCTTTTTTACTTTAAATTTTTCAAGCGGTCCATCGTCTCCTATGCTTTTGACTAAGTGCGGTTCATAAAAATATCCTTCGTTTGCAACAATAGCTGCAAGGTTGGCCATTTGTAAAGGAGTCATTTTTACCTCACCTTGACCAATACTATTTGAACGTATTGTAGAAAAGGCCCAACGAAATTCACCATACCAATGGTTGTAGAACGAAACATTAGGAATAACCCCGCTTCTAAGACCATAAATATCGGTTTCTGGTCGTATTCCAAATCCAAAGCTATGCATGTATCTTTCCCATAGTTCCAATCCGATTGCAGCGTCTTTAAACAGATTGGGGTCCTTATTCTGTTCTATGATTCGCTTTACCAAATAGTAATAATAGGGATTACAAGAATACTGAATAGATTTGGCCACATTACTTGCTGGGGGATGATTATGACATCCGACCAAAGACCTTGTGCATGGAAATCCTGTATTTTCTGTAATAACGTTTTCTTGCAAACCAACCAAAGCCTGAACAACTTTGAATATTGATCCTGGAGGATATTCTGCGGCCAACGGACGAGGGTAAAAAGGTTTTAATGAGTCCCGATAAAGCCTGTTGTAATTTGTTCGTATGTTTCTTGTTCCAACCATTAAATTAGGATCGTAACTGGGCGCACTTACCATGGCTAAAATCTCACCTGTGGAAGGTTCAATGGCTACAATAGACCCCAGTTTGTTTTGCATAAGCAATTCTCCATAGGCTTGTAGTTCTATATCGATACCAAGATGTAATGGAGGGCCTTGTAATGCGTTTGTATCCAGTTTTCCCCCTGCGAAGTTATCTACGAGTTTCCCTTTTGCAGAAGTTAAAATAACTTTTGTTCCTTTTTGCCCTCGAAGCGAATGCTCATAGTACTTTTCTAGTCCTGTTCGACCAATAAAATCTCCTACATTATAAAAGCGACGATCAGCGTTTAGCTCTTCTGCATTTATTTCATTGAGATATCCGAAAATATTTGCACCATGAGGATAAGGATAATCTCTCATGCTTATAGGACTTTCGTAAAATCCTTTGAAATCGGGAAGTTCTATGGCTATTTTCGAAATTTCATCGGCAGAGAGTTCTTTTAAGAAAGCATGCGGTAGATAACTTCGATAATCATTTACAATGGTGTCGTTTCCTGTTTTTTTACTTCTTGTTTTTCGGTCAAGCTGCTTTTTAATTTGCACGAAACGTTGTCGAATAGAATCAACAGATATTCCGATTAACTTAGAAAATGCTAGAGTGTCGAAATCTTCGATATCATCTTCTACAAACATCAAATTGTAGTAAGTTTTGTTGGCCACAATTTTTTTCCCGTCCCGATCGTATAGGATACCACGAGGGGGTTTGATTATAACTTTTCTTTTGGCCACCTCACCGGCCCTTTCAATCCACTTGTCATCGACTACTTGCATATAAAATAGACGGCCAACAAAAACAACTCCTACCAAGAGGAAAAGAAGGATAAAAACGAGTCTTCTACTTTCTAGGTTCATACACTTTTAGGCTTTTTGAAGAAAAGTACCTGAATAAGTATAAAGATAATCAAAGTAATAAGGGTACTCAAAACCGTACTAGAAATAATTTCTTTCCATGCAGACCATTTGAAATATTCTAGTGAGAAAAACCATAAATGATGGATAACTACAATGACTCCAGAGACTTTAACAAACCATGCATAACCCCATTCTGTAGCGGTAGGTTCTTTAAGAACGTCATAGTCATCTCGGGGTGCAAAACGTTTGAAAATTCCAGGCCTTAAATAAGCAATAAGTACAGCTGAACTGGCATGAAGGCCAAATGTGTTCATAAAAAAGTCAACTCCTATTCCTGCTAGAAAAGCCAATAGCATTAGTACGACAGGCCGAGTATCAAAAGGAAGTAGAATTATGAATAATGGATAAATCATAGGATGGATACCAAAGCCAAAATTAAGCTGCCCGAAAATAAGTCCTTGTGCCAGCACAAAAATTAATAATCGAATTGTATTTTTAAGGAGGTAATTCATTGTAATTGTTCTATTCCTCTTTCGAGTTCTTCTAATTCCAGTTGGTTGATATTCTTAATGATATAAACATAACGAAGTTTCCGCATGTCTTGGTTCAATCTAACAGTAATGTCCCACATTGGTTTACCTTCAATGGGTTCTAAGTTCTCAACTATACCGATAGGCTCTCCTTGCGGAAAATAACCTCCTCTTCCTCTGGCGTTCACAGGACTCCCTTTTTTAATTACGATATCATTTGAAATTCCAGTAAGTTTCACTCTACGTGGATCTTCCCCATCGTACTTTATTATACCATAAGCGTCCGTTCCGTCTATATAAGCACTGATGTTGATGTCGGAGGTTAAAACGGATTTAACTATTGCATAATGACGAGAAACATCGTATACAATTCCTACAATACCTTGTGAGGAAACCACACCCATTTTGCGTTCAATGCCTTTTAGACTTCCAGCATTAATAGTAAAATAATTATTGGTAAAAGTATGCGAGGAGTTGATTACTGTAGCTGGAGTACGTTCAAAACTTAACTTCTGGATGGTATCATTGATAATAGCTGTTTTTGTATCTACTGAAATGAAATTATCAGGAATTCGTTTTTCAAGTTCGATGTTTTGCGCCTGAAGTCTTTCATTAGCCTCGTCTAGATAGATGTACTTTATGATATTTCTTTCCCATGACAAAAGAGTTCCTGTAATTGCTGCGGATGAATTAAAGAACTTGGTTCTTGGAAAACTCATGACCGAGAAAAAGGAACTCAATGCAAGGATTTGTAAAATCGTGAAGACCAGAAAAACCCTAAATCTTCTAAAGAATGCTATAAACTTTAGCATGAATTATTTTTACTTTTTAATCTCTTATCAAGAATTGGAAACGGTTAATATTTTTTAAAGCAATACTTGTTCCTCTTGCAACTGCTCTTAAAGGATCTTCGGCAATGTGAACAGGTAATTTCGTTTTTAATGACATTCTTTTGTCTAATCCACGCAACATTGAACCACCACCAGCAAGGTAAATCCCCGTTTTGTAAATGTCTGCAGATAGTTCTGGTGGAGTCATTTCTAGGGCACTCAAAATAGCTTCTTCAATTTTAGAAATTGATTTGTCCAATGCGTGTGCAATTTCGACATAGCTTACTGTAATTTCTTTCGGAATTCCAGTCATTAAATCTCGACCACGTACAGCATAATCTTCTGGTGGATTATCAAGTTCTGGTAAAGCAGCACCCACTTCAATTTTAATTTGTTCTGCAGTACGCTCACCAATCAATATGTTGTGTTGACGGCGCATGTATTCTTCAATGTCTTTTGTAAAATCATTTCCTGCAACACGAATAGATTTATCGCTCACAATACCACCAAGGGCAATAACAGCAATTTCCGAAGTTCCACCACCGATATCAATAATCATGTTACCCATTGGTTCTTCCACATCAATCCCAATACCGATTGCTGCAGCCATTGGTTCGTGGATTAAATAGACTTCTTTTGCCCCAGCATGCTCTGCTGAATCACGTACTGCTCTTTTTTCTACTTCTGTAATTCCTGAAGGAATACAAATTACCATTCGCAATGAAGTGTTGAAGAGACTTTTACGCTTTTTGATCATTTTGATCATTCCGCGAATCATTTGTTCAGCACATTGGAAATCTGCAATAACACCATCTTGCAAAGGCCTTACGGTTTCAATTAGCTTATGAGTTTTACCGTGCATTTGTTGTGCTTTCTTACCGATTGCAACAATTTTACCGGTCTGTATATCCCTGGCAACAATTGATGGTTCATCTACAACCACTTTATCATCCATGATAATTAGTGTGTTGGCTGTCCCTAAATCAAGTGCAATGTCCTGTGTTAAAAAGCTAAATAATCCCATATTCTTTGTTCGTAGTATAAATTTTATAATAAAGTGTAGTTTTTGCTACCTTCAAATTTAGCTAAAATTATACAGTATATTTTAATTTATTTGTTTTAATGTTTAAAATGTCTATTTCCTGTAAAAACCATAGCCATACCGTGTTCATTACAGTAATCAATAGATAATTTATCCTTGATTGATCCACCTGGCTGAACCACAGTGTTTATGCCTTCTAAATTAGCGATTTCAACACAGTCTGGAAACGGGAAAAAGGCATCTGATGCCATCACAGCACCATTCAAATCAAAGTTAAATGATTTTGCTTTGTGAATGGCTTGATTTAAAGCGTCTACTCGTGAAGTTTGACCTGTTCCGCTGGCCAATAGCTGTCCATTTTTTGCAATTACGATAGTGTTGGACTTGGTATGTTTTACTAATTTATTGGCAAAAACTAAATCTTCTTTTTGTTGCGCTGTTGGAGCTACTTTTGTTACTGTTTCAAAGTTCTCTGCAGTTTCTGTAATGGTATCGCGATCTTGGGCTAAAACACCATTCAAAATAGTTCTGAATTGTTTTTTTGGTAAATCGATCGGTTTTTGAACCAAAAGCACCCTGTTTTTCTTTGATTTTAAAATTTCAAGTGACTTTTCGTCAAATGAAGGAGCAATAACAACCTCACAGAATAAATCATTAATCAATTCGGCAGTGGCTACATCAATCGTTTTGTTGGCCATTAAAATACCTCCGAATGCAGAAACAGGATCTCCAGCTAAAGCATCTTTATAAGCTTGAACAAGTGTTTCTCTTGTTGCTAATCCACATGCATTGTTGTGTTTTAATATAGCAAATGTTGGTGCGTCATTTTTAAAGTCTTCCATCAAACAAACAGCAGCGTCAACATCTAATAAGTTGTTGTAAGAAAGTTCTTTTCCATGTAATTTATCGAAAATTTCATCTAAATCACCATAGAAAATTCCTTCTTGGTGTGGATTCTCTCCATACCTTAATACTTGTGCTTCTGTGATACTTTGTTTGAAAACTGCTTGCTCTCCCTTGTTGAAGTAATTAAAGATGTGTGTGTCGTAATGTGAACTAACATTAAAAGCATCTCTAGCAAAAGCTTTTCTTTGTGCCAATGTCACTTCTCCATTTTGATCGGTTAGAATAGATAAAAAGTCATTGTATTGAGTTCTTGTTGAAACCAACATTACGTCTTTGTAGTTTTTGGCTGCTGCACGAATAAGTGAGATTCCACCGATATCAATTTTTTCAATAATTTCTTCGTGGGTTCCTCCCGCAGCAACTGTTTCCTCGAAAGGATACAAATCGACCATCACTAAATCAAAAGATGGAATTTCAAATTCCTGTAATTGTTGTTGATCTTGCGTGTTATCTTTTCTGTTTAATATTGCACCAAATATCTTCGGGTGTAAAGTTTTTACTCGTCCACCCAAAATTGAAGGGTAAGAAGTTAAATCTTCTACACGCTTCACTTCGATTCCAAGGTCTTCGATAAACGATTGAGTTCCTCCTGTACTGTAGATTGTAACTCCTTGACTGTTTAGTGCTTTAACGATTGGTGCAAGTCCTTCTTTGTTGAAAACTGATATGATTGCACTTTTGATTTTTGTATTGCTCATAACCGATTTGATATTAAGCCTACAAAAGTAAATAGTTTAACCGAATATGTCACTTTTTTAACGACATTTAGTTATAGACAATTGCATTTCGATTTTAACATCAGAAATCAGTCGTTTCGAAGTCAAAAACTAACTGTTCACCATGTGTTGTGCTAATTTCGGAAAACTGTTGTAAAGCGATTGGGCATCTTTTTCAGGTAAATCCAGTGTTGCAATTGCTTTTTTCATGCAAAGTAACCAGGCTTCCATCGCTTTTTGATCAATTTTGTGAGGTAAATGACGCATTCGCATTCGTGGTGGGCCATACTTTTCAATGTAAAGTCGTGGTCCGCCAAAAAACTGTGTTAAAAACATGTATTGTTTTTCCTTAATTTCTTCAATGTCGTTGTGAAAAAGTGGAATTAAAATGGGATCTTGATAAACGAATCCATAAAATGCGTCTACTAATTGCCTGATTTTCTGACTTCCCAATTTATTGTATAATGAATCTATCTCTTCTGTTTCCATTGTCATCAAAAATACTTAAATTTATCCATTGATGAACCCCAATTAAGTTTAAATGCTAACACGGCTACTGTTACCTTTGTTGATTTCACTTCCGTTTTTTGTTTTTTCTCAGTACAGAATGGACGTAAGGAACGTTGCGGACTGTTATGGGAATAGTTTTATTAGGCATCCAGGTGATTATGAATTGCAATTTACTGGAAGAAAAGGTACAGAAACAGACTTATCGGCCTATCCGACCTTGGCAGGGCTTCAATTGAACAATACTTTTTGGTCTTCATTTACGGCTCCCCATGACGGGTTGTTTATGTTTTCTGGAATTACAGAAAACTGCATCATGGATATTCTGATTTTTTCAGCGCAAAAAAAAGAGGGGGAAGAAAGCAGTTCTAGCTATACGAATATCTGTGAAAACATTAAAGTCGGAACTGCTGTAATTGAAAGAATAGTGAAAGTAAAAGGCAATCAGCATTTTGGGTTGAATAAATCACCAAATGAGCAATTTCTATATGGATTAAGAATGACCGAAGGAATGGAAATTTATCTCTTTTTCAATGCCTCAGTAAGTCAACGAATTAAAGTTAGCTTGAAAGTAGAATATGAAGTCGATTATTCAGACATTGATGTGGAAAGCCTTAAAAGCATTACCGATATGCGAGGAAATAGTAATCATTCAGAATTGCGTATTCAATTAAGAGATAAAAGTACAGGTTTGCCCATAAAAGGAAAACTGCTCATTGATAATTCTAAACGTATAAATGGACTTTATAGTGGCTCTGATTTTATCTTTTCGATTCAAGAGAGAGAGCATCTTAAATTGAGCATAGATGTTATTGGCTACTTTTTTCAAGATCAAGAGGTTTTTGTTGAAGCGGAAAAAAACAAAGAGATTATCCTTTGGCTTGAGCCAGCTGAATTGGGGAAAAAAATGGAGATTCAAGGAATTCAATTTAAAACTGGAAGCAGTGAACTGTTAAAAGGTGCTGAAGTAAAACTTGTTCGTTTAAAGGACTTTCTATTGTTAAATTCATCTATTCATATTGAAATTGAAGGACATGTTTTTGAATATGGTGAGAGTACGTTTGCAGGTAGACGAATGTCGGTAGCTAGGGCAAATACAGTGATGAAATACTTGATTGATAGCGGAGTGAGCAGAAGCCGATTGAGCGCCAAGGGATATGGGAATGAATTTATGATTTATCCAGAACCAAAATTCGATTGGCAAGAACAAGCAAACCGCAGGGTAGAAATTAGAATTTTAAAAGAATGAATAGTGTCTTAAAAAAAATAGGGATAGGGATTTTGTTCTTAAACTCGTTTTATGGGGTGACCCAAAACGATCATTTAATGGGAGATGTTGGCGATTGTAATGGAGCTATTTTATTATCACCAAACACCTTGTTAAAGCCAAAGATTTTTAAAGGGCCGGGAACGGTTATGGATGTCGAAAACTATTCAAAATCTTTAAAATTAACAGAAGTCAATAGCCTATGGTTAAAGTTTGAAGCTGACTATTCGGGTGAATTAAGGTTAGCTTTTGAAAAATTTGATTTTGCTCTAGAATACTGTGTTTTCATTTTGAAAGAACATCAGACCTGCGACTTGATTCGCGAAGGTAGCGCGAAGGTGTTTACACATCAATACATGGACCAACAAGCGCATTCGGCATCCATAGATTCTATACATTATAACAAAGGTGAGGTTATACTTTTATACCTGAACACGGTAAATTCCGATGAAAATACTGTAGCAATTAAAGCTAACTTTGAAGGAGATGTTAGTCCTGAAGAGTTCAGTGCAATGAAAGAAGAATTTGATTTGCGTAGTTCAGAAGATTTAGATCCCTACATCATTAAGGTGCGCGATGCAAAAACGAAACTTCCTTTGACGGCGAGCATTATTGTTTCTGATACTAGAGGATTGAATGCTTTATATACTGCTTCAGACCTTATAGTTCCTAATTCAGAAAACCTTAAGATGAAATTAAAAATTGATGCTGGAGGATACTTTTTCCAAGATGTTGTGATCAATAACAGAAGGGAGGAAGCAAAAGAAAAGGTGATTTATTTAATTCCATTAGAACAGAATCAGTTGATTGAACTTGAAGGATTGATTTTTGAATCTCATTCTGATGTGCTCATCCCAGAAGCGATGTTAAAGCTGAAAAGGTTAAAAGACTTTATGTTGATGAATACATCGGTGCAAATCGAAATTCAAGGCCATGTTCATTTATCAGGGAGAAATACTTTTGCCGCTAAAAGACTTTCTAAGAAACGAGCTAAAACTGTTCGTACAGTCTTAGTAGAGAGTGGAATCAGTAAAAAACGCATCAGTGTGAAAGGGTTTGGAAATTCTATGATGAAATTTCCTGAAGCTGAAACAGATTTGGAAAAGCAAGCCAACAGAAGAGTAGAGATTAAGATAAAGTAAGCTTCTGCAGTTTTATTTTTCTCGGTTTGTTGTATATTCAACCAGCATGATTAAAGACTTTTTGCTGGGTGAATCAGGAATAGGACCCAATAGCTCTAAAGCCTCTTTCTTGAACTTAATCATGTAGTCATAAGCATATTCTATACCTCCATTTTCTGTCACCAATTGAATTGCACGACGTACTTTTTTTGGATTTTCGTTGTGGCGTTTAACAATATTGATTAACTCCTTTCTTGTTTTCTTATCCACGGTATTTAAGGTGTAGATCAGTGGAAGGGTCATTTTTTGTTCGCGAATATCATTTCCTGTTGGTTTTCCAATTTTCCCCGGAGTACCATAATCGAAAATGTCATCTTTTATTTGAAAAGCTAAACCTACTTTTTCACCAAAGAGTCTCATGCGTTCTGCTTCATCTTCTCTTCCAACGGAAACAGCTCCAGCTTCACAGCAAGTGGCAATTAGAGATGCTGTTTTTTGACGAATAACTTCAAAATAGGTTTCTTCATCGATATCGAGTTTACGGGCTTTTTCAATCTGAAGTAATTCTCCTTCACTCATTTCACGAACTGCACGCGCAACGATTTCCAAAGAACGGTATTTTTTGTTTTCAATACTCATCAATAAAACCTTTGAGAGCAAGAAGTCACCCACTAAAACAGCAATTTTATTCTTCCAAAGTGCATTGATCGAGAAAAAACCTCTTCTTTCATTGGCATCATCCACAACATCGTCATGAACGAGTGTGGCAGTGTGAAGCAATTCAATTAAAGAAGCAGAGTTGTAGGTATCAGGATTGACTTCTCCCAGCATTTTGGCAGATAGAAAAACAAACATAGGGCGCATTTGCTTTCCTTTCCTTTTAATAATGTAATGAGTAATCTTATCTAAAAGGGGAACTTTAGATTGCATACTTTCACGAAAGTGAACCTCAAACTTAGATAGTTCTTCAGTTATGGGGCTCTTAATATCACTCACTTTTATCATGGACTGCAAATATAGAAAATAAAAGTACGGAGATAAAGAAATGAAGGTGTATAAAAGATGAATTTTGGGGCTTCGTTACAGAAGCGAGAATTTAAACAAGTTGATTTATTGACTTTATATGCTTTTCCGTATGTTTGCAGTTAAATTTAAGAGGAATGGGAGGTACTTTACGCAAGAATATAAAAATAGGGTCAGATGTAAATATCGTTTTGAAAAAAGACCAAAGATCAGGGGCTTTAACACAAGGAATAGTAAGTAAAATATTGACCAATTCACCGCAACATCCTCACGGTATCAAAGTGAAGCTTGACACTGGAGAGGTGGGCAGAGTGAAGGAGATCCTCTCCGAAGATAGGTAGGTCTTTTAAAATCAGTCGGATGAGTTCTTTGTAGAATATCAGCCAGACATTGCTCACCTATTTTACATTAAATAGAGTTTTTACTGCTTTACAATCGGGTAGTTCTTCGAGCAAAAACTCCTTGTCGCTGCGTCCCCTTCTTTCAAGCCCTTTTTCTTCAAAATATTGAGGTTCAATCGTGAGCATACATTCTGTTTTCTTTGCTTTTAAAGCCTCATATTCTTCTGATTGCGTTGCATCCTTATTCTGGTCAGCCGATTTTAATAGATTTTTGATGGCTAAACGAACCTCGAAACATTCACAAATATCGGACTTGTTTTCACAAGATGAAAATAGAAATACAGAGAATAATACTGCTAGTCCAACACTAAACTTATGGAGTAAACGCATATTTCGTTTATTTGGCGGGTAAAGTAAATAAAGGTATGCTTAGTTTTTGAACCATCTGTTTGGAAACGCTCTTTTTAAATATTTGTGTAAAGAAATTTCTTTTTCTTGGTTGAATGGCTAAAATATCAATATTTTCTTTGATGTATAATTCACAAATAGCCTCTTCAAAATTATGCCCTGTAACCACAAACGTTTCAAGGTTTTGATTGTCAATACCTAATTTGTTTTTCCATTCTTCCATTTCTTTTTCACTAATGTCAGAAACCTCTTTTTCAAAATGAATACTGCATATTTCAGCATTAAAATGTTTAGCAAAACGATTGACCTCATTAAAAGAAACAACCTCTTCGTCTTTGTAATTAGTGAGGTAAGCTACTTTATCAATGGAATTGGATGGACTCACCTCTTCAGGAATACTAAGGACATTACAGGGTGCATTGTCGATAACTCCAGCAGCAACAGAACCTAAGAAAACTTCTTTTAACCCGGTCGCCCCAGTTGTTCCCATCACAATATAATCTACTTCCTCTACTTTTGCTATGGCTGTAATTCTTGTCACTACTTGTCCTTCGGCCATAACATGTTTGAAGTCAATATCACCATATCCATTATTGTCGGCCTTTCTTCTTAAGGTTTCAACAGATTTTTTGAAATTCTCGAGTGTTTCCATCTCCATAATTTCATAGACTTCTTTAGACGTATTGTGCAAAGCACGTCCTAAATCTGGTAGCTCATAGACATGTGCCAAAAGCAACTCAGCATTTAATTTTCGTGTGAGTTGTAAAGCGTAAAAAAATGCATTTTCAGCAGCATTAGAAAAATCCGTAGGAAACAGTATTTTAATCATCGTAGTTCGTTTTATGTATGTGAATGTTTATTGCACTAAGTTAAGCCTAAATAACTTTTTTACCTCTAAAAAGTTCCGAAAAAACACCAAAACCTATCAAATATCATTTTAATTTAATCTTTCCTAACCTTTTGTTCATATGCTTTAGGCTAATTGAACCTTACAAAACGACTAAGATCTAAATGACGGAGAATACATTTGAGCAAATATTTCTTCGATTATCTATAAGTGAAACGGGATTAATTTCATACTTTTCAACTTTAAGGATGTAGTCCATATACAATGAAGCACTTATTTCACCTCTTATTGTTTTTCCTGCCTTTTTCACTATTTGCAGTGAATGACGATGTTTATTTGAAAAAAATTGAGACGGCACAAACAGACGCTGAAAAAGAAGCTGCCTATTTAGATTGGATCAGTGCAAATGTTCAGAAAAACACTTTAAGGTGTGACTCTATTCTTAAACAAAAGAAAAATTTTACTTCTAGATTTACAGAAGATGGGCGATTCACTTTGTTATTGCTCAATTATAGTAACATTCGGTTTGGCGGACTTGAAGAGATGCCACAGATAGAAGAATTTGAACTAAGTCCTACAGATTTATTATTGGCAAGAGGTCTAAATATTTGTTATAATAGAACACCTTTACCAGATGATTTACTTTCTGAAATTAAAGCGAACATAGATAAGTATAACGACCCAACTCGTCAAAGTGTTTATTATGCAGTGATGAGTTGTGAGAAAGGACTGACCAGCAAACAGGTGATTAACTCCTTTAACAAAGCGTTGAAACATGCTAAAAGAAGTCATTTAAAAAGTATTTATACTTCAATTTTAGATGTTATTTCAAACTTTTACTTGCAGGTTGAAAACTTTGAAGAGGCGATATTTCATCAGCAAAAAGGAGTAGCATATTCCAAAAAACATAATTTGAGAGGAGATCAAGTTAAACACCTAGTGAACCTGGGGAAAATTCTTTTTCAGTTTGATGATTTAGAAAAGTCTGAAGGGTATCTGCTTGACGCATTGAAATTAAGTTCTAACCTCAAATTGGATTATATTTCAGGCCAGTTATACAACCAACTCGGCGAATTATATACTGCGCAAGGCAAAAGAGAAAAGGGCATACGCTTTTATCAACAGGCTATTTTAAAATTTTATGTTGTTAATAATACTTGGGGACTTGCACAAACACATCAGAATATTGGTAGGGCTTTCTATAAACAAGGTTTTCTAGATTTAGCAGAAAAGAACTATAAACTAAGTGAAGATTTCTATAGTAAATTAAATCATGGAGAAACAAAAGGAGATCTGTACAATTATTTGGCAGAGCTCTATTCTAATAAAGGAAAACTAAGTCTAGCAAAAAAGTACATTAATAAATCAATTGCTTTTTGGAGAGAAAGTGATATGCTAATCCCTTTGAATGATGCGTATTACCTGAAATCAGTTATTTTAAGTAAATCTGGTGATTTGGCCGAAGCCTATCACTTCTTGAATAAGTATCAGCTTTTTCGTGACAGCACTTATGCTTTAGAAACTGAATCTAAGATTGCCGAGCTGAGTGAAATGTTTATGTCTGAACAAAAAGAGCGTAAAATATTAGAGCAAGAAAGGAAACTGGCTGAAGAATTCTCCCAACGTTTATTGGTTCAAAATAAATTAGAAAACAGTAAGCAACAAACGCGGTTAATAATCGCCTTGTTTATTATTTCACTGGTGCTATTTGTGGCTATTTTTGTTATTATTCGAAATAAAAACAGACAAGAGCAATTAATTAAAAAACAAAGAGAGATTGAATTGCAACAAACTCTATTGCGAACTCAAATGAATCCTCACTTTATTTTTAATGCGATGTCGGTTATTCAGAGCTATATTTATGATGAGGATACAGCCAATTCTTCAAAGTTTTTAATTCACTTCTCGAAATTGATGCGAATGATATTGGAAAACAATGCAAAACAATTTATTCCGCTTGAAACAGAATTAGAAATCATCAACAGGTATTTGGTACTTCAAAAAATGAGGTTTGAAGACCGTTTTGATTTTGAAGTCAAAGGAAACGAATCTATTGATGCTACCTCAACTTCTATTCCTCCTATGTTGGTTCAACCTTTTATTGAAAATGCAATTGAACATGGAGATTTGGATAAAGTAGATAAAGGCAAAGTAAAAGTGACTTGTGAAATTTATGAAGATTTATTTATTTTTACTATTGAAGATAATGGAATTGGAAGGCAACAAGCTGAACAGAAAAAGAAAAAACCTTCCTCTGAAAGTCATCGAAGTATGGCTGTGGAACTAACGCAAAGTAGAATTTTGTTATTGAATGAAAAGTATAAAAGCAAAGGATATTTAAAGATAGAAGATTTAGATACGGAAAAGGGTACAGGAACAAAAGTAACCATTGCAACTCCGTACATCAAGAATATATAAAGTAGAATTATGGCATATAGTGTAGTTATTATTGATGATGAAACAAGAACACGTTCATTACTTAAAAAAATGGTGAGTAATGCTGATTTTCCACTTGAAGTCGTTGGTGAAGCGGAAGGTGTTGAATCTGGATTACGTGCAATCCAAAAACATGAACCAAATATCGTACTCTTAGACATCCAAATGTCTGATGGTTCTGGTTTTGATGTGCTTGATCGTTTGAAAAAGAGGAATTTCGAAGTCATTTTTGTAACTGCCCATCAGGAATTTGCTATTCGTGCAATAAAATTCTCTGCATTGGATTATATCTTGAAACCGGTAGAGATGGATGAGTTGGAAAGCGCTCTAGGGAATGCTATTGATGCAATTCAAACAAAGTCCGATCTTTCTGTTCGGTATGAAGAACTACTCAACAACTTAAAACACAACAATAAGAGAATCGTAATTCGGACCAAAGGATCAATGTTCGTTTTTGATGTGAAAGACATTGTGCATTGTCAATCGGATAGAAACTATACTTATTTTTACCTCAATGACGGAAGAAAGGTGTTTACTTCAAGGACCTTAAAAGATTATGAAGACACCTTGTGTATGCCAGATTTCATTCGTTGTCACCGATCTCATATTATAAACATCAATTATTTAGAGCGCTATGATCGAGGTGATGGAGGTACAATTATCATGAAGGATGGAACAGAAATCCCTTTGTCTAGAATGAGTAGAGAAAGATTCTTGGATGTATTAAACTCTCTTTAGATTTGGAATTTATAGCTTATTAACAATACCATAAATGATAGGATTCCCTTTTCTTAATTTTATTTTGTAATCTTCAACTAAAAAAGTATTCTTGTCTTTATTCCAAATGTAGGTTTTAAACTTAAGGTTCGGATTGTTAAGGTGTTCTTTTGGAATTTCAATTGTTCCATGGAAAGTTGCCGATTCAGGCCCTTGTTGTTGAAGATTTAACTGTTGGTCAAAATCATATCCTCTCCACAGTATTGTTTCGCCCTCATTTTCTAAGGTCAAAACTAAAGTTGCCGTTAGTGGTTGGTTAGTCTTTATTTTTACAGAAAGGTCAATGAACGCATGGTCTTTTAAAAGAAAACGACCTAAGTTCGCTTCAAAACCTGGCCCCCATTCTTCATCAGAATTTATTTGATAAGTTCTTTTTCCAGCATACGAAACTGTATCTATTATAGATGATGTATTATAACTCCAATTCGACAGTGAGTCCTTTTCAAAGTCTAAAGTCGAAACAAGTTTTGACGGACTTGGATTTTTAGAAAAAAGATAAGAGCTTCCCCCAAAATAGTTCTTTTGTAGTTCAATACTCGGATAAAATTCTTGTATAATAGGAACAACAAGAGGATCGATATGATGTAAACAGCCTAAATAAAAATAGTTGTGATGTTCAGCATTATCTATAAGGAATTGTTTAAAATCGGGTATAGATTCAAATTGATCATACCAAGTGTAGTTGGAATCAAACCTCATTTGGTTCATATAATATGCATTAATGTGTTCTACCGATTGCACAACAGAAAGTACGTTTTCTTTTTCATTGGCCACTTGTAAATCATTGAGGATTTCCAAATATGGAGATTGATAAAAGTACTTGTAATGTTGACGTTCGTAAACTAAGGAAAGTGTTCCTGTCAATAAAATTAGTGCAACAAGAATTAGGTTTGTTTTTGGAGAACAGTTGGGTAAATGTCCAAAGAGGAGAAACAAAAGATAAGTAAAACTGAATATTAGTACTGAATATTGTAGTACAGCATTTACGTTTATCGAGTAGAAATATCCAATAAGAAGAGGAGTTAAAAACCACGTAAGAAACAAAAGGTAATTTTTGAGATTGATTTTTACATGTTTTTTGGTGACTAAAAAACCCAATGCAATTCCCAATACTACCATTATAAAGATGTAGGAATAATTAAAAATATAGGAGATGTAATTCAAGAAAAAAACGGGTGTAGGCTTTGCTAACCATTCTTCAACACCAGCCACGTTTAATTGATAAAAGAAAATTTCTAAATGCGGAATATAAAGCCCAAAAATGCCTAAGCCTAATAAACAATAACGAATAAGAAAGGCCTTCTGAATAAAAAATAAACCACTAACTCCAACAATCGCTGCAAATAAAAGACTAAAATGGTGGTTATATGCACATAAAGCACCTGAAATGATGAAAAAACATCCATTTAACAGAAAGTTTCGCTTTGGATGTTGAATTAGTTTTGTAAGGAAAAACACCATTAACAAGGAAAAAAACAGTCCACTAATATAAGGTCGTGCAATTTGGCTAAACAGCACTGTATATTGAAGACAAGAAACAGTTGCAGCACTTAATAATCCGACAGTTTCATTCATCCATTTTTCTCCAATGGAATAGGTAAGATATACAGAAATCACTCCAGCAATAATAAAAGGAAACTTAACAGCTATTGTAGAAATGCCAAAAACTTTCGTCCAATAATATAAGAATACTTGTACCCCTGCCGGATGTCCATCGATTTTTACTCCTTCATGAATTAGTGCAGAGAAACTGTCGAAATTTAACCGAGATAAAGCGCTAAATTCGTCATGTGTAAAAGGAATTTCCGAGAGATTGAACACGCGTAAAACAACTGCAACCATTAAAATGAGGAATAAAATCCAACGATTTGAAAGTTGTTTCATTGTGAGTTAAAGAATTAAAGTATTGTGTACAATAATAGTAAATGGTTTTATTGATTACTGTATTTCTACTGTTTTATTTTGCTTAGTAACTCAAGCCAAAGAAAAACCCTCGTCTTTCTCACCCATTGTGGCGAGTCATGACGAGGGCATAAAATTTCATTTAGAGCACTTTTACTTCGTGAAGTACTTTCTTACTTCATTTCTTGTTCCTGAGTAAGGAAATAAGTCAAGCAACTTGTTTGCATATATTTGATCTGTCATCCTATCATAACAGTATTTTGCAATTTTTACGCGGTCACTGTCGAAAGTAAAAGACTCAACGATTTGATAAGCTTGATCAGCCGTGATGCATTTATTGGCCAAAGCATCTTTCGCGTATTCCATTTTTTTATCAGCAAAATTTAAGTTTTCCATCTCATCTAAAATCGGTTGAATGGTGGGCACCGCAACAACACAATTAGGATTGTAGTTCCCATGCGGAGGATATTGACCATTCCCATTGGGTGGATAATTCCCATTGGGCGGATAGTGAGCGCCATTTCCTGTATAATTATTGTGTATTGTTCCATCAGGGTGATAATGCTGTCCTGGTGGATTTACGCCAGTACACAAATGACATGTGTTGGTGTTCTTTCCTGCGTATTGAACCACTAACACATTTTGGCCATACATAGACTGGTTTATATTTACCACTTCTATCCAGTTGAGTTTTTTATTGCCGCCAATCCAGTTTACAAATCCAGTATATTGCTTGTGCTGCTGAAGTGTAACGTGTTCTTTCACTTGAATGATTACACCGTTTGTATACAACAATTTGATTTCATGATAAGATGCCGGTAAACCAATAACCTTTAACTGATAGCTGGGAATTATATTCTGTACAACATCATCGATAATCAAATAAAAAGGATCTCCAGTTTTATCCATAATCACTATATTTGACTTACTACCATGATTTTGAGCAGTTGCATTGAATGCTAAGACGACGAGTAAAATTGTAATTAATTTCTTCATGATGCGTAGTTTTAATAGTGAAACAATATATTTATATTCGGGAATTCAAAAACGAGGCCAAAAATATGAAAAGGCTTTCCGTTTTTTGACGAATTAAAGCAGTTTATAATAAGTAGCAAATAGAAACCTCAAAAATTCATTTTATACATTTGTACTATGTTAATGAGCCTACGTATTTTAATCGGATTTCTTTTTCTGATCCTTTTTACTCAATTCCAGATGGAGTTAAGCTTTATGGAGGTGAATATTCCTATTACTGGACAAAGTTTTGGGGTTTTGTTGGTGCCTTATGTTTTAGGAACAAAAGAGGGCATGATAACCATTTTACTTTATTTGATTTTGGGCTTGTTGGGAATGCCTATTTTCGCCGAAGGCAGTAGTGGATGGGCGTCTTTTACAAGTAATAGTGGGGGATATCTAGTCGGTTTTCTTGTTGGCGGAATGTTTAGTGGATGTGTTTCAGGAAAGTTTGAAAACACAATTTGGGCTTCGCTCTCGGCTATGTTTTTTGGAACCTTTTTAATTCTTCTTTTTGGAGTTTTGAAACTGTCATTAACCCTAGGTTTATCAAAGGCAATAGTGTATGGATTTAATCCCTTTATTGTTGGGGGAGTAATTAAGATATTGTTGGGGGGAATTGTTGGTTGGTGGTTGAAAGAACGGATGTTATTAAGTGAAGAAAAAGGGACTTATTAATTTATTCGGTTAAAAATAAAAAGGACTAACCTCAACTTTTACAATTGCAAGAAGGTTTGGTAAAGCGTTGTATTGTTCTTTACCCTCTTAAACTATTGCTTTGTGGTAGATCCAAAACAAAAAAGGAGAATGATTAGAATCATCCTCCCTTCAAAGTTATTTTAAATTAATCTACACTACAATGTTGACAATTCTTCCTGGAACAACAATCACTTTCTTTGGCGTTTTACCCTCCAAATACTTTTGTGATTTTTCCAAACTTAAAATTTCCTTTTCTATTTCTTCTTTCGATAAACTGTTCGGCAACTCCACCTTGAAACGCATTTTTCCGTTAAAACTTACTGGATATTCAAAGGCATCTTCTACCAAATAGTCTTCGTTGAAAACAGGGTAATTAGCATCGCTTAAAGTACCGGCCTCGTTTCCTAAAACCACCCATAATTCTTCAGCAATATGTGGAGCATATGGCGCTAATAGCACAACTAAGTCCTGTAAAACAGTTTTGTTATTGCACTTTTGCTCTGTCAATTCATTCACACAAATCATCATTGCAGAAACGGAAGTGTTGAACACATATCTGTCCATATCCTCTTGTACTTTCTTGATTGTTTTGTGGATGGTTTTTAGAGCTTTGGCGTCTGGTTCCCCTTCAGTAATTAGTACGTTTCCTTCTTGATCATGGAATAACCTCCACAACTTACGCAAGAAGTTATTTACTCCATTGATACCTTTGATGTCCCATGGCTTTGCTTGCTCAAGTGGACCTAAGAACATTTCGTACATTCTCAAGGTGTCTGCACCGTATTTTTCTATTAAATCATCTGGATTTTGCACGTTGAATTTAGATTTTGACATCTTTTCAACTTCATTTCCGCAAAGGTAAGTTCCGTCGTCTTCTAAAATGAATTCAGCGTTGGCATATTCAGGACGTGACGCTTTGAATGCTTCTGTATCAAGAATATCGTTGTTGACAATGTTGATGTCAACGTGGATTCTTGAAGTTTTAAATTCTTTACGCTTTCCAAAACTGATGAATTTACCACTTTCTTTATCGCGGTAAACAAAATTACTTCTCCCCAAGATCATCCCTTGGTTAATCATTTTTTTGAAAGGTTCTTCGAAAGGAATAAATCCAAAATCATGTAAGAACATTGACCAGAAACGAGAATAGAGTAGGTGTCCTGTTGCGTGTTCAGCACCACCGATGTATAAATCTACGTTATTCCAGTAGTCCACTTTTTCTTTAGCAACAAATGCTTTTTCGTTGTGTGGATCCATGTAGCGCAAAAAATACCAAGAGCTTCCTGCCCAGCCTGGCATGGTGTTTAACTCCATCGGATGAACGTTAGCTTCTTCAGCTCTGTCTTTACTTGTTAATTCGTTCTTCTCGCTGTCCCAATACCAATTGGAAGCATTTCCCAATGGAGGTTTACCGTCAGGAGTAGGTAAATACTTATCTACTTCAGGCAATTCTATAGGTAAATATTGGTCTTCAATTGTTTTTGCAATTCCATTGTCATAATACACAGGAAAAGGTTCTCCCCAATAACGTTGACGAGAGAAAACAGCATCACGCAAGCGGAAATTAGTCTTGGCTTCACCGATTTTTTTCTCTTCAAGAACTTCAATTGCTTTTTTAATTGCTTCTGTTACTTCTAATCCATCTAAGAAATCAGAATTGGCGATTTTTCCTTTCTTTTCTGTGTAAGCATTTTCTTCGATTGAAACATCAGCAAAGATATTCTTAATCGGAATATTAAAGTGATTTGCAAAATCCCAGTCGCGTTGGTCTCCACAAGGAACCGCCATTACAGCGCCTGTTCCGTAAGAAGCCAAAACATAATCACCTATCCATATTTGAATTTTCTCACCACTTAAAGGGTGAATAGCATAAGCTCCAGTGAATTGTCCAGAGATCGTTTTTGTGTCCGACATACGGTCGCGTTCCGATTTCAATCCTGCTTTTTGCTGATATTTTTTGATGTCTTCTTTGTATTCCTCAGTCGTAATTTTGGCAACTAATTCATGTTCTGGGGCTAAAACCATAAATGAAACACCGAAAATTGTGTCTGGTCGTGTTGTAAAGACTTGAATTTCCTCATCGTGGTCAGCCACTTGAAAATAAACAGAAGCACCAACCGATTTACCTATCCAATTGCGTTGTATATCTTTTACTGCATCCGACCAATCTAACTGGTCTAAACCTTTCAACAAACGTTCTGCATAAGCAGTAATTCGCATTGACCATTGACGCATTAATTTTTGTTCTACTGGATGTCCACCGCGTTCAGAGACACCATTTACAATTTCGTCATTGGCCAAAACAGTACCAAGTGCAGGACACCAGTTCACCCATGAATCTGCTAAATAGGTTAAGCGGTAATCCATCAATATCTCCGCTTGCTTTTTTTCATCAAATGATTTCCATTCGTCGGCGGTAAATTCTATTTCGCAGTCATTGACTGCGTTTACTTTTGTATTCCCTTCACTTTCAAAGACAGCAACTAGGTTTTCAATAGGCATTGCTTGATCAGCATCATTACAATAATAAGCAGCGAATAATTGCTTAAAAATCCATTGCGTCCATTTGTAATACTTTGGGTCTGAAGTCCTCACTTCTCTGGACCAATCGAATGAGAAACCGATTAAGTCTAATTGCTCTCTGTATCTTTTTAAATTCTCTTCGGTCGTTACCGCTGGGTGTTGACCTGTTTGAATAGCATATTGCTCTGCAGGCAAACCAAAAGAATCGTATCCCATTGGATGTAAAACGTTGAATCCTTTCAATCTTTTATAACGCGCATAAATATCAGAAGCGATATAACCAAGTGGATGACCAACATGCAGTCCAGCACCAGAAGGATAAGGAAACATTGTTAAACCATAGTATTTCGGTTTAGTAGAATCCATCTTGGAATCATAAGTGTTGTTTTCTTGCCAGTGCTTTCTCCACTTTTTCTCTATCGTGCTAAAATCGTATTCCATGCTTGTTGCTGTTTGTTTTTGAAAAAGCAAAGATAATTTTTTTTAAGTTCATACGTGTATGTATAGTCTCTGAATAGATTTACTATTTTATGAATGGGGTTTTTTAATCGATTATTTATTATATTCGTAGATAACTTTAAACATTATCTATTATGAACTCAAATAACTTTTTGATTACAGCTTTCTTCACCGTGATTTCATTTTTTACATTTTCACAAAATAAATACGCTTTTGAGGTAGAGTCATTAAACAATAAATCACCGCAAGAAGTACTAAAAGATTTTTCAAGACATTTTGAAGAAGACCATAAAGAGTATGTAGAAGGAGTGTTCTTTATTGAATCTAAAACTGTTTATACAGAAGACAACTTTAAAGAAGTTGCAGCTGCTACAGGTTACACGTTAAAAGGGTTTAAAATCATTTCAAGAGAAGAGGTTATTGAAGAATAAAAACAACGGGTTTTTTTAGGTATTCGACATCAAATAGATTTTACATTTTTGAATACGAATTCGAATAGACCATTGATGGTCAGTGTTCAATTCATTTAATATTCTATAGTTAACCATCTCAATTGATGAGCTAGGTTCAAATCGTCAGCAATAAGGTTTAAACTTATAG
>Ga0209075_1000789_pt1 | contig 30503 bp, 16 predicted proteins | sample Stecom2011_FD_187523 | JGI IMG/M metagenome (GOLD analysis project Ga0209075, IMG submission 187523) | Agricultural soil microbial communities from Utah to study Nitrogen management - Steer compost 2011 (SPAdes) (version 2) | ecosystem: Environmental > Terrestrial > Soil > Agricultural land...
TCGTTGAGGTTGGGATCGATCTTTTCCAGTACCGCGAACAGGGGCAGGATCATGAAGGGCAACAGCAGATAGGTCAGCCCCAGGATCACCGCGGTTTCGGTATAAAGGAGCCGCAGAGGTGTTTCGATCAGGCCCAGCTCCAGCAACACCGTATTCAGCAGCCCCTTGGTGCCGAGAATGACCTTGATGGCATAGGTGCGGATCAGGGAGTTGGTCCAGAACGGAATGATTACCAGCAACAACAGCAGGTTACGCCAGCGCTTCGGCGCCTGGGCGACGAAGTAGGCGAACGGATACGCCAGCAGCAGGCACAGCAGGGTGGTGACCACCGCCATCCACAGGGAGTGGATAAACACCTGCAAATAGACCGGATCGAACAGGCGCTGGTAGTTTTCCCAGGTGTAGTCCCAACGGTAGAACTGACTTTCATCCCGGGTGAGGATACTCAGCACCAGGATCATCAGGTTGGGAATCAACACGAACAGGACCAGCCAGACGCTGATCAGCAGAATCGACAGTGAGCGCAGCCGATTTTTTTCAGTCATCGGTCATTACCCGTTCCCAGTTACGGACCCAGCCCACGCGCACTTTCTCGCCGGGGGTGTAGTCGAAATCCGGATCGTTCTCGTCGAAGAACTCGCTGGCGATGATCTGCTTGCCGTTGGGCAGGCGGATCACCGATTCCAGGGTCATGCCTTTGTAGTTCCGCTCAATCACCTGGCCGTCGAACCAGAACTCCAACTGGTGGGGTTCGTGCAGCTCATACACCCGCAAATCCTCCGGGCGCAGCAGGACCTTGATGGGGGAGCCATCGGGCAGGGGTTGTCTGACCAACAGGGTACAGGGCAGGCCTTCTACCTCGGCGTCCACGTAGCGCTCATCCTGGCGGCGGATGATATGGCCTTCCAGAATGTTGGAGTCGCCCACGAAGTTGGCCACGTACAGGGTGCGGGGTTGCTCGTAGATCTGGCGCGGGGTGCCGATCTGCTCGATATGACCTTCCCGCATCACCACCACCCGATCCGACATGGACAGGGCTTCTTCCTGGTCGTGGGTGACGAACACGAAGGTAATGCCCAGGCGGCGTTGCAGGGCCTTGAGCTCCATCTGCATCTGCTTGCGCAGCTTGAAGTCCAGGGCGCTCAGGGATTCGTCGAGCAACAGCAAGGCCGGCTCGTTGACGGCGGCCCGGGCCAGGGCGACCCGTTGTTGTTGGCCACCGGATAATTGGTTGGGGCGGCGGGTGGCGTAATCCTGCAGGCGCACCATCGTCAGCACTTCCATCACCCGGCGATGAATCTCGTCCTTGCTCAGCCGCTTCATTTTCAGGCCAAACGCCACGTTGTCGAACACGCTCATATGAGGGAAGAGCGCATAGTTCTGAAACACCGTGTTAATGGGGCGCTGTTCGGGCGGAACATGGGACAGGGGGCGGCCGTTTAACAGAATCTCGCCGCCATCGGGGTATTCGAAACCGGCAATCAGGCGCAGGATGGTGGTTTTGCCGCAACCCGACGGCCCCAGCAGAGTCAGGAACTCGCCGTTGAAAATGTCCAGATCGACGTGGTCGAGTACCGTCCGGGACCCGAAGCTTTTCTGGATATTGCGTAGTTGCAGCAGGATATCGGCAGGTTTGGTCATGCTACTTCATTTAACCCCCGGGGGACTGGACGACTAACAAGGGTGGCCGTGAGCATAAAAAGCGCCGGTTGTACCGAAATTAGACGCCATTGGCAAACACTATTTGAGTTGGCATCCCAAAAGAGTTCCATGAAGCTGATCAAGGTGGTGGAAGCGGTACGAATTCTGGTTTCAAGTGCTCCCTTCTCCGCAGGCCGACCTGGACATTTCAAGCCATGGAAAACTGCTTATACCAGTAAACGGGATTTGATGAAACTTTAGACAAGTTTGCCGGGCTTTCCCACAGCAATCGGGGCGGTATGCGGGTTTTTCCTTAATCGTCGGGATGGTGGCTGGAGGAGTTGTGGATAACTTTGTTCATAAATTCATGATGACTTGTGCAATATTTTAAAAAATCCTTTTAAATCAATTAGATGATTTGAATTTTGGTGGGTTTTTGAGGGTGGGTGAATGTGGATAACTTTCTTAATAACGTTACTCAAGTAGGGGCACTAACTCCTTGATCGCTAAAATAATTACAGTTTGTTCACTTTTGCCCAAAGTACGTAAATATACGGGAGTTGGTTATATTTTCACCGACTCGTCGTTCCATTCATCAGGCCGGGCCGCTAAAATATCGGGTTACCCTGTCGGGGTTCCTCATTCCTGTTTTTATTCGAGGTGATTCGTGGACTATCCCAGTCGTTTTGATGTGATCGTGATCGGTGGTGGCCACGCCGGTACCGAGGCCGCTTTGGCTTCCGCACGCATGGGCTGTAAGACCTTGCTGCTGACACACAACGTCGAGACGTTGGGCCAGATGTCCTGTAACCCGGCCATTGGCGGGATTGGCAAGAGTCACCTGGTGAAAGAAATTGACGCACTCGGCGGCGCCATGGCCCGTGCCACCGACCGGGGCGGTATCCAGTTCCGGGTGCTGAACAGCCGTAAAGGGCCGGCGGTGCGCGCCACCCGTGCCCAGGCCGACCGGGTGCTGTATAAGGCGGCGATCCGCGAGATCCTGGAAAACCAGCCCAACCTGTGGATCTTCCAGCAGGCAGTGGACGACTTGATTGTGGAAGGCGAGACCGTGAAAGGGGCCGTGACCCAAATGGGCCTGCGGTTTCACGCCAGCGCCGTGGTGCTCACCACCGGGACCTTCCTGGGTGGGGTGATCCACATTGGCTTGCAAAACCACTCCGGTGGCCGGGCCGGTGATCCGCCCTCGATTGCCCTGGCCCATCGTTTGCGGGAGTTACCCTTACGGGTTGGACGGTTAAAAACCGGTACGCCGCCGCGCATCGATGCCCGTTCGGTGGATTTCAGCAAAATGGAAGCCCAGCCGGGTGATACGCCCACGCCGGTGATGTCCTTTCTGGGTTCCGTGGACGAGCATCCCCAGCAGATCAATTGCTATATCACCCGCACCAACGAGCGGACTCACGAGATCATCCGCAGCGGCTTTGATCGTTCGCCGATGTTCACCGGCAAGATCGAAGGTGTCGGGCCGCGCTATTGCCCGTCCATTGAGGACAAGATCAACCGCTTTGCCGATAAGGACTCCCACCAGATCTTTATCGAGCCGGAAGGGCTGACCACCCACGAGCTGTATCCCAACGGGATTTCCACCAGTCTGCCGTTCGATATCCAACTGGCGGCGGTGCGTTCCATTGCCGGCCTGGAAAACGCCCACATTACCCGGCCGGGCTATGCCATCGAATATGATTTCTTTAATCCCCAGGACTTGCAGCACACCCTGGAAACCAAGCAACTGCGCAACCTCTGGTTTGCCGGCCAGATCAACGGCACCACCGGCTACGAAGAAGCCGGGGCCCAGGGTCTGCTGGCGGGGGTGAACGCGGCGCTGCGCGCCCAGGGCAAGGACGGCTGGTATCCGAGCCGGGATCTGGCCTATATCGGAGTGCTGGTGGATGACTTGATCACCATGGGAACCCGCGAGCCGTACCGGATGTTTACCAGCCGGGCGGAATATCGCCTGATCCTGCGGGAAGACAACGCCGACCTGCGCCTGACGGAAATCGGCCGCGAGCTGGGGCTGGTGGATGACGAGCGCTGGGCGGTGTTCTCTGAGAAGCGGGAAGCCATCGAGCGGGAGCGTCAGCGCCTGAACACCACCTGGGTGCATCCGGGTTCCGACAAGAGTGAAATCGCCAACCGGCATCTGGGCAGCCCGATCCAGCGGGAGCATAATCTGGCGGAACTGCTGCGCCGTCCTGAAATCGAGTATCACCATATTGTCGAGATCGGCGGTCAGGGCGTGGACAATCCCCAGGTGGCGGAGCAGGTGGAAATCCAGGTCAAGTATGAAGGCTATATCAGCCGTCAGCTCGACGAGATCGAGAAGCTGCGCAAGCATGAAAATACCGCGCTGCCGGCGGATCTGGACTTTGACGCCATTGCTGGCCTGTCCAATGAGATCAAGCAGAAGCTGAAGGAAGTCCGACCCCAGACCCTGGCGCAGGCCTCCCGGATTCCGGGCGTGACGCCGGCGGCGGTCTCCTTGCTGTTAATTCATTTGAAGAAGCGTTCCCTGGTGGAACGGGAGTCGGCTTGATCTGCAATGATTGACGATACACTACTTCGCCAGCGGCTCGAGCAGGGCATCCAGGCCCAGGGCATCGTGATAAACTCTCGCCAAGTGGACCAGCTGCTGCAATATTTGAAGCTGCTGGCCAAATGGAACCTCGCCTATAATCTGACGGCGGTGCGGAATGTGGAAGAGATGATTCCGCGCCATCTGCTTGATAGCCTCAGTGTTGCTCCCTTCATTCAGGGTGAGCGTTTTATTGATGTGGGCACCGGCCCCGGATTGCCAGGCATTCCGCTGGCCATCCTGTTCCCCGAACGGCATTTTCTGCTGGTGGACAGCAATGGCAAGAAAACCCGGTTTTTGACCCAGTGCAAGCTGGAAATGACGTTGCCCAACGTGGAAGTCCAGCAGGGGCGGATTGAACAGGTGCGCCCGGAGTGGGTGGCCGATGGTATCCTGTCGCGGGCGTTTGCCTCGATTGCGGATTTTGTCCATTGGACCCGCCATCTGGTGGGGCCCGAGACCCGGTTGTATGCCATGAAGGGCCAGTATCCCCGGGAAGAGCTGGCGCAACTGCCGGAAGATTATCGCGTGGAAGCGGAGCAGCCGCTGTCGGTTCCCGATTGTGATGGCGAGCGGCATTTGCTTATTATCGCCAAGGCCTGACCACGGTCAGGTTTTGGTTGTCGGTTATTAGCTGGAGAGAAAGACATGGCGCGGATCTTTGCGGTCACCAACCAGAAGGGCGGAGTGGGTAAGACGACCACTTGTGTCAACCTCGCCGCGTCCCTGGCCGCGACCAAGCGTAAGATCCTGCTGATTGATCTCGACCCTCAGGGCAATGCCACCATGGGCAGCGGGGTCGACAAAAACGCCCTGGAATACTCCTGCTATGAAGTCCTGACCAAGCGCCGCTCCATCAAGGATGTCATCCTCAAGGCTGAATCCGCCGGCTACGACTTGTTGCCGGCCAATGGCGATCTGACCGCCGCAGAAGTGGAGCTGCTCAATGAGATTGGCCGTGAACACCGCCTGCGGCTGGCGTTGAACGAAGTTCGTGACCAGTATGACTTCATTATTATCGACTGCCCGCCCTCGCTGAACATGCTCACGGTGAATGCCCTGTCGGCGGCGGACAGCGTGTTGATTCCCATGCAGTGCGAGTATTACGCCCTGGAAGGTCTGGCGGCGCTGATGCGCACCATTGAGCAAATCAAGGAAACCGTGAACCCGCAACTGGAAATCGAAGGGCTGCTGCGTACCATGTATGACCCGCGCAATAGCCTGACCATTGATGTGTCCAAGCAATTGATGGAATATTTCCCGGACAAGGTTTATGGTTCGGTCATCCCGCGCAACGTGCGCCTGGCCGAAGCGCCCAGCCACGGTTTGCCGGCATTGAAATATGATCGCACCTCCAAGGGGGCGGTGGCTTATCTGGCCCTGGCGGGTGAAGTCATTCGCCGGTCCAAGCAACAGGCGAAGTCGAGCAAGGCGACGCCGGCTTAACCAGAACGACCGGCCACCGGCGGAAGGGTTCCGCGGGCCGAATTTCTGATCAACACATTTCTAGATTCATCACAGCATTTCAGGAAAACGATAAGAGTACTCATGGCGGGAAAGAAACGGGGTTTGGGGGAGCGCGGACTAGGCGCACTGCTGGCGGGTTCGCGGGCCAATGTCCAGGACAAGGGAACTGGTGGTGCCGCCGACGGTGAACTGCGTGAGCTCCCGGTGGAGCTGGTGCAGCGGGGCCAGTATCAACCCCGGCGCGATATGGACTCGGCCGCCCTGGAAGAACTTGCCGACTCCATCCGTCAGCAAGGGGTGATGCAGCCCATCGTGGTGCGCCCCATTGGTGACAATCGCTATGAGATCATTGCCGGTGAACGTCGTTGGCGCGCCAGCCAGATTGCCGGCAAGGACCGGATCCCCGCGATTATCCGGGATGTGCCCGATGATGCCGCCATCGCCATGGCGCTGATCGAAAACATCCAGCGCGAGGATCTGAATCCCATTGAAGAGGCGGTTGCCCTCAAGCGTTTGCAGGATGAGTTCGGCCTGACCCAGCAGGAAGTGGCGGATGCGGTGGGCAAATCCCGCACCACGGTGACCAACCTGCTGCGGCTGATTCAGCTCACCGGCGAAGTGCGTACCATGCTGGAGCATGGGGATCTGGAAATGGGGCATGCCCGTGCCATGCTCACCCTGACCGAGGAGCAGCAGGTGGAAGTGGCCCGCGCCATTGTCGCCAAGGGGTTGTCGGTGCGTCAGACCGAAGCCCTGGTACGGCGCATTCAGGCGGCCAAGCCCCAGCCCAAGGAACCGGCCCGACCAGATCCGGATCTGGCGCGGCTGCAATCGGATCTGTCCGACACCCTGGGTGCGGTGGTGAAGATCGACCACAATGCCAAGGGCAAAGGGCGGCTGGTGATCCAGTACAACAGCCTGGATGAGTTGGATGGTATTTTGGCCAAGATTCATTAAGGCCAGTTCTTTATCTTCATTCTTTATATAGGGGCACAGCTGGATATAGGGACACAGCTGGATATAGCAGCACAGCTGGCTTTCTCTGTGCTCCGTCGCTCTTCTCTGGGCACGGCGGCGGCCAATCACTATGCTTAAGCAGCAGCTCCGCTCCCCTGGGAGCCCATTTCAAACTTTTTGTGCAAATTTCAAATAGCCGTTTAAAGCAGGCGTTCTACCATATCTGGGGTGATCATTTAATGATCAACACTAGGGGTGGATGCTCCGGCTCAAGGTTGGTTTACAGGGTTTAACAAAACTGAGCTTGAGCGGGAAGTTGCGGTTGAACGCCAACTTCAATACCCATATAATCTGCTCCGCCTTAAGGTTGCCGGCTTATGCGACAACCGGAAGGCGGGGGGCTAAGCAGACTGCGGTACGTTCATAACGACCTGAAACTGGTAAGATCATGAAGCGTCCGCCGATCAATCGCGTCATCTGGTTCCAGCTAGCTGTAACCTTTGTAATCGCGACGATTTCATACACCGTTGGTAAAGTGCACGCACTGTCAGCGCTGTTGGGGGGATTCATTTTTATCTTGCCCAACTACTTTTTTGTCCGCCAATCCTTCGCCTATTCCGGCGCACGAGCTACGCGCCAGATTGTTAATGCCTTTTATAAGGGCGAATCCATAAAGTTTGGCCTGATCATCGTTCTCTTTGCGCTGGCGTACACCTTCGTCAAGCCTCTTGAACCCCTGGCCATGCTGATCGCCTTTATAGCGGTTCAAATGACTAATTGGCTGGTGCCCTGGATTTTGGGGCGCTAACCACCGCGAAAGTGAGCTTGAGAGTAAGGTATGGCAGCTGAGAACGCTTCTTCATCTGAATACATTGTGCATCACCTGCAGAATCTAACTTACGGCAAGCATCCTGAGTTGGGTTGGAAATTGGCGGAGACTGCACAGGAAGCCCAGGCGATGGGCTTTTGGGCTATCCACGTGGATACCATGTTCTTCTCGCTGCTGACAGGTATCATTTTCATTGCTCTGTTCAGCGCCGTTGCACGTCGCGTTACGGCGGGCGTCCCCTCAGGACTGCAAAACCTGGTTGAGGTTCTGGTCGAGTTTATCCAAGGCATCGTGCGCGATACCTTCCATGGCCGTAACCCGCTGATCGGGCCGCTGGCACTGACCATCTTCGTCTGGGTCTTCCTGATGAACAGCCTGAAATGGCTGCCGGTCGACCTGGTGCCCGGCATTGGCCACGCGCTGGGACTGGATTACTGGAAGATCGTTCCGACCACCGACCCCAATGGTACCTTTGGTCTGTCCATCGGCGTCTTCATCCTGATGATTTACTACAGCTTCAAAGTGAAGGGTGTTAGCGGTTTCACCAAAGAGCTGACCCTGCATCCGTTCAACCACTGGGCGCTGATTCCGTTTAACCTGTTCCTGGAAATCCTGGGACTGCTGACCAAGCCGCTGAGTCTCGCACTGCGTCTCTTTGGTAACATGTACGCCGGCGAAGTGGTCTTCATTTTGATTGCCCTGCTGCCGTTCTGGCTGCAGTGGACGTTGAACGTTCCTTGGGCCATCTTCCATATTCTGATCATTCCTCTGCAAGCATTCATTTTCATGGTCTTGACCGTGGTTTATTTGAGTGCGGCCCACGAGGATCACTGACCGGAACCTGGAACACCTTTTCTTAAACCTTAACTAACTGTTGAAAATTAGGAGTCGCTATGGAACTCGTCTACATCGCTGCTAGCATCATGATCGGTCTGGGTGCCCTGGGTACCGGTATCGGCTTCGCGCTGCTGGGTGGCAAGCTGCTTGAAGCTACTGCTCGTCAGCCTGAGCTGGCTCCGCAGCTTCAGACCAAAACCTTCCTGATGGCTGGTCTGCTCGACGCCGTACCGATGATCGGCGTTGGTATCGCGATGTACCTGATCTTCGTTGTTGCCGGCTAACGAGAAGTCCATATGCGGGCGCTGGTTAGGCGCCCGTACCTCGCTTTCGGACGCAACGACATCGCTGGAGGTACATCCCCGTGAACATTAATTTAACGTTGGTCGGGCAAGGCATCGCCTTCGCAATATTCGTCCTGTTCACCATGAAATTCGTATGGCCTCCCATCGTGAATGCCATGCGTGAGCGGGAGAAGAAAATTGCGGATGGTCTGGCCGCTGCCGATCGCGCTTCTCGCGATCTGAACCTGGCGCAAGAAAAGGCTGCCGATGAACTGCGCGCTGCCAAGCAGCAAGCTGCGGAAATCATCGAATCTGCCAACAAGCGTTCCAACCAGATCATTGAAGAAGCCAAGAACCAAGCGCGTGCTGAAGGTGAGCGCCTGCTTGAATCCGCCAAGTCGGAAATCGAGCAGGAACGCAACCGCGCGAAAGAGTCCCTGCGTGCAGAGATTGCTGCCCTGGCAGTAACTGGTGCCGAAAAGATTCTGGAAACCTCGATTGACGCGAAAGCCCACAGCGAGATGCTAGACAAGCTGGCGGCTCAGTTATAAACGAGGGTTTATCATGGCAGAACTGACAACTTTGGCACGGCCATACGCAAAGGCGGCATTCGAAACCGCTCAGCAGCACAATCAGCTGAACGAGTGGTCCCAGATGCTGGCCGTCATGGCAACGGTCTCAGAAGACGCGCAGATTCAGGCACTGTTGAGCCATCCCTCGATCAAGGCGGACGCGAAAGCCGATGCCTTTATTGATGTGTGTGGAGACTACTTGTCGGAAGCAGGCAGGAACTTTGTTCACCTGCTCGCCGAAAACAAGCGTTTGAGCCTCTTACCAGAGATTTCGGTGCTGTTTGAGGAATTGAAGGCGCAACAGGAATCCACCGTTCAGGTCGTGGTTGAAACCGCTTTCGAGCTGTCCCAAGAACAGAAGGACACTCTGATCAAGTCTCTGCAGGCCAAGCTGGGCCGCAGCGTCAATATGGAAACGGTTCTCAATGCGTCTCTGATGGGTGGTGTGGTCATTCGCGCCGATGACCTCGTCATTGATGCCTCCGTGCGCGGAAGAATCGCGAAATTGGCCGAGGCTTTACATTCCTGATCTGATTTAATGGTTTGAGGACAAAGGCATGCAGCAACTGAATCCATCCGAGATCAGCGAGATCATCAAGAAGCGTATTGAGAAACTCGACGTTTCTGCTGAAGCGCGTACCGAAGGTACGATCGTAAGCGTTTCTGACGGTATCGTTCTGATCCACGGTCTTGCCGACGTTATGTACGGTGAGATGATCGAATTTGAAGGTGGCATCTACGGTCTGGCTCTGAACCTGGAGCGTGATTCCGTAGGTGCGGTCGTTCTGGGTGACTACCTGGGACTGGCCGAAGGTAAAAAAGCCCGTTGTACTGGCCGTATTCTGGAAGTACCGGTAGGTCCGGAACTGCTGGGACGTGTGGTCGACGCACTGGGTAACCCGATCGACGGCAAAGGTCCGGTCGAGACCAAACTGACCGACGCGATTGAAAAAGTCGCGCCGGGCGTAATTGCCCGTCAGTCAGTTGATCAGCCGGTTCAAACCGGTTACAAATCCGTTGACTCCATGATCCCCATCGGTCGTGGCCAGCGGGAGCTGATCATTGGTGACCGTCAGACCGGTAAGACCGCCATGGCGATCGACGCGATCATCGCTCAGAAAGGTTCCGGCATTAAGTGTATCTACGTGGCCATTGGTCAGAAGCAATCCACCATTGCTAACGTGGTACGCAAGCTGGAAGAGCATGGCGCGATGGATCACACCATCATCGTCGCAGCGGGTGCCGCTGACCCGGCTTCCATGCAGTACCTGGCTCCTTATGCCGGCTGTACCATGGGTGAGTACTTCCGCGACCGCGGTGAAGATGCGCTGATCATTTATGACGACTTGACCAAGCAAGCTTGGGCTTACCGTCAGATCTCCCTGCTGCTGCGCCGTCCGCCCGGACGTGAAGCATACCCGGGTGACGTGTTCTATCTGCACTCCCGTCTGCTGGAGCGGGCTTCCCGCGTCAACGCTGACTATGTTGAGAAGTTCACCAATGGCGAAGTGAAAGGCAAAACCGGTTCCCTGACCGCACTGCCGATCATTGAAACCCAAGCCGGTGACGTTTCCGCGTTCGTTCCGACCAACGTGATCTCCATTACCGACGGTCAGATCTTCCTGGAAACCAGCCTGTTCAACGCCGGTATCCGTCCTGCGGTGAACGCCGGTATCTCCGTATCCCGGGTGGGTGGTTCCGCACAGACCAAGGTGATCAAGAAGCTGTCCGGTGGTATCCGTACCGCGCTGGCTCAGTACCGTGAACTGGCGGCGTTTGCCCAGTTCGCTTCTGACCTGGACGAGGCGACCCGTAAGCAGCTGGAGCACGGTCAGCGCGTTACCGAGCTGATGAAGCAGAAGCAATACAGCCCCTACAGCGTAGCCGACATGGCGGTGGTTCTGTACGCCGCGAACGAAGGCTATCTGGACGATGTCGAAGTGAACAAAATCGTTGATTTCGAAGCCGCGCTGATCTCCTACGTGCGCTCCGAGCACGCCGATCTGATGGCCAAGATCAACGAGAAAGGCGATTACAACGACGATATCGCCAACGGCATCAAAGCGGCTATTGAGAAATTCAAAGCGACTCAATCTTACTGAGAAGAGTAAGCCCGGCTTCTGGCCGGGCTGATTCATCCACAAGATTTGAAATTCGCTTGCAAAGGGCATAACGAAAATGGCCGTTGGAAAAGAGATACGCATCAAGATTGGCAGTATCAAGAGCACGCAGAAAATTACCAGCGCGATGGAAATGGTCGCCGCCAGTAAAATGCGTAAGGCTCAAGAGCGCATGGCTGCCGGTCGCCCCTACGCGGATCGCATTCGCGAGGTGGTCAGCCACATCGCCAGCGCCAACCCGGAATACAGGCACCAATACCTGCAGGAACGGGATGTCAAACGTGTCGGTTTCATCATTATTTCCACGGACCGCGGTCTGTGCGGAGGCTTGAACATCAACGTGTTCAAGCGCGTGATGAACGAGATGAAGGAGTGGAAAGCCAAGGGTGCCGAAATTGACATCTGCGCCGTTGGCCAGAAAGCCGTCAGCTTCTTCCGTAACTACGGTGGAAATGTGGTCGGGGCGTTGACGCACCTGGGCGACCAGCCGTCTTCAAGCAAGCTGATCGGTTCCGTCAAGGTCATGCTGGATGCTTACGAGGAAGGCCGTATCGACCGGCTGTTCCTGGTCCACAACCGCTTCATCAATACCATGAGCCAGAAACCGGATGTGATCCAGTTGCTGCCATTGGAAGCGTCTGACGACCCGCAAATCTCCGGTCGTCAATGGGATTATCTGTATGAGCCCGACGCCCAACCACTGCTGGACGCCTTGCTGACGCGATTTATCGAATCCCTGGTGTATCAGGGGCTGGTCGAGAACATCGCCTCCGAGCATGCGGCGCGAATGGTTGCTATGAAGAGCGCCACAGACAACGCCGGCTCCATCATTGATGAGCTGCAGTTGGTGTACAACAAGGCGCGTCAGGCAGCGATCACCCAGGAAATTTCCGAAATCGTAAGCGGTGCCGCGGCGGTTTGATAGGGCGGGGTCCGGCCGACCGGATGAGAATTCTTGATTTAATGAGGAACCGATAATGAGTAGCGGACGTATCGTTCAAATCATCGGCGCGGTTATCGACGTAGAATTTCCGCGGGAATCCGTTCCCCAGGTCTACGACGCGCTGAAGGTTGAGGGTGGTCAAACCACTCTGGAAGTTCAACAGCAGCTGGGCGACGGCATTGTTCGTACCATCGCCATGGGCAGCACCGAAGGTCTGCGTCGCGGACTGAACGTTGAAAACACCAATGCGCCCATTTCCGTACCGGTAGGTACTGAAACCCTGGGTCGGATCATGGACGTTCTGGGTAACCCCATCGACGAAGCGGGTCCCATCGGCGAACAGGAGCGTGCTCCGATTCACCGTAAAGCACCGGGTTATGCCGACCAGGCAGCCACCACGGAGCTGCTGGAAACCGGTATTAAGGTTATCGACCTGGTGTGCCCGTTTGCCAAAGGCGGCAAGATCGGTCTGTTTGGTGGTGCCGGTGTAGGTAAAACCGTAAACATGATGGAGCTGATCAACAACATCGCCAAGGCCCACAGTGGTCTGTCCGTATTCGCCGGTGTTGGTGAGCGGACCCGGGAAGGGAACGACTTCTATCACGAGATGAAGGATTCCAACGTTCTCGATAAAGTAGCGATGGTTTACGGCCAGATGAACGAGCCGCCCGGAAACCGTCTGCGTGTGGCGCTGACCGGTCTGACCATGGCGGAGAAATTCCGTGACGAAGGCCGTGACGTACTGTTGTTTATCGACAACATCTACCGTTACACCCTGGCCGGTACTGAAGTATCCGCTCTGCTGGGTCGTATGCCTTCCGCAGTAGGTTATCAGCCGACTCTGGCCGAGGAAATGGGCGTTCTGCAAGAACGTATTACCTCTACCAAAGTGGGTTCCATTACCTCTGTTCAGGCCGTATACGTTCCTGCGGACGACTTGACCGACCCGTCTCCGGCGACCACCTTCGCCCACTTGGACGCAACCGTGGTACTGAGCCGGGACATCGCCGCCAAGGGTATTTACCCCGCGATCGACCCGCTGGATTCCACCAGCCGTCAGCTGGACCCGCTGGTTATCGGCCAGGAGCATTACGATGTAGCTCGTGGCGTACAGAGCGTTCTGCAGCGTTACAAGGAACTGAAGGACATCATCGCCATTCTGGGTATGGATGAGCTGTCCGAGGAAGACAAGCTGACCGTATACCGCGCCCGTAAAATCGAGCGGTTCCTGTCTCAGCCCTTCCACGTGGCAGAAGTGTTCACGGGCGCGCCTGGTAAGTATGTGCCCCTGAAAGAAACCATCCGTGGCTTTAAAGCCATTCTTGACGGTGAGTATGACCATCTGCCAGAGCAAGCGTTCTACATGGTGGGCGGCATCGAAGAAGCAGTCGAGAAAGCTAAGAAGTTGTAAGAACCGGACCTGCCCCTGTTTAGGCAGGGGCAGGGCTAAGAGGCGACAATATGGGTATAACCGTGCAATGTAATATTGTCAGTGCGGAAGAACAGATCTTCTCGGGGCTCGTGGAGATGGTCATCGCTTCTGGCTCTGAAGGTGATCTCGGTGTGGCACCGGGCCACGCGCCGTTGCTGACCAGTCTCAAGCCTGGACCTGTGCGAGTGATCAAGCAGGGCGGTGGCGAGGAGGTCTACTACGTATCTGGCGGTTTCCTCGAAGTTCAGCCGAATCTGGTGACGGTGCTGGCTGACAGCGCACTCCGGGCAGCCGATATGGATGAAGCGGCAGCTCTGGAAGCCAAGCGCGAAGCCGAACAAGCACTGGCGAATAAGTCTGCGGATTTCGATTACTCACGAGCGGCCGTAGAACTTGCCGAAGCCGTTGCGCAACTGCGCACCATTCAGCAACTTCGTAACAAGCTCCGCAAGTAAGAAAGACATGAAAGGGAGGGAGACCTTCCTTTCTGTTTTTTGACCGACTCAGATTATCCCGGTACCTCTGTGCAGTGCTTCCCTCAGCAGGTCGAGGTTTTCAGTCTGGATTCAGGCACATCCCAGACCGGCGGTGAAGGTACTATCTATACGGATTACCACAAGCTATACGGATTACCACAAGCTGCAACCCACGACGGGTTGTGAGATAAAAGCCTTCCAGGAGGAGGGAAGCCTGAACAAGGATGAACATCAGGTGATGCAGCCTATTCGCAACATTCGTCAGCACTTACTTTTCTCAGTAATATCCATAGATGAACCATGTTGTTATGGATTGGCTTGACGCCGTGCCTCCCACTTACACCTGTAGACTACTTATTCCATCCGTGAAGGACTCTTTCGTTTATGAGCACTGATGTCGTGATTCTGGCGGCTGGTCAAGGTTCGCGCATGAAGTCGAGCCTGCCGAAGGTATTGCATCCGATTGGCGGCAAGCCCCTGGCGCAGCATGTTATTGATACCGCACTCCGACTACAGGCAGATCGTATCCACTTGGTGATCGGTCATGGCGCCGACCAAGTGCGTTCAACCCTGAAGGGTGATCATCTGCAGTGGGCGGTTCAAGAGCAGCAGCTGGGAACCGGACATGCGGTGGCACAGGCACTGCCGAATATTCCCGACGGCGGCACCGTATTGATTCTTTACGGCGATGTGCCCCTGACCCGGGACACCACCCTGCAGGAGCTGCTGGCTGTCGCCGAGGCGGGAAATCTGGGTGTGATAACGGTCACCCTGGACAATCCCACCGGGTACGGGCGGATTGTGCGGGATGGAGAAGGGCGCGTGGTTGCCATTGTTGAGCACAAGGATGCCAGTGCCGAGCAGTTGGCCATCCAGGAAGTGAATACCGGCATCATGGCGGCGCCGGCCCAATTGCTCAAGCGGTGGTTGCCCCAGCTTTCCAACCAAAATGCCCAGGGCGAATATTATCTGACCGATATTATCGCCATGGCGGTACAGGACGGCGTGGCGGTACAGGCGGTGCAGCCCCAAAGTGAGCAGGAAGTGATGGGGGTGAATAACCGCAGCCAGCTGGCTGAGCTGGAGCGCTGGTTCCAGAGGCAGCAGGCCGAGGCCCTGATGGCAGCGGGGGTGACCCTGGCCGACCCCGCCCGGCTGGATGTGCGGGGTGAGCTGAGCTGTGGTCAGGATGTCAGTATTGACGTCAATGTGATCCTTGAAGGTCGGGTGGAGATTGCCTCCAATGTCCAGATTGGCCCTAACTGTGTGATCCGCAATAGTCGGATTGAAGCGGGTGCGGAAGTGCTGGCCAATTGCGTGATTGAGGATGCCGTCATTGGTGCCGGCTGCCATGTGGGACCCTTTGCCCGGATTCGTCCCGGCACGACCCTGGCGGAAGGCGCCAAGGTGGGGAACTTTGTTGAAACCAAGAATGCGAAAGTTGGCAAAGGGTCTAAAATTAACCACCTGAGTTACGTCGGCGACGCCGAGCTGGGTGAGGATGTAAACATCGGCGCGGGTACCATTACTTGCAATTACGACGGGGCCAATAAGTATAAAACCATTATTGGCAGCCGGGCGTTCGTGGGCTCCAATAGCGCTTTGGTCGCGCCGGTGGAGCTCGGCGAAGATGTCACAGTCGGGGCGGGTTCAACCATTACCAAGAATGTGGAACCATCCCAGTTAGCGGTAGCCCGAGGCCAGCAGCGCAATATCAGTGGCTGGCAGCGGCCGGTGAAGAAAAAGTAGAAAGTGCATCCTGTCTTCCGATGCTTTGATCATCCCCTCTCCCTTTGGGGAGAGGGTTAGGGAGAGAGCCTGCGTTTTAAGGCAAGGAAAAGGTTCAGACCTGGAAGTGGCCCGCACCCCCTCTTCCCAGTCGGGAGAGGGGCGAATACGTTCATAACGATTTTTAAAACAGGAATTCCATCATGTGTGGCATTGTAGGCGCGGTCGCGCAAAGGGAAGTTTCAGCGATTTTGTTAGAAGGACTGAAGCGGCTGGAGTACCGGGGTTACGACTCTGCCGGGATGGCAGTCATTAATGAGCAGGGGCAGTTGGCCCGGGCCCGTGAAGTGGGCAAGGTTGCCGCGCTGGAGGCCTTGATTCATAAGGCGCCTCTGCCTGGCCGGATTGGCATTGCCCACACCCGTTGGGCTACCCATGGCAAGCCCAGTGTCTCCAATGCTCACCCCCATATGTCTGGTGAGAAACTTGCCCTGGTGCATAACGGCATCATCGAGAACTTTGAGGAACTGCGTCAGGCGCTGCAGCAGCAAGGTTATGAATTCACCTCCGAAACCGATACCGAAGTGGTGGCGCACCTGGTGGATTCCTACCTCAAAAAGGGTCAGGACGTATTGGCCGCGGTCCAGAGTTCTATCAAGCAACTGCGGGGTGCCTATGCCCTGGCAGTGATCCACGCCAGTGAACCCAATCGTATGATTTGCGCCCGGGAAGGCAGCCCGTTGGTGATTGGTGTGGGTATCGGCGAGAACTTTATTGCCTCCGACCAGCTGGCCTTGCTGCCGGTGACGGACCGCTTCCTCTTTATGGAAGAGGGCGACATTGCCGAAATTACCATGGAAAGCATCCGCATCTGGGATGTAACCGGCGAGCCGGTCCAGCGCGAGGTGACCCGTTTCGAGCATGGTATGGAAGCCGCTGAGAAAGGCGAGTTCCGTCATTACATGCTCAAGGAAATCTACGAGCAACCCCAAGTGGTCGGCGCGACCCTGGAAGGCCGCCTTAGTGGTGACCGGATCCTGGAGCAGGCGCTGGGCACCCAGGCCAAGGAAATCCTGGACGGCGTGAAGTGCGTGCAGATCGTCGCCTGCGGCACCAGCTACCACGCCGGCATGGTCGCCCGCTACTGGATTGAGGATTTGGCGGGCATTCCCTGTCAGGTGGAAGTGGCCAGCGAATATCGTTATCGCAAGCATGTGATTCCCCAGGACTGCCTGTTCGTGACGATTTCCCAGTCCGGTGAAACCGCCGACACCCTGGCCGCCCTGCGCCAAGCCAAGAAAGCCGGATTCAAGGCCGCCTTGGCAATCTGTAACGTACCGGGCAGCTCCCTGGTCCGGGAGTCCGATCTGGTGATCATGACCCATGCCGGCCCTGAAATCGGCGTGGCATCGACCAAAGCCTTCACCACCCAGTTGACGGCCCTGATGCTGGTGACCATTGCACTGGCCCGTCGCACTGGCCTGAGCGGTGAGAAGGAAGCGGAAATCGTGGCCGGGCTGAAACAGCTGCCCCATCAGTTGCAGGCGCTGTTGAACCTGGATGCCCAGATCGAGAAGCTGTCCGAGCGCTTCGCTGACAAGAACCACTCCCTGTTCCTGGGCCGGGGCTCACTGTATCCGGTGGCGATGGAAGGAGCCTTGAAGCTCAAGGAAATCTCCTATATCCACGCCGAGGCCTATCCGGCGGGTGAGCTGAAGCATGGCCCCCTGGCACTGGTGGATGCGGATATGCCGGTGATCACCGTGGCGCCCCAGAACGATCTGCTGGAGAAGTTGAAGTCCAACATCCAGGAAGTGCGTGCCCGTGGTGGCGAACTCTATGTGTTTGCGGACGACGGCGCCCAACTGCAGGCGGAAGAAGGTATTCACATCATTCCGATCCCGGCGGTGCATGAGCTGCTGGCACCCATTGCCTACACCGTGCCGCTGCAGCTGCTGTCCTATCACGTAGCGGTGCTCAAGGGCACCGATGTGGACCAGCCCCGCAACTTGGCCAAGAGTGTGACAGTGGAATAATCACTGTTAGACACCGGAATAAAGAAACGTCTCTTCGGAGGCGTTTTTTTGTTCAGGGTTGCTCAGGATGCGTCGACTTTGACGACCCAATCAGTCATCAGAGACAAGTCTTTTATTAGTTTAAATCTGGCACAAAAGTTTCGTTATTTAGGCATTTACAACCAAATTGCCGATAGAACAGCCTTCTAATAAAGATCTCATAAATTATGACGTGCAGGTCACATAAATAACGCTGGATATTGTTCGGGCTTGTTGGTACTTTGCGACGATAAAATGAGTGGGTGTGTCGCGTTTTTGAAAAAGTTCAATCTCACTCATGCGAATTTGCCTCCCCAGGCTTCTCCCAGATGGTGCGAAGTCTTGTGAGAGATGCTCTTTTAACGACGAGCATCAGGTAAGCAAACTTCTAAACACAGCTTTGAAATTCTTGCTGCTTCCCATGCTAGCGGGTAAGCACCAACTGGTTAGGGACGTCCAATAGAAGGACTTGTAGGGAATAGCTTCATGAAGTATGGCTACCTAGGCTGTTGGTTAGCGGCAGGTTTGCTTTGTGTTTCAACATCAGTTCAATCGGAAGTGCTGGTTGATATACGCAGTCAATCACCGCTTCGGTCTTCTCTAGACTCTGCGCAATACGTCGCTCGTCTCTCTGACTGTTCACGGGTTGTCTCTGTCTCTGTGGGGGCCGATGGCGCTAACCCCATCATCCCCGCCGAAATGCAGCGTGTCGCAAACGACTCCCTGGCGTGCGAACATCGATTCACCCTGGAAGGCCCACAGAAACTCAATCCCGAATTGCGTATCTTAACAACCGATGGAAAGATCCAGACGGTTCAAGAACAGTTCAACATAGAGAATCAATTACCCTCGGTTTCGTTAGAGGGCGTGGCCATTACAGAACAGAATGGCCAACAGCTTCTGAATATCAAAGTGAATGCGCAGGATAATGTTGATATTTCATATGTTGCGCTGGATATCAAAGGAATTCGGGCGTCGGCTCTACGAGCTGCAGGTGGTGTAATCGCCAAGGCCGCAAAAACAGCGTTTGCGGATTCTGGTGGCTATGCGCGCCTTTATCCGATATCTGATGATCAAACCCAGTTCTCGTTATCGTTGCCCAATCGTGAGCGTCTGGATGGTGCAGCTATCGCCCATGATGCCATCGTGTTGGTCAATGTGATCGTGGAAGATGCCAGTGGTAACCAGAGTACGTACTCTGACATTGTCTTCGTCGGCGATGATGTTCAAGAGAATGTTGAAGGGCTGTCGGTTGCGCCCCATAAACTGATTTTCAGCAATGCCCTGGAAGAGGCGCAACTGGTGCCATCTCTGAACTTCCAGTTCCGGGGCTGGACTCCGGTGCCCGGCTCGGGCAATGGCATGACGTACTCCTCCAGTAACTCTAATGCGGTTTATGTCACGGAAGCCGGCCGGGTTTATCCCCTGAAAGAGACGGGAGAGGCTGGGGTAGAGCTGACGGTTCGCTACGCCGGGCAAGATCCTGTTACTGTGCCGGTTGTGGTGAACTACAGCAAACAGCTAACCGCCTTAAAGCTGGCTGGGATAGGGGGCAACCACCTCCTGACCTTGTCATCCCTCAACAAGTACTATGCCCTGCCGGAAGTTGTGGCGGTTTTCGATGACGGCTCTGAAGCGCCCCTGACCGACCCCAGGGCTGTGACAGTGACGTTGCCTGACTCAGCCAAAGGGATTTTGGAATATGACAAAAAACAGGGGCTAAAAGCCCTTTTGGCCATTCAGCCAGACGCAGCTATTCCAATGCGAGTGGCACTTGCCCGCTTCCCAGAAGTGAGCGTGCTCATCAATGTGTCCGCAGATGATGCGCCCCCGGTGGCATCACTGGCAGTCCCCGGCAAAGTTGAGGTTGATTCGGTGCTAACCGTTAAGGCGAGCGCAGAAGACGATGTGGGGATCTCGGACGTTGTGTTTTTCCTGGATAACCAAGTTCTGGGACGCAGACAGCAGCTGCCTTATGAAATAAATATGCCAGTATCTGAGCTGATGCTGGGTCGGAAGTTGATGTTGCGTGCTCAGGCCAAGGACACGGCTGGTCAGGTCACGGACACATCCGTTAGCACGGTAGTGGTGGTCGACAAAGAAAAGCCGGTTATTCCCAGTTTCCAGTTTGAACTCCCCGCCCATAACGCTCGGATCGTTGAAGGTACTCCGTACCGGATGAGCGTAGCTCATAACCTCGGCGTGATCCCGGACAGCCGAAATAGGAGCGAGATCTCTTATGTGGAGTTTTTTGCCGATGGCCAGAAAGTCGCGGAGTCCTATTACCCGAATCTCGAAGTTCGCGAGAATAGCCTCGACTCCGAAACGAAGGAGTTGTGGGAAGTCTGGCGTGCAGACGTTATTGCCCCCCAGATAGCGACCCAGCAGACATCCCTTTCCTTGACGGCACGGGTACATACCCTGGCTAAGGCCACTGCTGATGCAGAAGCCAAACTGGTCAAGCTGATTCAGAACAGCCCCCCGACTTTGTCGGTTCTGTCGCCCATTGAGGGCGCGCTGGCAACGGTCGGCCAGACGCTGGACGTTGTGGTTCAGGTGGCGGACGACACCTTGTCCATGGGAACCCTGATCGAACTGCTGCTCGATGGCAAGGTGGTCGCAAGCAAGCGTTACCAGGATGCAGAGACCAAGTGGCAGGGTGCCTATACTAGTGGTGTGCACCAGGAAACCTTTAAGCTTGCCATTGAGGAAGCCTATCTTGGGCGTAACCTGCAGTTGGCAGCGCGGGCGATTGATTACCACGAAAAAGCCGGGCGAACAGATCCCATTACCGTGCAGGTTAAGGATGATCAGTTACCCAGCGTTGCAGTCAGCCATCCGGTTGAAGGGCAGAAGCTGGTATCGGGTATTGCGGTCGAGCTGCGGGCAAATGCCACGGATGACTTGGGTGTGGCTCAAGTGGACTTCTACGTCAATGGCAAGTTGGTTGGCACCGATCATCGGGCGCCGTTTGCCGTGATTTATGAAACCCCATTATTGCAGGGTAACGAGCAGCCGCTGACGGTTAAGGCGGTTGCGAAAGACAGTCGTGGTCAGGAAGCAGAAAGTCAGATTGTGAACGTGACGCTGGGCAAGGATGAAGATCCACCAGTGATCAACCTTGTCTCTCCCACCATCAATGAAACCGATGCGGGTAGTGATATTGCTGCTGTGGTTGAGAGCAGCGATGTCCTGATCAAGTTTTCTGGTTATGACAACGTTGAAGTCACAGCCCTGGAAGTCCGTGGGGTTAAGCTGGTTGATGGTGTTGGTGCGGTTTTAACTGGTAATGACTCAGATGTCCTCACCGGCCAGGACTTCGCATTGCAGCAAATACCGGGGGCGTTGCGTGCTTATTCGGCGCTACGCCTGGTGCGGGTGCCCGAGTTCAAGAACCTGGAAGGGGTGCGTTACGACCGGTACCAAGTGTCGGCGCAGGCCAAAGACGAAGCGGGTAATAGTTCGACCGTTTCAGCAGTGATTGGTGTTTTTAAGGACCAAGTTCCTGTTATCAGAGCCCTGACTGCCAATCAGGTCCGGTATTACTCCAGACAGCCGGTGGCTCTGGAGTTGGTGGCACGCGATGACAAGGCGATTGTCAGCTCTGAACTGAAACTGTTTGTGGATGGAGTTTCCCATGCTGCGGCGGTAATCAAGCATGACGCCGGCACAGGGCTGATTCCGGGTAATCAGTTTGTTGATCGTTTCGAGTTTGATCTGACCTCGCTCGACTTAACGAATCAAGCTCATCAGATCCGTGTAGAAGCCAGAGTTTGGGACAGCTTGGGGCAGGTTTCGGAACCGTTTGGCACGGTCTTAAACGTGGTCCCTGAGCAGTCTGGCCCTGATGTGGCCATTACCAAACCGATTCTGGGCGCTCCCTTATATGTGGACCGCTCCACCCGGTTTGACTGGCGCGCCAGTGATGAAACAGGAATTCAGCGCCTGCGGATTACTGGTAACGGTACCCTGATCAAAGATCTGAGTTTTCCAACCGCTCAGCCCCGTACTGAAGTAATCGATCATTTCCAGGTCGTCATTCCCGATGTGGCGACGTATACCCTGGTTCTGGAAGCTACTGACCTCTATGGCAATGTGGCTTCCAGTGACTGGACGTTTAATGTGACTCGGGACAACCCACCTGAAATCTCGATTCGGTCACCGGCAGCGGGTAGCCGCCTCTATGAGGGTGAAGCGGTCGTGGTTAATGCGCTGATCACCGATGATGTGGCCGTGAGGGAGGCGCACTTTTACAGCCAGCGGGGACAAGAGGTTCTCCAGCACGTTGTGATTGGTCAGCAGGAAATTGAGAAGCGCCAGCAGGCGGCAGGATACGTCACGGCACAGTTGCGGGTGCCGGGTAAAGTTGACGACGGTGCAGCACAGATCTGGATTAAAGCCATCGATAGTGCAGGGCAGGTAACGACTCAGATCCTGGACCTGGACATTTTGGACGATGAGGAAGCACCAGCTGTCACCTTGTTGTCGCCCCAGGGGCCGACCAAAATTCGTCCCGGGGATAGTCTGGAGGTGACCGGGGAAGCCCTGGATAACTTCTACGTGGATCGTATTGAAGCCGTTGTAAGACTGCCCGATGGACAAGAATCCATTCTTGAATGGGAAACGCTGGGTCGTGATGACCGAGTCGAAGAGATCAAGATCGCGAATCCGGGCTCCTTTGGGAGCATTGTTGCCGACACCCGTTTCAAGACCAGTTTTAAAGGGCGGCTGCGTATTCCAACGGGCTACCTGATTTATCAGGAGCAATCCTTAGGGCTGCTGATCCGAGTTAAAGATCGGGGTATTAACTCTGCAGACTCCATGGAAGTCAGGCTGGAGATTTTGCCGGACACTGAAGCGCCTGCAGTGAGCTATCTGCAGCCCGGGAAAACCCTGTATGAGGAGCAGGAAGCCAATTTACAGTTCCGGGTGACGGATGATACCAAAATTCAGTCCATCGAAGCCTTCATGCAGACCATTGAGGCGGGACAGCCCGGCGAGAAAATCAGCCTGCTGCAGATCAGCGATGTGACCGGAAAGAGCTTTGACAGTGGTGCTATCGTCCTCTCCCTGCCTGAACTGGCCGAGACAGCCAACGAGCTCACACTGGCATTCACGGTGGAAGCTGAAGACAGCTCCGGCAACCGTTCGACCACCAGCCATGTGGCACAATTGAAGCGGGATATGCCGCCGATGCTGACGGTGGAGCAGGAACAGCCGGCTCAGGATGTGGTCAGCGGACAGTTGCTGTATTCCACGGCCCGGGTCAGAGACGATTATGTCACCAAGGATAACCGTTTCTTCCTCACCTATACCTCCTTAACTGGGCTGGGGGCTGGCGGTAGCCGCGATCCGACCGGTGACCTGAGTGTTCGTGAGAGCCTGATCGATCCCGTCATCTCTTTCCTGTATCCGGAAGCCCAGGGTGCCTCCGGTGCAGTCACCCTCAACGGCACACCTTACCTGGCGACGGACAATGACCGACTGGTCGTGTTTCCGATGCCCTCCGTCAATCCGCAACAAGCGATGCGTATCGCATTTACCGGGGCTTTAAGTGGTCTTAGCGGGTTTGATGTCTCCATACTGGCGCAAGGCCCTTGCATGGGCCCGCAAGCCACGATTTTTGTCGCTGGAAACAGTGTAGACCTAGCGCCCTACATCGACGAGATAACCACGCAACTGATCCTAACCCCCCGTTATGATCAAGCCGATGGGTTCGTGCAATCCGTCCAAATCGATTTACGTCGGGTAGCAAATACTGGTGACTATCGTGTAGATGGCGCTAAGCGGGATGTCGCAAAGCTTTCGCCTGCAATATCCGTGATGGTTCATGATACTGGGCCAGACAGCTCCGGGGTGGCCGTGGTTGAAGCGCGTTCTGCCTATGCGCAGCGACGTGACAACGATCCTTGGGGATTTGCCTATGCAACTAAGGTCCACCCCGGCGTTTCGCAGGTCTACTTGCTGGGGCATGGTATTGACCGGCTGTCGGGCCGTCGTGGGCCGCAGCCGTTAGCTCCCTTGTCTGTTCATCGTTTGATTCCGGATACCACCGGACCGGAGTTGGAGATTGTCTCGCCCAAGAGCGGCACAACCGTGGTGCCGGGCCAGCGTTTTGACGTGTCCTTGGCGTTGGGCGATGACACGAAAGCTCTCAAGTCCATTAAGGTTTACCAGAACAACCACCAGCTCCTGCATGAGTTCGGCGGTATCTATCACCAGGCCCAGTTCAGCTTCCCCTACACCGTTGCCAAGGATCTTGGCTGGGGGGAGCTGGCACTGAATGTGGTGGTCGAGGATCAGAGCGGCTATTCGGCCCAGCAACAGGTCATTCTTCCGGTGGGAATCAATGAGAAGCCCATGATCGGGCTAACCGGATTCCACAGTTACTATGCGAATAACCGTTACGAAAAGAGCTACACCGAGCCGCAGCGCCTCAATATCGGCGAATTTTGGGTGCGGCGTGGCGAGCCGTTCCGGGTCGACACCAACCTGACCGACGATGCGGGTCTGGCGAAGTTCGAAATCTACCGTAAATCTGCCACCGGCGTTCGCGAAGAGCAGGTCTACGTGAAGCACTATGGCGACGCTTGTCCGGCTCCCCTGGTCGTTAAGGCCCAGGAACAGGCGACGGTGGTGTTTGACCGTTATGAGGCCACGGAATATGAGTTGGTGGTCACGGACAATATCGGTCAGCAGGCGATTCGGACCTTTATTGTTCATCCCTTGACCAATGTGATTCCAGAAGTACGCATTACCGGTCCGTCTCAGGATCAGGACATTGCCGCAGGTACTTTCCGCATCAAGGTGGGCGTCGTTGCCACCGATGACCGTAAGCTGGATGTTCGCCAATCCATAAAGGTGTTCGCCAACGGCGTCCCCCTTGCGATTGAGGATGTCAGTCCGGAAGCAGAAGAGGTGTCTGGTGGTATTTCTGCCGTCACTCAGGCATTTGCGGATATTCATGGAAGTTTACTGGACAAGTTTGGTCTGGAGGCGGCGGATAATTACGGAACGCCCAACAGCGCCTATGCACTGATGCGCAATTATGTGGTGGCGATTCCGGCCAACGTGGTGCGGGCCAATGAGCCCCTGAAACTGACCGCTTACGTCTATGATTCCGACAATGCGGTGGGCAGTACGGAAATCACACTCAACGTTGTGGCCGATGAAATTAAGCCGGAAGTTTACTTTACCCGGCCAGAGCCGACCTTTGGTCCTGTCGAGAGTTCCGACTTCACGGTGGGCTTTGCGGCCTATGACAACGTTAAGGTACAGAGGCTGGACCTGGCATCCGCCTATGGCATCCGCAAGATGGATGGCACGTATCTGAAGACTGACTATGAGCTGGCAAGAAGCATTACCTCCATCGCTTCGCTCGATTATCAGCCGGTAACCACCCAAAATATTGATACGCCGGAATATGCACAGTTGCTGCATGTGCGTAAGTTGTCTGACATTTTGAGCCTGTTCCCGGGCGTTGCCATGGCGGATGTGGCGGCCATGGATATCTGGGTCAAAGGTACGGCATACGATCAGTCCCAGAGTCAGAGTAAGGAAGTAAGCTTCCGGGTACGGGCTGATGAGCGTCCGACCCTGGATATTGTGGCGCCGGTTGAAGCGCAAGAAGTGGTCGAGCAGACCTCCATGCGGGTCAGCGTCAAAGCCTTTGACGATGTGGGCATTGATTATGTGGCCCTGACTGCGCGCTACGGTAATGGCCAGCCGGCCTATACGGCACGCCTACGCCAGCCGCCTTATGACTTTGCCGTACCAGTGCCCGTTTATAGCGCTGAAAACTCGGCCCATAACCGCATTGATATTGAAGTCGAAGCGTTGGATACCTATGGGGCGGCATTCAACGACCCCGACAATCATACTGCCCGTGAAAGTCTGGCGGTGAAGATCATTGGCGACCAGCCACCGACGGTTGTGATCGGTACGCCGACTACCAACCATGAAGCCACCGAAGGCGAATATCTGCTGGTTCAGGTCAATGCCATTGATGATGTGGGTATCGATCGTGTCACGCTGAATGTCAGTGGTTTGATCCAGGGTGACAAGAGTTTCAGTGACCTGACCTATCCTTATGAATTCCTGTTGCAGATTCCTTATGGGCAGGCCGGGCGCAACCTGACGCTGTCGGCAACTGCGACTGAATTGAAAGCGGTGGGAGTTGCCCGCTCCATCGAAACCCTGACGCCGGTCGTGGTGCATGTCATCAAAGACGAAATTGCACCCACCATTGTGCAGATTCAGCCGCCAACGTCTGGCTCCACGTTGGTGGAGAAGCGCAATCTGGCCTACCGCTATGAGGTTTCCGACAACGTCTCGGTTTCGTCCTTGCAGGTCAGCCTGATTGCGGACCAAAACCTTGATGGTCACTTCACTGAGGATGAAACGGTTTCCAGCAACCTGTTGTTGACACCGCCTTACTCCGGAAACCTGGTGGTGGGTACCATTGCGGAGTACCTGCGCGATCCCAATCAATCCATTACTCAGCTTCCCTTACAACTGGTTGCCAAGGCGCTGGATGGTGTCGGCAATGAGAGTAGGGTAGCGACACCTCTGAGTTTGGTGAAAAACACCGCTCCTGAAGTCACCGGGATGCGGCTTTTGGATAGTCGCGGGTTCAGTCTGGGTGAAGTTGAATCCATTACCGAAGGGCGCGGCATTGTCATCAATGTCATGGCTCATGATCCAGAAGCCGGCGTTGACCGGATTTCGCTGTTCCATGCAGTAGCCGGAGCTGGGCAGGATGCTGAGTCGCTGACCTATCTGCCGTTGGGCACGGATGGCGCAGCGCCGTTCAATTTCCATTTCCAAGTACCCACCGGGGCGGTTGGCAAGACGCTCTTTTTCAAAGCTAAAGCTGTGGATGTGGATGGCTATGAGTCGGCCTTGTCGCCGGCCCTGCTGAAACTGAAGATTGATGCGGATCAGCCGCCGACGGCCACCATCGTCAAACCTGCGAATAACAACTCCGTGATTATCGATGGTCAGGACATTGAGGTCTTTGTTGAGGCCTTTGATGATCTGGGGGCAGAGGGGATCGACCGCGTTGTGTTCTATGTGAACGACAGCCCGGTCGAAGCGGCCTATCAAAGTTATTCGGCCGTGAGCGGCAGCTATGCTCAGGAGCATGTCTATCGTGCCTTGCTGGCGGCACCGGAAGGAATCGGCGGCTTTACGATCCAGGCCGTGGCCTATGATGTGCTGGGACAATCGGGTGCCTCCCAGGTTGTTACCGTTGGCACTATCCAGGATACGGTGGTTCCGAAAATCAATGTGCTGAACCCGCCACACCAAGACATTCTCACGGTGGCCGAGCCGGTTCGTGCTGTGGTGGGTATTGAGGATATTGGTGAGATCACGAGTGTTACCCAGCATTGGATTCGGGAGTATCAGTCCCGGGAAGGGCATTGGATTACCCTGGTTGAATATCCGGTTCAGCTGTTTAGAGACGATACCCGGGCGCCGGGTGATCCAACCCCGGTCAGTGATCCGAATAATCATTACTACATCTATTGGGCGGATCTTGCTGACGGAACGCTGCTCAATCGCGAAGCCCATAAAAATGAGCGGATTCGGGTTATCACCCGGATCGATACGCCAGCCCATAGTGGCATTACTGAAACCACCACTTATGAAGTGGGCCTGAGGTTCTCTGAGCAGCGTTATATCGCGCCCAGTTCGAATGCCCGGGAAATCGGCGCGCACATCTACTACACCAGTATCGGGCAATATCAGAGCCAACAACGGACCGGTGAAATGGTGAGCGCCTGGGCTACCGCTGATCCTTTGCGGGTCGAGCAGGGGCTGGGTTACAGCCGCCTGAATGAAGGCAAGGTCGTACAGCCGGAGTATACGGGGCTGTTCATCGTGGATGCGATGGACCCCGAAGATGGTGACCAAGCCGGAAACTTTTACATGTATTCGCCCTTGCTGGCAGGGTCGGCGGAGATTTTTCGCGGCACTATCGGGGAAGTCTTGGCGGACGAGAACTTGGTCTTTGCCGGAAAGTCAGGCGTCATCGGCGATGCTCTCTGTCACGAAGGGAATCCGGAAGGCGCGTGCCGCTTTGTCGAGGCACTGAAAACGGAAATCCGTAAAGATTGGCTGGGGGGTGACACCGGCGCGGAAGGCAGTGGCAACCTGTATCTGGAAAACACCTCGGGTGAATTGCTGATTTTCAATCATCAAAACGGTGAAGCGCAATTCGGCCTGCCTTATCTGCTGGCGGGTCGGGTAGATCTGCCCTATCCAGATGTGTATGGACTGGCGCGACAGGATGATCTGGTGCTGGTTGCCAATGGTCATGGTGGTGTTCAGGTGTTGGACATCAGCCTGCTCAATGCGCCCTACCATATTGGCTACATCAAGCCCAATGGCTTCACTCGCGATGTGGTGGTGCAAGGGCGGTTTGCGTTTATTGCCGCCTCACACGAAGGTGTGGTGGTCGCGGATATCGCAGACCCGGCGTTACCCATCGTGGCTAAGGTTGATACCCTGGGCGTGGCCAACCGTCTTCATTTACAGGGCAACCTCCTGTATGTCGCCGACATGTCAGGTGATGGCGGCGCTTCTCAGCTGAATGTGGTCGATATCAGTGATCCCTATCAACCGAAAGTCACCCGCACGGTCGATATTAAGCCAGCCCGCAAAGACCTGCATTCTCGAGGTGTTTATGATGTCACGCTGACCGGGAATCTGGCGTATGTGACGGTTGCCTATTCCGATCAGGAAGACCAGCCGGCACAGGCTCTGGTCGAGATTATCGACCTTGAGAAAGCTTTGGACCCGACCTGGGATGCGACTCTACCGGTGATGGTCCATCGCCAGGCCACCGATGCCAAGGCCGCCGCTCGCGGGGTTACCCTGGCGCGGGGGGCCATGCACGTAGCGACCGGCCAGGCTGGGATTGGCCGTATCGAATTGACTGAGTTGACGGTTCTGGATCATAGCCCGGCCTTTGCCGAGACGGAGGTATCCACGGGCCTTGAAAGTATTCATTTGGTGCTGTCTGCCCCGTTACCGGCCAATGCGGAGCTTGCTCAGTCGGTACAGGTGATCGAGGGCGACCCTTTGATTGGCGAAGAGATCAGCTCGCAGTTCAGCATCCGTTTTGGCGAGCGCAATGGTGAGCCACACCACTCACGGCTAGAACTGGTCCCCGTGGAAGGCTTCCAGCTCCGGGAAAATACCCAGTATTTTGTACGGGTGAAGGCCGGCCTGGCACCTGTGACCGGGCAACCGCTGGCGCAGGACTATCAGTTCGCTTTTGTCACCTCGGCGGCGGGAAGTGCCCTGGCCCCGGATATTACCCAGATTTGTGCGCTCACTGCCCTACAAAACCAGGGTGCCTGTACCGCTGTGGGTGGCGTGGAAGGTGGGACGGAACTGGTAATCCGTGGCCATCACTTCAGTGAGCGCCCGACGCTCACCATTGGTGGACAGCCTGTGGTGGTTGAACGGGTTGAGGCTGCTGATGAAGCCGATCCCTATGATCGTCTTTATGCCAAAACCATTCCCAACTACGCCGGTCCGGCAGCGGTCACAGTCACCAATCGCTGGGGCTTGAGTGATACCGTCATTGGCGGTTTCACTTATGTGGACATTCTGAAAGTCTCCTTCCTGACCCCGGCGGTGGTGACTACCCAGCAGACGGGTTTGGCGGAGAAGGTGGATGTCGTCGGTTACGGTTTCCACAGTGGCTTGACGCTAACGGCCTATAAGAGTGGTCAGCCCGAATCTGCAGTGACTTATCGCGTGGGCGACGGCCAGCTGTCACTGTACAGCGCGGAGCGGATGACCTGGGTGGTGCCGCGCTTTACCGGTGACAATGGCAATGGGTATCGGGGCTTTATCGATGTGATCGTGAGCGATGACGCCGGCCGCCGTTATACGCAGCGAAATGCGCTGTTCTATGGCCGTTTGGCGATTAATCGGACCATCGAGACCGAACTACCTTTTGACACAGAATTGATCGCTGCGGAAATCAAAGCCCGGGAGCACGGCAACTCGGGCAACTATGTGCCGGATGCCGGAAAGCTGCCGCCGGGCAAGGTGGTGGATTTGGCTGCGGATACACAGCGTCAGTTGCTGTATGTTCTGGGCCAAGGGATTTTTGAAGATCAAGACCGTCCTGAGCGGGTCTTTTCAGCGGATTACGTGGCCGACTTTTACCCGGCAGGCTGGATCAGCCTGGTGAAATACAATCGCCAAGAGCTGGCCAATGCAGCGCCTCAGCATGGTTTGGGATATTACAACCTGCCCCAAGACCTGGTTCCCCAGGCGATCGCCCTTTCAGAGCGTCAGCTGTATGTTTCAGCCCGTGGCTATGATTTCCCCCACATCAGCATGCCCCATGAGAACCAGACGTACCTGTTGGTCTATGACCGGGAAACGCGCACGGCAGAGCCCGATGGCAAAGATCGCGATATCCTGTACAAGTTGCCGTTACCCGTCAGCAGTCTGGTAACCCAGATTAAGGTTCGTGACAGCTTGGCATTTTTGAATGCAGGTTCTGAAGGCGTCGTTGTGGTGAGCCTGGCGGACCCGCTCCGTCCT
>Ga0209075_1000790_pt1 | contig 30499 bp, 29 predicted proteins | sample Stecom2011_FD_187523 | JGI IMG/M metagenome (GOLD analysis project Ga0209075, IMG submission 187523) | Agricultural soil microbial communities from Utah to study Nitrogen management - Steer compost 2011 (SPAdes) (version 2) | ecosystem: Environmental > Terrestrial > Soil > Agricultural land...
TCCCGCTCTGGGCACAAAATCACAGTAAAAAAACGAAGCGAAAGCGTAGTTTTTTACTGTGATTTTCACTCCTTCTCACACCCATTCTCACTCTAAAAACCACAACGATAAACAGATCCGCTAGCTATCATTGAGAATGAGATAATATTGCTACCCCAACGCTAAAGACACGGGGAGAAAAGCAAAAACAAATCAACAGCATTTTTTTTAACACATATTTAATAAAAGATAAACTGGTTTTCAAAAAACTTAATTTACCTTTGCCCCCTTCATTTTAGGTATCCATTTCGGATAAGTTTACGACTCCCTGTGTTTTAATATATTTCAATTTATTCTAAAAAAACACCATTCCTTCACACAGGACATCAAAGTATTAATGTTTTAATTTTCATTTTCTAATGAGGAATATTATTGAAAATCGGTGGTTTTTGCTAATTGTTTTGGCTTTAACATGGGGAAGTTCATTCATCATGATTAAAAAATCATTGCTTGTATTTTCTCCTTATGAAATTGGCTCCTTAAGGGTTTTGATTTCAGGAATCGTCTTGTCTATTATTGGAATTCCTGTCATTCGAAAAATGAAGAAGAAATCCATATTTTATGTTGCTGTTGCTGGACTTTTTGGAAATTTCCTTCCTTTGTATTTATTCCCAATGGCACAAACCCATATCAGTAGTTCGTTAGCCGGAGTACTTGATTCGCTTGTTCCAATTTTTGTGTTGGTCATTGGATTCATGTTTTATGGAGTACGAACACAAATATCCCAAGTATTTGGTGCTATAATTGGATTCTTTGGTGCCGCAACTCTCATGTTCTTTTCAGAGTCGAATACTGAGGAAACACAAGTTGGGTATGCCCTACTCATAGTTTTCGCCACCGTTTGTTATGCTATTGCTGCTTTGATCATTAAAGATAAATTGGGACACCTCACCTCTATTGAATTAACTGCAAGTATGTTTACCATGTGGTCCGTTCCAGCATTGTTGATCTTACTATCTACAGGATTCTTTGGCGCGCATGAATCAACACCAGAAACATGGACAGCCTTTGGATTTGTCAGTATTCTTGCAATCGTTGGAACAACCATCGCTATTGTGATATACTATAAACTCATTCAAGATACCACTCCTATTTTCGCAAGTAGTGTTTCTTACCTCTTGCCTATTTTAGCAATTATTTGGGGATTACTTGACGGTGAAAAATTCAGTCCTTGGTATATTTTCAGTGGAGCGCTGATATTAATTGGAGTTTATTTAATTCGAGAAAAGAAAGAAAAACCGAGAATGGTTCCCAGGTGATTTTCTTCTACCTCATCAAATACATTTTTCCCCAACTTTTCTTGAAGTGCTGATCAGCTCCTGAAGCACGGTGTTTTATATCTTCACCATTGATCTTTGCTTTAACACGGTATAGATAAACCCCATTGGCTAAAGGATCTCCAAATTCATCGCGACCATCCCAAGCGTATTCTGTGATGTTTCTCCCTATTCTGATATATCCCAGCTCATCTTCTGTGATCTCGCGCACAATGCGTCCTGTTACCGTCATGATTTGAATAATCATATCTTCTGGCACTTGTGTTCCTGTTAATGTGAAAACAAAACGGGTCTGCGTTGAAAATGGATTTGGATAATTCATCAAATGGGTAATACTCGATTCTAAGATGACATCAAATTTGATTCGGTATTCAACTTTACCTGAAAGATTCCCCGATTTATCAGAGCCTTGAACCATCAATTCATAGGTTCCCGATTTTTCAAAGTTGGCATTGTAAATAATTTTAAATCTGAGATTTGAACCGTCTGCCGGAATCCATTGCAAAACCTGATTACCAGCTCCATCCATAAACGGAACTCTTTTCATGGTACCACTTGGATCGGTCAGGAAAATTCCAAAATTGGTAGTATCCGCATCTGAATTCATTACCAAGAATGGATTCTCATCTTTTAAGCTGATCACAATTTCAGCTTTAGGATTAACAATATCACCATTCAAGATATGATCTCCATCAAAAGTCACATCGAGGATAGGATTAATATCATCCTGACTTAATTGAAAAGGAATTTGAAGTAAATTATTAAAATGAGCCTGTTCTGGTTGATCTTTTAATTCATTGTTCATGCCTTTTGTATAAGGATTGACTTCCATCCACAAGGTATTCATTCCTGCTAAACCATTAGATGAAAAACGAACAGTATCACGAAGGGTTTCACCAACGCGCAATGAATCTTGACGCAAATAAGTTAGGGGATACCTGACTTGATCTTTGTCTGTTATCCAATAATGAACAAGCAAAGAGTCCATCGGTAAGTCACTGATGTTTTTGATGTCTACAGCGAAAGATATTTTAACCCCTTCTTGCAAGGAATCGCTTGAATTGGGCAAGAAAGTAAACCCATTCGTTCCATCAATAGCCGCTTCAGGAACCTTGTCGTATAATACATGCCAACGGTCAACCTGCGCTGGACTCAAGGTTAAATCATCATAATATTTAGCTTGTAACTGTAAGTACGGATATTGATTTGCAGGAATCAAATTATTCAGGTTAAGAATAGAATCATTCGCAGTAAAAACTGTATCAATTTCAAGCTGGACCTGTTGATTAGCATTTAATCCACGAATCACCAAACGTGTTGAATCATTGGTTGGAAATTCAACACTACTTTGCTTCCAGTACAGAGTTTTCCAGTTCAATGCTGGACCAATAATAGTCGATGTTTCAATTCCGCTTCCTACAGACCCCGTGAAACTTGAAGATAATGATATAAATTCTCCTGGATTTTGGGCATGTACAATTGCCGCAGACCCAGGATTTCCTTTTTCAACGATAAAAATAAAAGCACGCTCTGCCGAAGTTGGTGACATTCCTGTTGCACCCATACTTTGTAAAGTATTGAATAGATTTGGATAGAGTGTCTGCCAATCACTATACATTGCCCTACCGGTAGAGTATATAACAAGATAATGACCATCTGGCACCTCATTCTCAATCATATTTTCGAATGCCTGCAGCTGGGCGGTTGAATTTTGTCTAAAAATAAAGAAATACTCTACCCTATTTCTGCATCCTGCCCCATCATTTGCATTTCCAAATTGATGATCTGCATTAATTCCATTATTGAATGTTCCCCAAGGTTCAATACTTGAAGGACTAACCACCCCAACGTGTAAAGAAGGTGTTGTTGTGCACATTCCATACTCCGCATTTTGTCCATTCAGTTGCCAAAGCGTGGAGTTGTATTTAAAAACAGAATTTGCATTGTCGTGAACTTGTGCAGAAAGTTCTAGTTGTTGAGCTTCAAATTTTCTTTCCCTTTGTGGGCGATCATATCCAACACCATTAAATCCTCCATTCTTAAATTGGAAGAAATGATCTTGTCCCCATCCTGTTTTCCCTTTAATGTATTGGAAAGAATGTTCTCTCCAGTCCATCACGCTTGAATCTACAGCAACACGCCAGAAATAGGCCATACTGTCTTCAAGTACCAAAGGTGAAAGACTGTTGCTTGACACTGTTTTCCAATCCTCAGGAAAGACTTCTTTTACTCCTCCCAAACCATTTACCAAGGCATATTTTCTAAACGGACTATTAAATAAATCTGTGGTATCTATTTCAAATCTATAAGAATTAAAACCAGCAATCGGATTCACCGTTGAAGCCTTTAAAACAACGGAATCATCTGGAACAACCGCATAGTTATAAGGTAATACAGGAATAATTCCATCAATATTTATGAAGAAATCTACCCGTGCTTCATTGTTACTATATTCATCATATTGCTCTGGAATAAAAGAAGGTAAATCAGCTTGAATCACAAATTGATTCATTCCAGAAGCGATAGCCGCTTGAAGTGGCATATTAAATTTAATGGTATCTCTATAGTTTAAGCCTGGAACAGATAAAGTATACACTGAATCTATAGCAGTACTCGGAAAGTTACGTGTAATAACCAAAGCAAAAGTGTCTTCAATACTTCTTCCAAGATTCGTAAGCACAACATTAACTGCGATTGAGTCTGTGGTTAAGTCAACTTGTGAAGGCGTAAAAAACACATCCTGAATCGTTAAATCTATTTCTGGCTTTGCATGCCAATTTAATCGCAATACCGGATCACCATGTAAAATCATTTGCAATGCTGTTACTTCCGTCAAAAAACCAGGATTATTTATTTCTAAATTTGCAATGGTTTGAATCATTTGTTCTCCCATTGTAGCGCCATAATTTTCTGGACTCATTTGTCTGTATAATTCTGCAGAATACATGTTCAAATAAGAAGCGTAACCTAGTTTTGTGGAAGAAAGGAATCCTATTGAACCCAAATCTTCAATCAATACAAAATGTTCAGCCGTTGAATTATAATCCGCTTTATAAATATCCCCTGTATAACAGCCATTCCCAATAACCATTGGATACTTTCCTGTATTCCCCCAGTTGGAAGGTTCATCAATATTTTGGTCAAAACCATCGGCTGAAGCATGTCCAAAAAACGTCATTAAAGAAACTCCATTTTCTAAGAAATTACCCACTTCGTTTGTTTGAACAGGGTTGAATGGATTTGAGGTTTCTTTAAAGTAGGAATTCACATTTCCACCGTAACTTGGACCTTCAATGGTGCTTTTCATTCCATTCAAATAACCTTGAAGTAAGGTTTGTTCTGAACTGTTAATTCCTCCTCCGAAATGCAAAATTTGTTTCTGCCATTCTTTGTTTGGTTTATTGTAAACTGAATTTTGATTTTGAGCAGCGTCATAAATTTGAATTTTATTCAGATAAAGACTCAATTCAGCATTGTTTTTGGCCGCAATTCTTCCCGTCGGGATAGTCGGTGTAAAACTTGTTGAACCATTCCACTTTGCGCTTATACATAAATCACTTGAAGGATTTCCATAACTAGGAACAACATTTAAAGCGCTAACAGCACCATTTTTTCTTGGTGAATTTCCAGAACCCGTATTCGGATCACTTGCTTCAGAAATCCCTTTTCCTGCAATAAATAATGCTACAGGTTTCTGAACAGATAAATTATAAATGTGATTGATTGCGCGTCGACTCCCTAAAATATGTTTTGGAACTCCTCCACCATACTGCAACCAAGCATCGTTAATTTCACACATTACAACATTGTAACCTCCTCCATTCGCAGAACGTCGATAAGTTGCATATTGTCCTGCCGAAGTTTGCATTGATTTATTATACAGAAGGATGTAAGCTTCTTCAAGATTCAACAAACTATAATCTGTAAAAGTCCCTGTTCCATTCACAGCTTTCAAATTTGAAATTGTACTGATTTCTGATTCACTTGAAATAATCAACCGTTGATTGGCTCCATTCGCAGCATTCGGAATCAAACCTTGCCAAGTCCCAGCGCTTTCAACAAAGGGAATCCTTCTGGATACATTTCCTCCAGTTACATAAGCACTCGGATTTGTAAAATTGGCACCATTGATATCAATTCTACTTTTCGCTTGACTTGTAGCATTCACAATTTCCCAATTCACAAAAGAAGCGTTTGTATTTGGAATTCGCGGATATTTTAAGGAAACATAACTTACAGACTGATAATCGGTAGCCGCTCCTTGGTCTCCAATAATCTTAAAATAAGCATTCGTTGTTCCATTAGAAAGAGTAGTGGCAGCAAAAGTAGCGTTTGCAACAGATTGTCTAAATCCGTTAAAAACCTCATCAAAAAGCACAAGATTACTGCTTCCAATTTCCCATCTCAAATGGTGATTTCCTGTTCCAGAAAAAGAAGCGTTAGAATTTGAATTAGATTTGGCATGAAACCTTACATCTGGAGCGCCTATTCCTGTATAAACATTTGGAGTTGATAAAGGAATATTCAAAGTATAATTAGATGCACCATTATAATTTGGACTTCCCCACCCTTCACCTGGAGAGAAAAATGAACTGTAGGATGAATAAGCAGAATATCCTCCATAATACTGTGAATTATAATTCACTTCGCTTTTATCTAAAACATAAGGAGATGCTGAATATATTGAGAAATTAACATCAGTTTCATTCAAATATCGCTTTGTAGGGCCAATAGTCCAAGTCAAAAAATAATACAAAGTATCGTTGTACAAAGAATACGCAGGATTACCAATATCATTCGGCTGATCATATAAAAGAGAGTCTAACCAGCCGGTGTTTTTTTCAGCATAGAATTCGATATAATCTCCTGCATCAATACTGTTGTCGCCATTGTCTTTAACATACAGCGGAACCTCTCTTTGTTTTCCAAAAACTTGTATTTGATTTGCGGTAATTGTCCCGATGGGAATTCCAGCATCTATTAAACTTTGGTGTGAAATGCGATAAACTCCATCTTTTGTAATTGAGAATTGATAGTATTTTTGGTTATAATTAATCCATTCGTTTCCATAAGTCTGCGCCCACACTGGAAGCGAGGTCAACAAAACCAACAAAAAAATTATAAAGACTCTCATAGAGTGATGTTAAAGCATTAATTTAGAGACAATCACTATTTGAATCCAAATTTAAGGGAAATAACATGAGAAAACAATGCTTCAGACTGATTCCCTATATTCGTGAAGGCATAATCCAATGTGATCCCTTTAATAGTAACGCCTAAACCTATATTTGGTTGGAAAACTAAAGATTTACTATCATCGAAACCCTTGATATACTGGAAGTTATTTACACCTGTTCTAATGGCAACGATATCTTTCCAACCAATTTCTAATCCCATTACAGGATCTACACTCACAACTCCAGAGCGAATCAGGGTATTTCTTTTACCATCAGTTGTAATTACTGCATTAATCTCGGGTGTTATGCTGATATCTTGCCAACCGATATCAAATTTACGATTTGCTGCTAAGATTAATCTTGGCAGGGTCAATTCTAAACCGTTCTCGGGAATTTCGTTCCCTGTTTCAAGAAAAACTTCTTGCATGTCAGAATCTAAATTGAAAATCCACGCGTTGAAAGTCGAGGTAATATCTCTTGCCATCGCCCCAAAATGCCACTTGTCATTTATTGAATATTGCAAACCAGCGTCTAAACCAAAGCCCCAACTTCTAGCAAAATCTCCAGCTCGGCGGTGAATAACTTTTACAGTTCCACCTACACTCAGTCCTTCTATCCCTAATTTCCTTCCATAGGAGAATAAAAAACCATAATCAGCCGCAGTAAAAAGCGTAATTCGATCGTAATCTATATTTCCTTCGTTATTGATGAGCTGTGTAGTATTAGGAATATCATCTACACCAAAACGAATTGCTGCAAACCCGATTGAGCTTTTTTCATCGATACTGTGTGCTAATCCGATATAATCATACTTGGCGATTCCAGCAAAATATTCGGAATGCATTAAACTTACATCCAATTTATTTTCTACAGCAGTCAAACCAGCAGGATTCCAATATACAGAAGTCACATCATTAACACCAGCAACCATAGCATTTCCCATTCCTAAAGAACGTGCACCTACACCAATTTGTAAGAACTCATTTGAATATTTCGGGGCTACACTTCCATCTTGCGAAAAAAGCTGGCCATTCAATAAAATCAAGGCTAGAGAAAGGAACCAAAAGTGTTTATTCATAGTATCAACAAAAGCGTAAAATTGTACAAATTATTGTATAAAAATATAATTTTTATTAATACGAACATGTAAAATTATATTCTCATGCTTGAGTTTCTAGAAAGTCAATGCCAGAATGTACACTTTTGAATGAATATGGGATGTAAGGAATATTGTTTTTCTTTGCAATCAAACTATAGAATAATTAATCTTTTTTCTATAAGTTTGTGATAACTAATAATCTATTCTCATGAAATTAAAATCATGCTCTATACTGTCTTTAATACTTGTGTGCTTTTTATCGAGTAATATAACTTTAGCTCAATCTATTTTCAAAAACGATATTTTTTTACAACCCTACATTGGAGGTCCAAATATTAAGCAGTGGGCTTTTGATGGTGCTAAAGATAATAACCAATCCGTTAAAGGAGTCTTGCATTATGGACTCTCTGGTGAGATTGTAATTTCTCCTAATTTCGGAATTGGCTTTGATGCTATTTATTCTCCTTTTTCTAGATCAGAAAAATATCAAAACACACATCAGGATCCGATCACGGGGGAATTCTCAACGCTAACAAATGAGGAGGTATTCACCTCAAACAAGCTTAGATTAATTGCAAAGGCCTATATTCACTTCAATGTAAGTAATCCACTATGGGACATCTACATTTCTGGAGGTTTTGGTGCAAATATTTTATTCAACAAATATGAACTTAACGGTGAGAAACTGGACTACTCATCGAATGTTTACTGGGATGAAGACTTTCCAATAATAAGTACTGGTTTTCCTATTTCAGGAAGGTTTTGTTTTGGAACAAGATACTTTATTACAGACTATTTTGGAGTCAACTTTGAAGCAGGTATTGGAGGACCTCCTTTTTCTCTTGGAGTCAATCTCCGTTTGTAAAATCCCTTTAAACCCTATTTTTAAAGCAAAGCCAGTTCAATCCAACCTTTTTCACTTTAAACACGTTAGTTGTAAAAAAAGGTGTTATTACAAATTTCTTTATCTAAATTTGTATACATATAAAATCAAATAATAACATTAGTATCAATTAAAAATTATTCAAATGAAATTAAAGTTAACCTCAATACTACTCTTAATATTCGGATTTATTTTGTCTAGTACTATTGCTTCAGCACAATCTGTATTTCCGAATGATGTTATTTTACAGCCTTACTACGGAGCTCCCAACATGAAGAAATGGATGTATGATACAGATTTAGACCAATATAACTCATCAAAAGGGTTTGGCCATGTTGGACTAAGCGGTGAGTTTGTTATATCCAGTAGATTTGGTTTTGGTTTTGACGCAATTTACTCCCCTTTTGAACGCACTGAAACAACTTCGTATATCGAATATGATGGAAATACCAACACAACCATTAACAAAGTTGATGAACTCGTTTTTTCAGAAAATAAACTTCGGATTATAGCAAAGGCTTATATCCATTTCAATGTTGCTAATCCTTTATGGGATTTATATATTTCAGGAGGTATTGGTCCAAACATTATCTTTAAAAAAGCATACTTTAATGATGAGAAAGTTAACTATGATGCCTACCACAGCAATAGTGAAAACATCATGACATTAAACCCACACTTCCCTTTTTCAGGTCGTATTTGTTTTGGTGCTAGGTACTTTTTTTCTAATCACTTTGGGGCAAGTTTTGAAACAGGATTTGGAGGACCTCCATTCTCTTTCGGATTAAACGCAAGGTTTTAAAAAGCTTGCGAATTAAAGAGAATATAAATTTTCCTCAAAGAAAAACCAGCATTAGAACATTATTTGTTTCTTTGCAAAGATGTTTACAATAGCAAATATATTAACAGGCTTCAATCTATTGTTTGGAGTTTCCAGTATCATTCTAACTTTCTCAGGAAGATTAGAATGGGCAGTACTCGCAATTATAGCCGGTGCAATATGTGATTTCTTAGACGGCTTTGTAGCGCGCTTAATGAAGCAACAGAGTGAATTGGGAAAACAATTGGACTCCTTGGCAGACATGGTGACTTTTGGAGTTGCTCCTGGAATCATAGTCTTTGTTCTATTGATTATTTCAGGCGCTTGGGATATCATCCTTGAAAATGGTGGTGGAATCAATGAATTATGGCTTGAGGGTACTATGGGATTTAGCGTTCATCTTTGGATTCAGGTATATCTCAATGACTTAGTAGGTAACGGATCTCCATTTCTTCCTACTCACTTTTATGGTTGGTATAAAGTAATGCCCTTCTTCGCCTTATTAATTCCATTCATGAGTTTATTCAGGCTGGCTAAATTCAACCTTGATGAACGTCAAGCAACTGGTTTTATTGGCTTACCGACTCCAGCAAATAGTTTATTCTTTGCTTCATTTGCATTGCTGCTTTGGGATGGATTTGGACAAGAAAACTGGAAAACAGTAATTTCAATGACCTTAATTAAAGATCAGTTATTGCTTTCTTTAGTGGTGTTATTTTCCATACTTCTCATCTCTGAGATTCCACTATTTGCTATGAAATTCACTAGCTTTGGTTGGAAAGGAAACCAAATCAGGTACATTTTCTTAATTATCTCCTTGATAATTATTTTGCTCTTATGGGTTTGGGCTATCCCAATAATTGTAATTTTGTACTTGTTACTATCCATAGTGAATAACAAAGTGATCAACAGATAAAATTAAAGTTATGAAATTCAAAGCTGAAATCGATATAATGCAACAAGACGCATTGTTAGACCCACAAGGTAAAGCAGTTTCTCTAAGTATGAAAACGATAGGTTTACCGGAAATTACTGATGTACGTGTAGGTCGACATATCCAGCTTTTTGTTGAAGCTGAAGATAAATCTACAGCAACTGCTAAAATAGAAGAAGCATGTAAGAAATTACTGGTTAACCAAGTGATGGAACAATATACATTTACGATAGAAGAAGTAGGATAGCTTAAATGTCAAACTAAATATTTACTAGAAAGGATGTTCGTAAGAATATCCTTTTTTCATTTGAATATCATGGTAAAGTGTACCATCCACTCCCCCCTTATTTTATCAATTTCTCAATCTGAATATGTAAACCTATTCCCCTCAAAACATCTCCTTGAGCAACGATATTTCCATCACCATCGATTAAAAATGAATGTGGAATTGAGCGAACACCATATTTATTGGTGACCTCACCTTTTTTATCCCAAACATGCCCACTCCAACTTAATTTATCCTTTATGATGGCTTGTTTCCATGCGTCTTCATTTTTATCTAAAGAAACACTGAGGACAACAAAACCTTTTCCGTTGGCAAATTTAGAATTCTTGTATTTGTTATAGGCTTCTACGATGTTTGGATTTTCTTGTCGACAAGGTCCACACCATGAAGCCCAAAAATCTAGTAAAACAATTTGTCCTTTATAATCAGACAAAGCAACCATTTTTCCTTTTTGATCTAGTAGTGTGAAATTCATTGCACGCATTCCATTTTTAGGTTGTGCAAACATTAAGAAAGGCAGAAAACCTACGAGGAGTAAAGCTATATTCTTCATAATAACATTTATTTTATTGTTTGGATTGTAAGAGCAACAACTATACCCTTCGGATATCTGCTCCCAAATTGTTCAGGCGAATATCAATATCTTGGTATCCCCTATCGATTTGTTCAATGTTATGAATTACACTCTTACCTTCTGCAGATAAAGCAGCAATTAACAATGAAACACCTGCTCTAATGTCTGGAGAAGTCATTTGGATACCACGCAATGCATTTTGTCTGTTCATCCCGATAACAGTCGCTCTGTGCGGATCACACAAAATAATTTGCGCCCCCATATCAATTAGTTTATCGACAAAGAACAATCTCGATTCGAACATTCTTTGGTGAATCAGTACGCTTCCTTTCGCTTGTGTTGCAACAACCAATACAATACTCAATAAATCTGGAGTAAATCCTGGCCAAGGCGCATCAGAAACAGTAAGAATAGAACCATCTATAAAAGTATCGATTTCGTAAGATTCTTGTGCTGGGACGAAAATATCATCACCACGGCGTTCTAATTTAATTCCTAATTTCTTGAATACTTCTGGAATAATCCCAAGGTGCTCGTAACCAACATCTTTGATTGTAATTTCGGATTGCGTCATGGCTGCTAAACCTATGAAACTTCCTATTTCAATCATATCTGGAAGAATTCTATGATAACAACCTTTTAACTCTTTCACTCCTTCGATGTGCAATAGATTACTTCCAATCCCTGTGATGTTTGCCCCCATATTGTTGAGCATTTTACACAGTTGTTGTAAATAAGGTTCACATGCAGCGTTGTAAATTGTCGTTTTCCCTTTTGCTAAAGCAGCCGCCATTACAATGTTTGCTGTTCCAGTTACAGAAGCTTCATCCATGTGGATATAAACGCCTTCTAATTTTTTAGCTTCTACAGTATAGAAGTGTTCTTTAGAATCAAAATTAAAGTTTGCACCTAATTTAATAAGACCTTCAAAATGGGTATCTAATCTTCTTCTTCCAATTTTATCTCCTCCAGGTTTCGGCATAAATGCTCTTCCAAAACGAGACAATAAAGGACCAATGATCATAACTGACCCTCTCAATCCACTTGCGCGTTCTTTAAAATCTTCAGATTTCAAATAATCGAGATCTATATCTTTAGCTTGAAAAATATAAGTTCCCTTTTCAATTTTTTCAACCTTAACACCCATTGCTTGGAGTAAGCTGATGAGTTTATTGACATCAATAATATCTGGAAGATTAGAAATAGTCACTTTTTCGGGAGTAAGCAGTACTGCACAAAGAATTTGCAAAGCTTCGTTTTTTGCTCCTTGTGGAATAACTTCTCCTTTTAGCTTCTTACCTCCATATATCTCGAATGATGCCATAATATTTATTTTCTACGTTTTTTTGATTTGTGCTTCTTAATTGGTTTTTTCGGTGCAACACCAACTGTTTTTAAAATTGTATTGGTTGGCTTTAACAAGCTAACATCTTCCAACTTCAATTTCCCATTGGATAATTCCTTAAGGTGAGAAAGAATCGCACTGTTTTCAACATTTTGAGTGTGAAAAGTCAAGTAATTCTTCTTGAGTAAATTCGCTAAAAGCTCCGTTAAATACTCCCTTTCTTCAGCTTCTTCGATTTCACCAGCTTCTTTGATCATTTTCTCAGCGTAGTGACCGAAATGTCCGTACTTACTCTTATTACGAGGGTAGTTCATTATTCTCGGACGCTCTGATAAAGATTCAGGTTCTGGAATTTCATAAGGCGAATCCACATCAATTTCAAAATTACTCATGATAAACATGTGTGTCCATAATTTGTGGGTATAATCCTCAACATCCCTAAGGTGTGGATTCAATTGTCCCATCACATCAATTATAGCACGTGCTGCAAGGTTACGTTCTTCTCTTGATTCAATTTGCTTTGCATAATTGATCATGTTTTGAACATTCCTTCCATATTCTTGAATATGTAATTGAGCCCGTTCCGTATTATAGGACAGGGCACTCATTGTGTATTCTTCCAAAGTAAATTTATTTTAAATTAGGGCATAGTCCTCTGTTATTATTGGCTTAGCCAAAAAATACAATCGCTACAATAACTCCAAGCAAGAAGACAGTGTAAATCGTTCCTAATGCAACGGTTGAATCATCAAAATACTTTCTTTCAGACATAATAATATTGTTTTGTGGTAAAAATAGTAAATCTTCTTTAATTTCTGTTGTCAAATGAGGAAAAAACAGTAATGTGAGAGAGGATTAAGAAAACAGAGTGAAGTTAATCAAAAAACTAAAGCTAATCAGCAACAAATATCAACTCTGGTTGAGGCGAAATTGGTTTTCGAATTATTTTTTTTCCTTTTTTCCAGAGTTGCCATTCCTCAACTACTCCATTTTCCAAATTAACAACAAAGGTATAATACATTTTTGTTTCGGCTTTTACGGTATAAGTGGCTTCAAGTTTTTGCTTGGGAGAACTCATCCAAAGTTTTCCGTAGGCCAAGATCAGTTCATATTTTGCCGACGGAACTTCAATGGGATCTCCTGCCATACGAATCTCGTATGCTTCTTGAACCCCATGGTAACTGCCCAAATATTTCTTAGGAAATAATTTATCATTATTTCCACAAGCAGCAAGAAAGAAAATGAGCATTCCAAAAAGAAAGTAGTTCCGCATTTGAATCATATAATTTGGAAAGGTAAAAAAATAATGCTTCATTTTCAACTATCTCTTTTTTTTAAAAAAGATTTACGCTCTAAATTCAGCATCCCCAAAGGACTCGCAATCGTTTGTAATAATTTCCTCTACATGTAGTCCAATTCTATCAATAAAACTCTTAATTTTAGACTTTCAATTTTACAAATCATGGAACAATATCATCATCTATTAAAGCACATCCTTGATAATGGAACTGATCGAGGAGACAGAACAGGAACAGGAACGAGATCAGTGTTCGGACACCAAATGCGTTTTGATTTAAGCAAAGGTTTCCCCGTTATTACAACAAAGAAACTGCATTTACGTTCAATTATTCACGAACTCTTGTGGTTTATAAGTGGTGATACCAACATCAAGTATTTAAAAGACAACAAGGTTAACATTTGGGATGAATGGGCTGACGAAAATGGAGATTTAGGCCCTGTTTATGGTCACCAATGGCGTTCTTGGCCAGATGGAAGCGGAGGAACAATTGATCAGATTTCAAACTTAGTTGAACAATTGAAAAACAATCCAAATTCAAGGAGACATATTGTAAGTGCTTGGAACGTAGCTGATGTTGAAAAAATGGCTTTACCTCCATGTCACTGCCTATTCCAATTTTTTGTAGCAGATGGAAAATTAAGCTGTCAGCTATACCAACGCTCTGCAGATACTTTCTTAGGCGTTCCTTTTAATATTGCAAGTTATGCTTTATTTACAATGATGCTCGCACAAGTTTGTGGTTTAGAAGCAGGTGAATTCGTGCATACTTTTGGTGATGTTCATTTATATTCTAACCATTTTGAACAAGCAGAATTACAATTAACAAGAGAGATTCTGCCCTTACCAACAATGAAAATAAATCCTGAAATAAAAAATATTTTCGAATTCAAATATGAAGATTTTGAATTGCTAGGTTATGAACCACATCCTCACATTAAAGCAAAAGTAGCGGTCTAAAATAAAAGTATTATGAAGTGTGCACTGATTGTGGCGATGGGGAAACACCGAGAAATCGGAAAGGATAATGATTTATTGTGGAAACTACCCCGTGACATGCAGTTTTTCAAAGAAACAACGCAGGGTCATATTGTTGTAATGGGAAGAAAAAACTGGGAATCTATTCCTGAAAAATTTCGTCCATTACCCAACCGTAAGAACATAGTGATTTCTAGAAATGCTGATTATCGTCCAAAAGGTGCTCTATTGATTACAGATTTAAAAGATTTAAATCAACATTTAGATCCAGATAAGAAATGCTTTATCATTGGTGGAGCTCAGATTTACCAATTGGCTTTAGAGCAGGATTTAATTGATGAAATATATGTTACTCAAGTCCAAGAGACTTTTGAAGCAGATACCTATTTCCCTTTTATCGATTGGGAAAATTGGGAAGAAGAAGATCTTTTAGAATATAAAAATGATGAGAAAAATCCTCATTCATTTACCATTAAAAAATTTACACGTTAATCCATGAAAGTTTGTATTGCCGAGAAACCTAGTGTCGCAAAAGACATTGCTAATACGATTGGTGCAACCCAACGTAAGGACGGCTACTATGAAGGCAATGGATATCAAGTGACGTGGACTTATGGACATCTTTGCACCCTCAAAGAACCAAGAGATTACGTTGAAGATTGGAGGTATTGGAACTTGAGACATTTGCCCATGGTGCCTTCACGTTTCGGTGTAAAAGTCATCGAAGACGAAGGAATTCAACGTCAATTCCATATTGTAAAAAGATTATTGTGTGCCGCAAGCGAGATCATCAACTGTGGGGATGCTGGACAAGAAGGAGAGGTGATCCAGAGATGGGTTTTCCTTAAATCGGGAACCAAAGCACCAATCAAAAGACTATGGATTAGCTCACTTACCGAAGAAGCAATTAAAGAAGGCTTTGCTAACTTGAAAGAGGGAAGTCAATTCAATAATTTATATGCAGCAGGAAGTGCGCGTGCAATTGGAGATTGGTTACTTGGAATAAATGCGACACGTTTATTTACCAAAAAGTTCGCTTTACAACGTCAAGTGCTTTCTATTGGTCGGGTGCAAACGCCAACTTTGGCAATGATTGTCAACCGTCAACTGGAAATAGATGATTTCAAAACACAAGATTATTGGGAATTACGTACCGTTTATCGTGATACAGAATTCAACAGTGTATTAGGAAAGATAAAAAAGCTCGAAAAAGCAGAATACGCTTTGAGTAAAATCAAGGATGAGCCTTTTGAAATCACTTCATTTGAACAGAAAGAAGGAAAAGAAAAACCACCGAGGTTATTTGACTTGACAGCTTTACAAGTTGAAGCCAATAAGAAACAAGGTTACTCTGCAGATCAAACACTGAAATTGATTCAGAGTTTATATGAAAAAAAACTGGTGACTTATCCGCGTGTGGACACCACTTATTTACCTGATGATGTCTATCCTAAAATCCAAGGTGTCTTAGAAAAACTGGAGTATTATTCGGAATTAACAGCGCCCTTATTGAACAAAAAATTACCGAAGAGTAAACAGGTTTTTGACAATAAAAAAGTAACGGATCACCACGCAATTATTCCAACTGGAGTAAAAGTAAGTGGCGTCACCACAGAAGAACAAAAAATTTACGACACCATTACGCGTCGCTTTATAGCTGTTTTCTATCCCGATTGTAAAGTCAGCAATACAACAGTTTTGGGAGAGGTTTTAAAATTAGAATTCAAAGCTACAGGAAAGCAGATTTTATCACCAGGTTGGCGTGTAGTCTATCAAAAAGACGAGGCTAAATCTAAAAGTAAGGAAGAAAACTTAATGCCTGTTTTTGAAAAAGGCGAAAAAGGTCCACATGAAGCACGTGTTGATCAAAAGCAAACTTCCCCGCCAAAGCCGTACACAGAGGCGACTTTGCTTCGTGCAATGGAAACAGCAGGGAGACAAGTTGACGATGAAGAAGCACGTGAATTAATGAAAGACAACGGTATTGGCCGACCTTCTACACGTGCAAACATCATTGAGACATTATTCCGAAGGCGTTACATTGAACGTTCTGGAAAATCAATTATAGCAACGCATACAGGAATCGATTTGATTCAAATTATTGATAATGAAACCTTGAAATCACCTGAATTAACGGGAGACTGGGAACGTAAATTGAGATTAATCGAAAAAGGCGAATACCAACCCGCACAGTTCAAGCAGGAATTGATTGAAATGGTGGTGAACTTAACCAATGAGGTCCTTTTTAATACGGGGGAAAAAGCCATTCGAATTTTGGATGACACCAAAGAAGAAGAGAAGGCAGACAAGCCAAAAAAGAAAAGAGCCAAAACTGTCAAAGTTGAAATCACTGCTTTAGCTTGTCCAAGCTGTAAAAAAGAAGGTTTTTTAGAAGGAAAAAAGGCTTATGGTTGTGCACATTATAAAGAAGGTTGTAAATTTGTGATTCCATTTGAATTTATGGGTAAAAAACTAAGCAATAAGCAACTTAGTGAACTTATTACAAAAGGAAAAACAACTAAAATTAAAGGTTTTACAAAACCGGGAAGCGAAGAAACAATTGATGGAAGATTAGAATTAACATCAGATTTCAACGTCACCTTAAACAAGGATTAAAAAGGATTAAAATACCATTTAAACATGATTAGAATAGCACTTTCCGTACTGACATTAGCCGCAGTAATTTTCTTTCACAATTCAATTATTTCTTTTGGACTAAATATTAGACTTTCCTTTACTTTCTCGAAGATTCTACCTTATATGATTGAATTTTTTGCGGTTTGTCTTATCATTTTTAATGTTTATCGTCAGTATTTAGCTGAGGCTTCGCTAACGATGAGAAGATTGGTGAGTATTTTCATTCTTTTCGGAGGTTCGGGAATTGCTTTTGCTGTTAACCCAATTTATGAAGGAGATTTTAGTCATCAGTACCGTGAGATCACATTGGCGGGTGAAAATGAGGCTACTTTTCAGCATGGCTTAACGATGATTGCGCTACCTGGTTGTCCTCACTGTTTTAACAAACTGGAGGAAATGAAAATAGTAAAAGGAATTTATCCTTCTTTACCGATGTTTGTTTTAGTGATTAATGATGATGAATTGGCTGTTGAAAGCTACAGAGAAGCTAGTAAAGGATTAGTTGAAGTGGCTCTATTTCCAGAATCTACTTTGTTGAAATCTATCATTCAAGATGGTTATCCCAATTTAATTTATAAATCGAGTACAAGTTCTTCTCAGTTGATTAATTGGTCAAACAGCGGATTTGGAAGTGCGAGTTGGGATTATATTTTGGAAAGTGAGGGTTTGTAGGGCTTAAGTTACGCAGAGAAATAGAGGGTTATTTCACGGTGCTTGAGCCAGTCGAAATCACCAAATAACACTTCACACATTTTTCCTTTCTTCTTTGCGACCTTTGCGATAAGCTTTGTATAATTTTGCGCTTAGATACAAGTGGCACAACCACCTCCCACTACCAAATAGTCAGTTGCTGCACTTCGTTTTCCGACTCCTCCATTTCAAATCCACTAATGGAGACACCTATTAATCGCAAGGGGATACCAGGAACAATGGTTTCATGCAGAATTTGATCGAGTTTTGCACGAATTTCAACTTTATCTAATACGAAATCGGGTTCAGTGATTGAACGCGTTACCGTTTCGAATTCGTAATTTCTAATTTTCAAAGTTACTGATCGCCCTTTTATTCCGTGGCTTTCATAGCGCGTCCACCATTTATCAAAAACTTGGGAGAACTTTTCATTGATGCTGATTTCATCGTTTACATCTTCAGAAAATGTCATCTCTGCTCCTACACTCTTTCGAACCCGTTCAGATTGAACTGCGCGGTTATCAACTCCCCTTACAACATCATAAAGAAAGCCTCCAGATTTACCAAACAAGTGTTGGAGCTCCCATTTTGAATAAGGCAATAAATCAGCACCTTTAAAAATAGAATTGGCTTTCATTTTTTCAGCGGTGACTTTCCCCACACCAAAAAAGTCTTCGATGGGCAATTCTTTCATAAATGCTGGACCTTCATCTGGTGTAATCACAAAAAGTCCGTCCGGTTTATCTTGATCAGATGCAATTTTTGCCAAAAACTTATTATAAGAAACTCCAGCCGAAGCAATTAAATCGAGTTCATTTCGGATATCGTTTTTAATTTGCTGTGCAATTAAAGTAGCGGACTGCATTTCATATTTTGAATAAGTCACATCTAAAAAAGCTTCATCTAAGGATAAAGGTTCTATAATCGGTGTATAGCGCTCAAAAATGGCGTTAATTTCCTTTGAAACAGCTTTGTATTTTTCAAATTCAGGTTTTACAAAGAGCAATGTCGGACATTTACGCAATGCAACACGTGAAGGCATTGCAGAACGCACTCCAAATTTTCGGGCTTCATAACTCGCCGCTGCAATAACACCTCTACCACCTGTCCCACCAACCGCCAATGGTTGTCCACGCAATTCAGGATTGTCACGCTGCTCCACAGAAGCGTAAAAAGCATCCATGTCGATATGAATTATTTTACGCGTTTCCTCTCTACTCATTTCCTTCCTCTGGCGCAATAATGCGTTTGATATCTTCTTCAGTTTTATCTAATTTTTTACGGCAGAAATCAACCAATTCCTTGGCTTCAATAACCGTTTCTGAAAGATTATCAATTTTGATTTCTTTTAATTCAAGTGCTCCAACAATTTCTTTTAAACGTTGAAGTGCTTCTTCATAAGTAGTTTTATCAGTTATTTTCATGTTTTATATCTTTTTTAGAAATGATCTTACTCGTGATTAAATAATTAAAAGCAAGTGTTTTCATCTCATCTCCAATTTTTACTTCTCTATTTTTAACATCTTGGTCTTCAATCGTAGAAATGGTATAGCCAGATTCTAAAATTTTTAACGGATTCAGCAGTCCTAATAACTCCTCTTGATTACTAAAAACAATGCGCTCTCTATCAATTATTTGCTGACTCAACAATTGCACAGACGACAGGATTTGATTAAGATTCATCTCTTTTTCGCGTTCAATTTGTTGTTGACCCAAATCAGAAATTCGTTCTAAATACCTTTCTAAAAAACTACCTTCTTGCTGAACTAAGCGCTGTAATTGAGAAGATGTTCTGTGACTTAAGGCTGCTAAATCATCTTTTCCTTCGTAGAGTAAAGTTCTGCTTTTTTGTAGTATTTCGTACTCTTTTTCTTGAAAAGTACCACGCCAATAATGAATCAATTCTCGGCTATGGTGTGAAAGATAATTGTTATAATGAATGAATTCCTCCTTGCTTTCGGACAATAATTGCAAGGACATTTGAATTGATTTATCATGCAATTCCCTCATAATTTCCTTAAACGAACTAATTGCATAATGAATATGACGTGCTACTGCTGTTGGGGTAATAAAGGTAATCCGTGCAACAAGATCAGCAACAACCTCATCGTTTTCATGTCCTATTCCAGTGAGTACTGGTAATCTCGACATACAAATGGCTTTTGAAATTTCATAATCATCGAACAAAGCTAAGTCCATCTTGCTTCCACCTCCACGTAGAATCACAATAACATCTGCATCATGACGGTTCGCATCTTTGATGGCTGCTACGATCTCCTTTACTGCTGCATCACCTTGTACACGCACAGGAAATTCTTTAATCACAAACTTATTATAATCATGATTGACCAATAATTCATTTTGAAAATCTCTGTATCCAGAAGTATTTGGCGAACCAATTAATGCTATTCTCTTGATTATCGTTGGTAAGCGCAATCGTTTTTGTTGATCGAAAAGCTCTTCTTTTTTCAATCTTTTAATCACCTCTTGTCTCTTGCGCTCAATTTCTCCGTAGGAATAGGCTGGATCAATGGCCCTGATTTTCAATTTCAAACCATAAATGGTGTGAAATTCAATCTTGACATTAATCAAGACTTTATTTCCAGGCTGTAGAATTCCTTGTGTTTCTTTTAATCCAATTTCTGTTACAATTGTGCTGTAAGTTGAAGCCCAGATTGTGGCAAAACTTCTTGCGGAAGTCTGATCGTTGATACTATCTGCCAATTCAATATAAAAATGCCCACTTTTCTGATTGATTTTAATCAATTCAGCGGTAATCCAAAAATCACGACTGGAGAAATGTTCCCAAATGTGCTTTTCAAAAGACTGGTTTAATTGTGTTAAAGAGTATACTTTTCTTTCTTCGGACATGTAAAATTAAAGATAAGGAAAAATATGTTTATACAGACTACCACGATGTGTAAATCTCGTGGTAGTATTTTTACCTGGCGAATACCTCAATATTATTGTATAGTTTGATGCTTATTTAGCTGTCAAATTTGACAAAGAAATTTGATAAAGTACTTACTTCTATTAACCTTATCTCATCTGTAGAATTAGGTTCATACGGATATCCCATTAGAAATTGATAATGCGTTAAACTAAAATTAGGTCTTAACAATCCAATGTTCAATAGGGTTGTATTTTGAAATTCAAAACTAAGGTAAAATAAAATAGCTTTTTTCTTTAAGGATAAAGTTGGCCACATATTGTTAAAATCGTTTTCAACTTTTTCTGGATCTACGTCTCCGTATTGATCATAGTAATCATTATTAAAGAAATACATTTGATTCTCTTTCAACATATCGAAAGGACAAACGATATTCCCACAATCACAACTCTCAGTAGTATAGAAATAATCAAAATCATCTAATAGGTATGAGGTGAGTCTCCTTGTTTTAGTAAGGTTTTCATTTAATAAAACTTTATAGATACTTGCTAAATCATAACGAGATCTGCCTTTTGATAAAGCAGACTCAAATTGCATTATTTCAAAATCTCTGTCTGTCAATTTATTTTCGACTCCTTGAATCTTCATTGGGTCTTCAATAAGCTTGCTTGTAATTCTGTTTTTCGCGGCAGAATCTAAGTCCTTTATTGTAGTATTCAACAATTCTAAATCAGACAGCAAGGTTTTTATTAATTCAGTTTCTGCTAGAATATCAAAAACAGTATCGGAAAAATGTGTTCTTAAATGTATTTTAAGTTGATCTATATTCTCTTCAAAAGAGATTTCTTCTCCTGAGCTAAGTGTAAATGTATTTTTTGAAGCATTAGAATCGACGTATGTTTTTAAATAATGCGCCAATTCATAGCGCAATAAATAAAATTGTTTTAACTCATCAGTAGAACCTACTTCATTGTTCCATACGAACTTGTGAAATAAATGATCAGCTTTAAAGTAAAGTGATTCATTATCTTTTTTACTAATTGATTCAACACCAAAGTCGGCTTTAATATTGTTTTTAGTTTCCATAGTGAGGTAATAATTAAATTATATTTTGAAGCATAATTCAACACATATTATGGTTCGCATAAATATATTAAAAACAAGCATTTTATTGCTTAAAAAACAAGGATAAGTTGGTGATTATAGGAATAACTATTCGATTTGATCTATGGCCTAAATCAGAATCCGAAAAACATATTTATTTGAAACAATAGAGATAAAAGCAATAGTGCAAAATAAAGCGCCATCACCCTGCCCCGACGGAAACGGAAAGCTTGCTGAAATTGATGGCTATTTGTGTACTGATATTAAGAGCGACTTTAGGAGCTCCTTAAAAGCAGTTAACACAAAAGTCATTCAAGGAAGCAACTTGGAGGTGTAGGCGGAAAAAGGCTCAAAAAACATTACTTTTTCACCCAATACTGGGTTCTATAAAACCATCCGATATAACCTCTAACGGCTAGTTTATTGTCATTGATCAACCATAATTTAGCATCGTGTAATTTTCCATTATTTGGATCGAGTAAGGCTTTACTGCCTGACCAATAGATTCCTGACAATTCTAATCCAGTGATGATTTCCATGCCCAATACGGGTTGATTCCTTCTGTAATCAGTACAATCATAACATTTTGCATCTTTTAATGCAATCTTTAAATTATGCAATTGGGTAATCTTACCGTAGAGTTTTCCGTTTTTAATATAAATTTTAACTTCAGCCTTTAATTCACCTGTTCCATCGTCATAGCTTTCCCAAGTTCCTACGATGGATTGGGAAATGCTCGTAAAGCTCAACAAACTTAAAAAAAATATTATACCGTATTTTATCATCGTATTTTATATAAATAGCAATCATTAAAAACGAAATGCTACATGAAAGAAGACTATTGAACTAAAGCCAAAACCTTTACTTTTTCTTCCAATATTGCGTTCTGAAAAACCAACCAATATACCCTCTTACGGCTAACTTATTATTGCCTTCCAGCCAAATCTTAGCATCATAGGACTTTCCATTATTTGGATCTAAAAGCGCGCTATTCCCTACCCATTCTTCACCTGATTTTTTCAAGCCTGTCATTACTAACATCCCAATAACGGGTTTATCTTTTCTATAATCTGTACAAAGTTCACATTTGGCGTCTTTTGGGTCGACATCTAAATTATAGAGTTTAATGATTTTACCGTAGAGCTTTCCGTCTTTTATATAGATTTTCACTTCTGATTTTAATTCTCCAGAGGCGTCATCATAGGTTTCCCAAATACCTTCGATCGTTTGCGAGGAACTCATGAAACTAAATAAACTCAGGCATAAAATCAGAAGGTATTTCATTATTTTTTCTTTTTTGTGAAAATATCATTAAAATGTTACTTACGCTAGAAAAAAAACTGTCCTCTATTTTTTTCTTTTCCAGTATTGCGTTTGATAAAACCATCCAAGGTATCCACGCACAGCAAGTTTATCATCACTCACCAACCAAACTTCACCATCGTATTCCTTTCCATTATTTGGATCTAAAAGTACTTTACTGCCTTTCCATTCTTTCCCTGATTTCACAAGACCAGTCATGAAAACCATCCCCACTAAAGGTTGATTTTTTCTGTAATCTTTACAGAGTGTACATTTGGCGGTGTTTTGACTTTCTTTGGCGTTGTAGAATTTGATCGTTTTACCATAAAGTTTTCCATCTTTAATGTAAATTTTCACATCTGATTCTAACGCCCCAGAATTATGGTCGTAAGTTTCCCATACGCCTTCAACGGTCTGAGATGTACTTGCAATACTCACCAGACTCAAGCAAATTATTAAAAAGTATTTGATCATCTTCATTTTTAGTTGAAAATATAATTAAAGCATTTAAGAATGTCATGTTTTACTGACTGATCTTTGGTTTATTTAACAATGTTAGCTGAAGAATGTTCAATTTTCTGAACTTAATATGAGTTAACAATCGTAGTCGAGATAAGTCCATCAAAATTCCTACTTTTGTATAAAAACAAGAATTATGTTACATGTCCCTTCTACACCATTAGCAGAACGTATGCGTCCAAAGAATTTGGATCAATATGTTGGTCAAGAACATTTGCTAAAAAAAGGGGCCAGTTTAAGAAAATCTCTTGACGCTGGAGTTTTACCTTCATTGATTTTATGGGGACCTCCAGGAGTTGGGAAAACAACTTTGGCGACCTTACTTGCGAATCAGTTGAAACGCCCATTTTATACTTTATCGGCTATTTCTTCGGGTGTAAAAGATGTTCGTGAAGTCATTAAAAAAGCAGAAAATCAGGGCATGTTTGAACCTTCTGGAGCGATTTTATTTATTGATGAGATTCATCGTTTCTCGAAAGCGCAGCAAGATTCTTTATTGGGTGCTGTAGAGAAGGGAGTTGTAACATTAATTGGAGCTACGACTGAAAATCCATCTTTTGAGGTGATTTCCGCATTGCTTTCTCGTTGTCAGGTTTACACCTTGCAGTCTTTAGAGAAAGATCAATTGGAGTTATTACTCAAAAACGCGCTTGAACGCGATGAATATTTGTCAAAACTGAAAATAACATTAAAGGAAACCAATGCACTGATTAGAATTTCAGGAGGTGATGCAAGGAAGTTATTGACTTTGTTAGAAATTGTTGTCAGCACTTTCCCACAAGACGCTAAGATTGAAATTACGGATGACGAAGTTTTTTCGATTGCCCAACAGAATATTGCGCGCTACGACAAAGACGGGGAACAACATTATGATATTATCTCTGCATTTATAAAATCCATTCGAGGAAGTGATCCTAATGCTGCTGTTTACTGGCTGGCAAGAATGATTGAAGGTGGGGAAGATGCAAAATTTATTGCACGAAGGTTAATTATTTCCGCTAGTGAGGATATAGGATTAGCTAATCCAACGGCATTAATCATGGCCAACAATACATTCCAAGCGATCAACACCATTGGTTTTCCTGAAGCCCGAATTATTCTTGCTCAATGTACGATTTACTTAGCAAATTCGCCAAAAGGGAATGCGGCCTACATGGCAATAAATCAAGCTCAAGAATTGGTTAAATCTACTGGAAACCTCTCTGTTCCTCTGGCCTTAAGAAATGCCCCTACAAAACTCATGAAAGAGTTAGATTATGGGAAAGGGTATAAATATTCACATGATCATCCCGGAAACTTCGTTGTACAGGAATTCATGCCTGATGAAGTAAAAGGCGCTGTATTTTTCAATGCTGGAAGTTCTAAACGTGAACGTGATATTGAGGAAGATATTAAGAAACTTTGGAAAGGGAAGTATTAGATAATTATATAATTATGAATTATGAATTATGAATTATGAATTACGGATTATGAATTACGGATTATGAATTACGGATTATGAATTACAAATTGGATAATTAATTTAGTTTTTCTGTAGTTCTTTAAATGCGTTTCCTATTTCCTCAATAATAGACTCTGCTGTCATGGCATATTCTCCATGTTTTGCTGAGGCTAATTCCCCGGCTACACCGTGCAATACCAAACCTAATTTTGAGGTTTGTTCTGGAGAGTACCCTTGTGCTAGCAAACCTGTTAATAATCCCGTAAGCACGTCTCCACTACCACCTGTAGCCATTCCTGGAGTACCGTTTAAACTGAAGAAACATTTCCCTCCAGGTGTACAAACAATTGTTCGTGCATCTTTTAGAACGATATAGACCTTATGTTGAACAGAGAATTTAATAAGTAATTCTAATTGTTCATGGCTATTATTTGTTGCACCTGCTAGTCCTCTAAATTCCTTAACGTGTGGCGTAAGAATACTATTTTCAGGAATATCTTTAAGCATTTCTGGATTTTCAGCAATACAATTAATTGCATCAGCATCTATAACAATAGGCATATTGACTTTCTTTAAGAAATCTGCTAAAAACTGAGCTGTTTCTTTAGAAGTTCCTATACCTGGTCCTACACCATAAGTAAATCTATCTTCTATTTCAATTTTGCCTTCCAATTGTTCTTTTCCATAGGAATCATCACACATGGCAACTGGAATAGAGGATTGCATAATTTCGAAACCAACCGATGGTACGGTAGCTGTAGTCAGACCAGTTCCAGAAAGACTTGCTGCTCTAGTCATAAGAATAGCTGCACCAATTTTCCCACGACTTCCTCCAATTAAATTTGCATGTCCATAAGTTCCTTTATGGGTGAAAATAGTTCTCTTTTTAAGATAGCTTCCTACCATTGCAGGAGTTATATAGTAATGTGTTCCTTCAATTTTAGAAGCAAATCCTTTATCTAAACGAATGTCTAAAACGATAATTTTCCCAATAGCGTTCCCTCCTTCTAAAAAGAAAAATGAAGTTTTCGGCACATGAAAAGTCAGGGTATAGTCTGCGTGAACAATTGGATCATTCGGACCATTTAATTCATCACAGTATAAACCTGAAGGTAAATCTATGGCGATTACTTTCACCGTTTTACTATTGTTGATGTGTCTGATTAATTTACCAGGCACTCCTTCCGCTGCGCGAGACAATCCAATTCCAAAAATGGCGTCAATAACTATTCTTCCATTAAAGTTCAGTGATTCCAACTGACTTTCTGAATTAATGGTTTTGATTTTACAATCTGAACGCTCTAATTTGGCTAATTCATAAGAATATTCAGGAGTGTGTTTATAATCAATATCCAATAGCACACATTCAACATCGTAATTATTTCGAGTAAGAAATTGTGCAAGAACTAAACCGTCTCCTCCATTATTTCCTGGTCCACAAACCACAGTATAAGCATAATCGAGTCCTAACTGGCTTTTAATCCAATTATAGGTTTTACTAGCTGCACGTTGCATTAAATCTGCACTAGTTATTTTTTGACGCTCCATTGTGAAGGCCTCAAGTTCTTTTATTTGTTGAACGGTAAGTAATTTCATAAAATCATTTTAAATTTTCAAAAATCAATTCATTGGCTTCTAGTGGATGAATAGCTTTTAAAACCATTTTATCATCCGTTAATTCTTCAATAATTAAAATATCTGTTCCCCTGCTAAATAAGGATTGTTGTTCATATCTATAGTCGATTATTTTCAAGGTATCTCCAATAACTGTATAAATTCTTTCATGTGTAGGTGATACTATTTGACCTTGGGAATCAATAATAAAAACTTGTTTATCAACTGAAAATTTTAACCCGTTCTTAAAACGTATAAAAGGTTTTTCAGATGAAACTAATCTCCACTCTCCAGCATTCAAATGTTCTTCGACACTTTGATCATGAGAGGAATCAACTTCTTCCTTGCATGATACCAGAAAAATACCAACTAAAATAAATATAAAAATTCTCATAATCATATACTTTAAAAATATAATGTGATATAACTAACAAATATAGCCAAAACAAGTCATAAGCACGTGTGAGTTAGTATAAACTTAAGCAAATTAAAATCCTTGATGGGTTTTTCATTGATTAATCACTTCTGTAAAATCAGCAACATTTTTTGAATATCCTTGGCTAAAGAAATCAGTTAAGGTTTTTTTGATATTGCTATTCATTATTAATCATTATTCTTTACTTAAAATCTTGAAGGGTATAGAAGATCAGCAAATAGTGTTGAAGGTACGGCATATATTAGCCAAGGACGTAAGCCCTTGGTTTAAAAGAATAAGTCTAAAGCCAAAACCCAAGCGTTAACACAATGGAAATCATGATTTTAAATTAATAGTGCCGAAGGTACGGCATATATTAGCCAAGGACGTAAGTCCTTGGTTAAGAATAATAAATAAAAACCAAAACCCAAATATTCGGTGAAATTGCATGCAATTTCACTGAATATTTGGGTTTTGGGGAATCGTGGGCTAACAATTAGGGGTGGACTTCAGTCCACCCCTATAGTATCTCGTCCTTGTAGGATTTTTTTATTATAACTTAAACGTTAAAACGGAAATGCATTATATCGCCATCTTGAACGATATACTCTTTTCCTTCAACGCCAAATTTACCTGCTTCTTTACATGCTGCTTCTGATCCGTATTTCACGAAATCTTCATACTTCATAACTTCTGCACGGATAAATCCTTTTTCGAAATCTGAGTGAATTACTCCGGCTGCTTGTGGTGCTGTTGATCCTTTGGGCACTGTCCAAGCACGAACTTCTTTTACACCCGCAGTAAAGTAAGTGTCTAAATCTAATAACTTATATGCCGAACGAATCAAACGGTTTACGCCAGACTCTGTTAAACCTAATTCTTCCATAAACATTTGACGTTCTTCGAAAGAATCAAATTCTGTAATGTCTGCTTCAATTTGGGCACCGATTACTAGAACTTCTGCATCTTCATCCTTCACTGCTTCTTTTACCATGTCTACGAACTTGTTTCCGTCTTTCACAGAAGCTTCGTCAACATTACATAAATACATAACAGGTTTTACCGTAATCAAATGCAATTCTTCTACGTGTGGCCATTCGTTTTCTTCGAATTCCATAGCGCGAACAGATTGACCTGATTCCAAGTGTTTCTTGATGCGTTCTGCTAGATCGTAAGCTCTTTTCGCTTCTTTATCTCCAGACTTTGCAGTTCTTGCCAAACCATTCAAGCGTTTTTCAACAGTTTCTAAATCTTTGAGTTGCAATTCATAGTCAATTACTTCTTTATCTCTAATTGGATCTACAGAACCATCAACGTGAATGATATTATCATCCTCGAAACAACGCAATACATGAATAATTGCATCTGTCTCACGAATATTTGCCAAAAACTGGTTCCCTAATCCTTCTCCTTTAGATGCTCCTTTTACCAATCCTGCGATGTCCACAATCTCCATAGTCGTTGGTACAACGCGCTCTGGTTTTACAATCTCTTCTAACCTTTCTAGACGTGGGTCTGGAACAGAAATAGTTCCTACGTTAGGTTCGATTGTACAAAATGGATAGTTTGCCGATTGTGCTTTCGCATTCGATAAACAGTTAAACAATGTCGATTTACCTACATTCGGTAATCCAACAATTCCACATTTTAATGCCATATGAGAAAATTTTGATGCAAAGATAATGCTTGCAATTGATTAATGCCAATTTGGATTTTATAATATTGGTTTTAGTTGGGGAATAAGCGGAAAAATCAAGCTGAATCTGTTTGAATTCGATTAAGGTTAATGAACTGATGTTTTTGTATGGGGTTGTTTTGGTGCTTTGTTAGAAAAGCTGTCAAAAAGCTTTCATTTTAGTAGAGATAATGGACTAAAAATAAAGAAATTGATGTTAAAATCATAGAAGTATGATTAAATGAGCGAGTCTATCCAAAATTTTGTGTTTGAGCTGAAAAACTCCCATTTATTTAGTAGGTTCAATTCTGCTTAATTGTTAGCGGCTGCCTTCTTTTCTTCCGTTTTAGTTTGTTAGTTTGTTAGTTTTAGTTTCATCATAATGTCTGTTTGCTCATCGTTGCCAAGTTTAAAAATGTGCTTATCAAATTCTACAAAACCATTTTTTTTGTAAAATTTGATTGCTCTTGGATTTTCTTCCCAAACGCCTAACCAAATATAATCTGCATCTTTCTGCTTGGCTATTTCAATTGCTTTATCATAAAGAATTTGTCCGATTTTTTTTCCTTGAAACTCTTTAAGTACGTAAATTCTTTCGATTTCAAGAGACTTGTCGTCTTTTAATTCCGTTTGAGAATCGCCAAAATTTATTTTCAGATAACCAACAATTTTATTTTCAAGTTGGGCAAAATAAAATATGGCGTTTTTGTCGTTCAATTCAGCCGTCAGCTTTTCAATGGAAAATCGTTCGTCTAAATATTTCTGCATGTTTTCTTGGGTGTTACCTGTCGAAAATGTTTCGTAAAAAGTCTGTCTTCCAATTTTTTGCAATTGGTCTATTTCATTGGTCGTTATTCGTGTTATTTTCATAAATTCCATTCGTAATTTAGCCATTCATTATTTTGATTAGCACCCAACCTTTCATAAAATTTTTGACCTGCTTTGTTCCAAGGTGCAACCGTCCATTTTATTTGTTCGCAATTATGCACCAACGCTTCATCCCACAAAGCGTTCATCAGTCGTTCGCCAATTTTCCGACCACGATAATTTTCGTCCACATAAAGTTCTTTCATATAAATTGCAGGTTTGTTTTGGGCAGTGTAAGGTAAAAAATAATAGACCAATATTCCCACAATTTTATCGTTGTCTTCGGCTACAATACAATGAAAGTCAGGTGGGCTTTTCCGAAAACCACTGTTCTTTACAACTTCTGGCGTAATTGCAAAACTGTCAATATATTTTTCAAAAACAGCTAATTCTTTCATTAAAACCCAAATTTTATGACTGTCTTTTTCTGTTGCTTTTCTAATGATTATGTCCATTTTTTTTGTTTTGATGGTTGTTCAGATAAGGTTGCCGCTAACGATTTGCATATTCTGGCATTGAGGCAATTTGCTTACACAATCATAAATATATTCAATATTTAAAAGCAAATTGTTATTTTGTATTGAGTTGATTTTGAAATTCAGTTAAATATTTTGCTATGTGGAAACCATCAACTAA
>Ga0209075_1000791_pt1 | contig 30485 bp, 22 predicted proteins | sample Stecom2011_FD_187523 | JGI IMG/M metagenome (GOLD analysis project Ga0209075, IMG submission 187523) | Agricultural soil microbial communities from Utah to study Nitrogen management - Steer compost 2011 (SPAdes) (version 2) | ecosystem: Environmental > Terrestrial > Soil > Agricultural land...
GCAATTTCTTTGTCTTTATCAATCAAGCCAGCCATAGGCACCAGTACTTCCATCTGACCTACTAAGTGCGTAGTTGCCATTGGAATCTCGTCACCTTCGTTTAACCAAGTGATTTTACTGAGTTTGGCCAGTTTCATTAGGAACGCTTGGTTGTCATCGGCGCGCTGGAAGTCTTGGTCGTTACCGTTGTGCAGTAACAGTTCAAGTTCTTTGGCAGGGCCAATATTCATTTCTGCACGGATGTTACGTACAGCAGTAATGACACCTTTTAACCAGTCGATATCAGCTTCGGCTTCAGTGTCTATAAACGCGTCTTGAGCTTCTGGGTAGGGCGCTAACATAATGGTATCGCCAGACTTGCCGGCAAGCTCTTTTACCTGCTGCCAGATTGATTCGGTAATAAAAGGAATAATAGGATGGGCAAGACGCAGTGTGGCTTCAAGAACACGTACTAATGTGCCGAGCGTACCGCGTTTAACTTCTTCAGGAGAGTTAGCATCCCATAGAACCGGCTTAGACAGTTCTAAGTACCAGTCGCAGTATTCGTTCCAAATGAAGTCATACAAAGTATGTGCGGCCATATCGAAGCGGTATTGCTCGAAGTGGCGACGTACTTCTTTTTCGGTGTGTTGTAAGCGAGAGATAATCCAACGGTCGGCTAAAGACAGCACTGCAGGTTCGCCATTAGCACCGCAGGCGGCTTTCATTGCGTCAGTAATTTCAATAGTAGTGTTATCGGCCGCTGCTTTTTCCACCGCCTCTTCACCGGCCACAGACAGCATCACGTAGCGTGAGGCATTCCATAGTTTGTTACAGAAGTTACGGTAGCCTTCCAAACGCTTCATATCCCAGTTGATATCACGGCCTGTAGAGGCCATAGCCGCCAGTGTAAAGCGCAGGGCATCGGTACCGTGAGGGTTTATGCCTTCTGGGAATTCTTTTTGCGTACGCTTGCCAATTCTTTCGGCAAGCTGGGGCTGCATCATGTTGCCGGTACGTTTTTCTAATAAGTCTTCAAGGCTAACACCGTCAATCATATCTAGAGGGTCAAGCACGTTACCCTTAGATTTTGACATCTTATGGCCCACTTCATCACGAATTAGGCCGGTCACGTAAACGGTTTTAAAGGGGACCTGAGACTTGCCATCTTCATCTTTAATTAGATGCATGGTCATCATGATCATGCGCGCTACCCAGAAGAAAATAATATCAAAGCCGGTCACTAATACGTCGGTGGGGTGGAAGTCTGCTAAGCGTTTAGCTACTTCAGCGTTATCTACGTCGGGCCAGCCTAAAGTGCCGAATGTCCATAGGGCAGAGGAAAACCAAGTGTCTAGAACGTCTTCGTCTTGGCGTAGATTAACATCTGCGCTTAGGTTGTTTTGTTGGCGAACTTCTTCTTCGCTATGGGCTACGTAAACGTTGCCTTGGTCGTCATACCAAGCAGGAATACGATGGCCCCACCAAAGTTGACGCGAAATACACCAGTCTTGAATATCACGCATCCAAGCGTAGTACATGTTTTCATAAGACTTAGGTACAAATTGAATATCACCGTTTTCGACAGCCTCTATAGCAGGTTTGGCTAAGGTTTTAGCGTCTACGTACCATTGGTCTGTGAGCATGGGCTCAATCACAACGCCGCCACGGTCACCGTAGGGGATGGTGAGGTCGTGGTCTTTGATAGCATCCATTAGGCCGGCTTCTTCAAAGTCAGCAATAATGGCTTTACGCGCGGCAAAGCGTTCCATACCCCGGTATTTTTCAGGGATACTGGCTTCTAACTCAGTATTTTCACTGCCATCGGTGTTCAGTACTTCAGGTACGTCTCGCAAGTCGGCATTTAAGGTGAAAATATTGATCATCGGTAGGCCGCAACGCTTACCTACTTCATAGTCATTGAAGTCGTGCGCGGGGGTTACTTTTACCGCACCAGTGCCTTTATCCATTTCGGCATGTTCGTCGGCAACAATAGGAATACGACGGTTCACTAACGGTAAGATGATTTCTTTACCAATTAATGCCTTATAGCGTGGGTCTTCAGGGTTAACGGCTACACCGGTATCACCGAGCATGGTTTCAGGACGGGTGGTGGCGACCACAATATAATCTTTGCCTTCGCTGGTGGTTAGACCGTCGGCTAAGGGGTAGCGCAAATGCCACATAGAGCCTTTGCTTTCTTTGTTTTCTACTTCGAGATCGGAAATAGCGGTGTGCAGCTTAGGATCCCAGTTAACTAGGCGCTTACCACGATAAATTAAACCGTCTTTATGTAAGCGAACAAAGGCTTCTTGCACGCCTTTGTAAAAACCATCGTCCATGGTGAAGCGTTCGGTTTCCCAGTCTACTGAGTTACCTAAACGGCGCATTTGGCGGGTAATAGTACCGCCTGACTCTTCTTTCCATTCCCAGACTTTATCTAAAAAGCGTTCGCGGCCAAGGGTGTGGCGGTCGGGCTGGTTTTCAGCAGCCAGTTTACGCTCAACCACCATTTGTGTGGCAATACCGGCGTGGTCTGTACCTACTTGCCATAATGCTTTTTTACCCAGCATACGGTTATAACGAATCAAGGCATCTTGAATGGTGTGCTGAAAAGCATGGCCCATGTGCAAAGAACCAGTGACGTTGGGTGGTGGAATCATGACGGAGTAGCCATCACCTGTTAAGCCGTCTTGGTAAGGGCGAAAATAGCCTTGGCTTTCCCATTCTTGGTAAAGGGCTTGTTCTATGGCACTTGGGTTGTAGGTTTTTTCCATGGATTACTCGTTACAAACTTAAAGTAAATTACTTTTTAAAGGGGATATATGCGTAAAAAAGACACTTACACATATGAAAAAATGAGGCTGATTATAGCGAAAAAATGAATGCAGGTCAGCGGTTAAGCATAATCTTTAATCGATCGCGTAGACGTTGAGCGATTTGAGGCAGCATTTCGTCTACCAGCTCTTTGATTAAAGCATCTTTTTGTAAATTGCTAAGCCCACTGCCAATACCGTTAAGGGTTTGGCGGGCTTGTTCTTGTTTACGGTCCATCACACGTTGCATGGTTCGATGCGCTTCTTCGGCACTGTGTTGAGCTGCTTTACGTTCGACATTTAAGCGCTCGATCATTGCTTTAGGCAAAAAAGGATTTTCAGGCTTGGCACCCGCACTGGTAATAGCAGTTACCTGAAAAGGTTCGTCCAAAATAGGAATATTGTCTTGATCTTCGAACAAGTTTTGTAAAGCCAGTAGTTCTTTTAGCAAAGATTCTGTTGCGTTATTGTCGTTGCTCATTAGCGAACTCTCATATCATGAGTCTTAATGTTATAACCGCGATCACTTAAAAAACGAAAGTGTTTGCGTGTGTGCTGTAATACTTGGTCGTGCTGCACCACAATGCCAATGTAACGTTGAAAACGGCTATAAAAAGGTGGAATCTCTTGGCTAAGGTTGATCATAATATCATGGTGATGTCCAGGGTCGTCTTGCCAACTAATACTAATAGGGCAGTCTGCTGGGGCGTCTGCAGCACCTAAAATGGTATGGGGTATAAATGCATCAGGGCGAAAACTCCAAATAAGAGCGTCTAAGTCTTTGGCCTGTTGTTCATTGTCTGTATGCAATAGCACACTGTTATTGTTTGCAATGGCTTTTTCTAATAAGCGACAGGCAAATTGCATTTGATCTTGAGTTTCTTGTCCAGCTAATACGTAAAAATCGGCCAGTGTCATTCATTGCTCCGGTCTTGCGGTTCTTCACTATGGGTAAATTGATGCAGGCTAATATCCACGGTTATTTCTAACTCGTTCAGTTGCTCTAGCTTAGTTAGTGCAGAGGGCTGTATGCGCCACCAATGTGGCGTCATTTGCAGTAAGTCTATTATTTGCTCTGAACTATTAAGTTTAGTGGTGAATTTTAATTTATGCTCGCCACTTAATTGGTAGCCATGCTTAACCATTGTATCACTAGGATTAAATACTTGTGATTTTACGTTTTCATAAACTAGTCGTCTTAATTCAATTAAATGGTCTGCGCCTGTATTAATCAATATAACAGGCGCACTAGGTTTTAAAACCTTAGTAAATCCTTGAGGCATTAGGTTCGTAAATAAAGAAACCACCATATCTAACTGCTGCGGTAAAAAAGGCGGTTGTCCACCACTGGCAACCAGCCAATGAATATCTTTACTGCGTTTAGCTGCACGGCGTAAGGCATCTTTAGATATATCGACACCATAAAGCTGATGGGGTACTTGGTGGTCAGCTAAAATCTGCTGTAGTCGTGCTGTGTAGTAGCCCTCACCACAACCTATATCGGCAATCTGAAAGGAGCCGCCTTTGCTTAAGGCAATGTCAGAAACCCATTGGTTGAGTAAGTCAGAAATTGGCTGATACAGTTGGCTATCTAAAACACGTTGACGAGCGTCGACCATTTCTAGAGTGTCACCCGGTGCTTTTGATTTTTTGTGCTGGGCTATCAGTAAATTTAAATAACCTTGGCGCGCTTGGTCAAAGCTGTGGCCAGCGGAACAAAGCCAGCGTTTTTTGTCATTTGTTAAAGATTGTCCGCAAACAGGGCAGGCAATAACGTGCGGAATATGAATCATAAGAATTTGAGTAGGGTAAAATTCGGCAATAATAACAGATAGAAATCAGATTGTGGCGAATAATGATTGCAGCGAGCCAGCTAGCTGGTTACCATTATTCACTTTATTCTGCCCGCTTGGGTAAGAACATTGATAAGTTACATAAGGTACTGTGTAGATGAGCCAACCAATGACTCTGGAAGAACTTAACCAAGTTATGACCGAAGCCGATTTATTAAAGACAGAAGCTGAAGTAGAAGCAGCGTACGACAAATTGGCAACAGAAATAACGGCTGTTTTAAAAGAATCTATGCCTGTAGTTTACAGCATAATGAACGGCGGTTTAGTAATGGCTGGACGCTTGCTAACTAAGTTGAACTTTCCCTTAGAGCAAGGCTATATGCACGCTACGCGCTATCGTGGTGAAATTAAAGGCAGTGCCGACCTTCAGTGGCAAGCATTACCTTCAGTGCCAATGATGGGCCGTACTATATTAATTATGGACGATATTTTTGATGAAGGTCATACCTTGGCAGAAGTAGTAAAAGCTTGCCAAGCTCAAGGTGCCGAGAAAATATATACGGCAGTGTTAATTAATAAAGAACACGACCGTAAAACCACCGAGCTAGAAATAGACTTCATTGGCATGAACGTAGAAGACCGCTATATCTTTGGTTGTGGCATGGACTATCGCGGATACTGGCGTAATACCCCAGCTATTTACGCAGTCAAAGGTTTATAAGCTAGAAGCGGCTTATTGAAAGATACATAAGCGACAAACAAAAAAAGCGCCATTGGCGCTTTTTTTGTATCTATAGGCTCAACCTATGCTTTTTCTAAAGGCAGAGGCTTAAGAACAAACAATAGATCGCCTTGGTTTACTTGCTGGCCATCACTGTTCATTATACGAGTCACTTTAAACTTCTGGTTAGCTGGGTAAAGTTCAACGCCACCGTGGTTAAACTGTTTTAAGCTTAAGGGCGTGAACATTTTCATGGCCTCCATTAAACACAGAGTTTGTTCCACACCAATTACATCACCTTCTTTAACAAAGGCAGGTTCTGTCGGCGCAGAAGAACCATAAAATATGCTGGTCGACGGTGACAGTACTTTAAGCTCATCTGAGCCTTCAATACGTAAAGCGTCTGCGTCTACCGCATTAGCGTGTAAATCAGCGGCGTCTTCTACTTCAAGAATAAACTCATCAGCGTCAATACGCTCTAAGAAATGCGGTAAGTAGGTAGTATCGTAAACACCTTTCTGGAAAACTTCGTCATCCAATACACGCTTTAATAGTGAAATGTTGGTACATACACCGGTGATACGAACTTTTTCTAAGTAAGCACGCATTCTCTTGATGGTATCGGCACGGTTTTTACCGTAACAAATAATTTGAACGATTAAGCTGTCGTAGAAAGGAGAGACCTGCTTACCAGCAGCGGCCATTGAAATAATTTCAAACCCTTCCTCTTCAGGCAAGACGCAGTCGCGAATTAAGCCGGGAGTTGGTGTGAATTCAATGGTATCGCCCTTAAGTACTGCTTTTTCAGCGTTCACGCGCACTTCGATGGCATAGCCTTTAGGCTTGGCTTTAACATCGGCAATGCTTTTGCCTTCAGCAATATGAAATTGGTTGGAGACTATATCAACACCAGAAACCACTTCGGTAACAGGATGCTCGACCTGTAAGCGGGTATTCATTTCCATAAAGTAAATACTGGTGTTATCAAGGTCGAAGATAAACTCAACCGTACCTGCACCTACGTATTCAACGGCATCGGCTAATTTTTCTGCGTATTCATAAACTGCTTTTTCAAGGTTTTTAGGCAGCATAGTGGAACCAGATTCCTCAAAAATCTTCTGGTTATTACGCTGTACAGAACAGTCACGCAAACCTAAGATTTTGGTGTTACCGTGGCTATCACGCAGAACCTGAACTTCAATATGACGCAATGAAGTGACGTACTTTTCAAGGTAAACGTCACCATTACCAAAGGCAGACTTAGCTTCAGTAGAAATTTGGTGGAATAGGGCGTGAATTTTGTCTGGTGACTCAACCACCTGAATACCTTTACCACCACCACCGTGTACGGCTTTTAGCAGTACAGGGTAGCCAATTTCTTCAGCTACAGCGGCAGCGTTTGCAGAGCTGGTTAAAATGCCGTGAGAGCCAGGTACTACAGGTACATTGACGCTCATGGCGGTGCTAATAGCGTTTGATTTGTTACCCATGGTTTCCATTGAAGAAACCGGTGGGCCAATAAAGTTAATGTCGTGGTTACCACACAAGGCAGCAAACTGGCTGCTTTCAGACAAGAAACCAATACCTGGGTGTAAAGCAGTAATGTTTTCGTGATGTGCCACGCGCAGTACAGACTTAGCGTTTAAGTAGCTTTCATCAGGGGTGTTACCACCAATACAAACCACGCGGTCATTTGGCCCAAGCATATCGACAGGCACTGAGTCCATATCAGGGTCGGAAGCCACTAACAGAACGGCTATATCGTTTTCTTGTGCTTTGCGGATTAACTTAACCGCTGTACAGCCACGGGCATGAATAAGTACGCGATCAATGTCATTAAATATTTTCTGATCAGCAGATTGGCTACCAGTATCAGGCTCTAAACGCTCAGCAGTAATATAGCCTTGTAAAACACGGTCTAAAACGTCGTTAACAGTATAACGAGCGACTGGCATATCAGGATCAATAGCTCGTAGCTGCTCGTCTAGTTCAGGCAGGAAAGGATGACAAACTAAGCCGTCCATCGACTTAGGTGAAACCGATAAGTAGTTAGATAAAGTACAAGTACTTGGTAAATAACTAGGTACAACAATTTGACCAGCAAAGGGCATATTGGTACCTGAGAAATAATAGGTTTGTGCTAATGGGTGGGTAACAAAGCTTGCCTGTGCACCACCAGTACAGTCGCCAAAACCAAATACGACTAAAGCTAAATCGTTATCACGCACAAAACGGGTAATGCGGTCGTTTACTACGGCCATCGAAAATAGAGCAGCGGCCCCTTCTTTGGTCTGCATACCACCAGAAGAGACGAAGCAGACAACTGGAATACCAAGCTTGGCGCATTTAACCATTAGCTTACAGAATTTCTCTGCAGAGGCCATGTCGAAGGCGCCTGCTTGGAAGTCTAAGTTAGAAATTAGTGCACCAACTCGCTGTTCTTGGTCGCCAATTTTAATGGTACCTAAGCCGGTAATTACACCACAGGGAGTGACACCGTTCTTTAGGGCTTTTTCTATTGAGTTACGAAAGCCAGGGAAGGAGACAGGGTCGGCAGACATTAAGTTGGCGTTGATTTCTTTAAAGTCAGAAAAGAAATGATCGATAATAGCCTTGGCGGATGTTTTCTTCTGACGTTTAGCGTTGTCTAAGACCTGTTGAATTAACAGGTCATGGTAGGCCATGGTCAAGCGGTTCCAGAAATCCTTACGACGCCCAATGGAGGCTGGGTTGATACGCCCAACATAGGCTTTACCATCATTTTCAGCGGCGTGGTACTCAGGTAATAGTTTTTCGAAAATAACCGTAATAACAACAAACAAGGTTTCAGATAGACGCGGGAAGGCAAGCTTCTTCCACTCCTCAACCGATTTTAAGAACTCGCCACGTTGGTTGCTTTCAATGAAGTAACTTAACCAGTGTGAAAACGATTCCTTCTCTTGCGCAGTATAACTGCCGCCTTCTGTTGCTTCTGCTAACGACTTCTCTAATAGCACTTTTAGCGAATCGTGCGAAAGAGCACGTTTCTCGTTTGCTTCTTTAGCGACGTTAACTAGGTTATGAATAAAGTTGTCATACAGTTGTCCGAACACCAGCATGTTCTGTGCAATTTGAGCAAAGCTGTCACGCAGCTCGTCGTGCAAGATGGCATCTAAAATAGTGATGTCTGGGTGAGCAGGGTTCTGAATACTGTTCTGACGGAATTGAATGTGTGGAGCTAAAGCTTCTTCAACAATATGACGGTTAGCTTCAATATTACTGCAGGCTGCACTGTTGCTTAGAATCAGTGTTTTTTCAGAAAGTTTTAAGTCTTTACGAATATCTTCAGGAATGATTTTTCCATTTAAAACAATATTCAGCGCACTGGCTAAAGACTGTTTTAAAGCACCCTTAGATTTTTCTTTAGCTAGGCCTTGAGTAAGTTCTTGACGCATTTCATGCGGCAGTTGTTTGCGAATATAAACCGCTAATGGGTTTTTATTGCTTTCAATAAAGGTGGCCACAGCGACTGAATCTAGGATGTCGTCTGAGCGCAATAAAAAACGACTTTGCTTGTAGTTTTCTAAGTACTCTAATAAGCCAAGAAAGTTAACGCTGGCATCGGACTTCCAACGGTTAAATAGATACAAACCTAAGTTAAAGCACAGCTCTTGCTTTGCTTTAAGATAATTGTTTTTAGGTTCGCCGAAGAACATACGAGCAATGGCACCACGAGTTTCGTCACGATCTTCGTATTTATTCCAAAACGACTTCCAGCTTTTGTGTAAAGCGTCGTCATATACGATTTTTTCAGGTGCTTGTAGCCAGTTTTGAAACTTACGTTTGATATCGCGCTCGTTACGTTGTTGCAGCTGGCCTTCAGGGATTTCTTTTTCGGCTAAACGACCATAGTTCTCAACGGTGCTGGAATGAATTCGACGACGTAGAGATAAGTAGCGCGTATAGCGATAGCTCAAACCAAAAATATTAATATGTTCAGTAGGGCTTTGCGCTAAGAAGAAGTTGGCATCTTTTTGCAGTTTATCTAGCTTTTCTGAGGGCGATAGGAAACGGTCAATACTGTGTTGGTAATGTTCCATTAAGCTAGGCGTAGAGCTAACAAACTCCTTGGCACTGTCTTCTATAGATTCAATACCGGTAGTGATGGCTTGCAATAAATTGAAGCGTTTTTCGTCTGCATCGGTAGGGCTGTAGTCGATAACACCGTCAATTACACCAGAGTCGCGTAGTTCATATGCAGATACACCAACGTATTTGGCACACTCTTGCCATGATAAGTTGTACTTACGTGCGATAGAGGCTAAGCCCTGTGGCTGAATAGTGTTAAAAATACCATCACGCACGCTTAATAGAATATTGGTTGTGGCCAAAGGAATAGCACCACCGGAATAACCAGCACCCCAGATAACACCAATGGTCGGCATATCGTTGTTGGCCATTTCAGTAATTAAATGCGAAATACTGTGTGCTTGGTTACCAGTGTTGGCAGCTTCGCTAGCGTCTGCGCCTGGGGTATCAATAAAGGTAATAATAGGCAAAGTATGGCGAGCAAATTTTCTTGCAATTTGAGCAGCCATATTATGATGTTGCGGCCCCCAAACTCCATTAGCATGTTCGCGGTTCTGGCAAATAATGCCTACTCGGCGTAAATGGCCTCCAAAGTCTAGCTCAGCCTCGGCAGTGTACAAAGGACCGTCTTCATACTCTGTAATGATTTTTATGGCGAGCTGCTTCACAACAGACTTAGCGCTGGTGCGTGCTGAATTCTCACTAGGGGTAACCACTTGTTCAATATAGCTGTCTATATTTAAACTGGTTAATTGCTCTAGCTTTAGCTTGCACTTTTCAGGCGATACCAGCCCTTTAACCCTATGGTCTACGGCGTTATCTTCATACTCAGGAAATAAAGAAAAGTTAGCTGAAAGCTGTTCCGCTACTTGGAAAAGCTTATCGACATAACGATCTTTTTGTGGAGTCTGACTCTGTTTGACTGTCATTTATCTAATCCGAATCTTGTGTGAAAAAGCTTGGCTGAAAATTAACGAGTACAGCCAAACTGAAAGCAGGTTCTCTAATAAACCTGCCTAAAAAAATCTTTATGATTAAATACTGCAAACTACCCAGTATTACAATGCCTGAAAAATTAAAGCGGCATTGGTGCCACCAAAGCCAAAGCTGTTAGACATAGCTGCTTTTAATTTAGTTGGCTGGTTTTTGGTGATAATAGGGAAGGCTTTAGCGCCTTCGTCTAATTCAGTTACGTTGGCGCTACCAACAATAAACTGGTTTTGCATCATTAATAAAGTGTAAATAGCTTCTTGAACGCCAGCAGCACCCAAAGAGTGGCCCGTTAAAGACTTAGTCGAGCTAATCGCTGGGATCTTATCAGGGAAAGCTTGCTTAATAGCGTTAAGCTCAGTGATGTCACCTGCAGGAGTACTAGTGCCATGAGTGTTGATGTAGTCTAGTTCAGGGTTACCCGCCATCTCTAGTGCGTTTAACATACAACGAGTCGCACCTTCACCAGAAGGGGAAACCATGTCAGCACCGTCAGAGGTAGCACCATAACCGGTTAGTTCTGCATAAATCTTAGCACCACGCGCTTTGGCGTGTTCGTATTCTTCTAACACTAAAATACCACCGCCACCGGCGATAACAAAACCATCACGGTTGGCATCGTAAGCGCGTGCTGCTGTTTCTGGTGCATCGTTGTATTTACTAGACAGTGCGCCCATGGCGTCAAACTGCATAGCGAAAGACCAATGCTCCTCTTCACCGCCACCGGCAAACACTACATCTTGTTTGCCCCATTGGATTAATTCCATGGCGTTACCAATACAGTGGGCACTGGTCGCACAAGCAGAAGAGATAGAGTAGTTAACGCCTTTGATTGAAAAGGGCGTCGCTAAGTTAGCCGATACGCCAGAGGCCATAGTACGGGTAACACGGTAAGGTCCGATTTTACGTACACCTTTGGTACGGACAATATCAACGGCTTCAATAAGGTCGCTAGAAGCAACACCGCCAGAGCCTGCAATTAACCCCGTTCTGAAGTTGCTTACTTGCTCTGGCGCCAAACCAGAGTCTTTAACTGCTTCTAGCATGGAAAGGTAAGCATAAGCAGAGCCTTCCCCCATAAAGCGTTTAAGCTTACGGTCGATCAGCTCTTCTAAGTTTATTTCAGGGCGACCTGAAACATGGCTGCGTAAGCCTAGGTCTGCGTATTCCTGTGAAAAGCGTATGCCTGAACGCTGGGCCTGCAAGGAAGCTAACACTTCTTCTTTGTTATTTCCTAAACAGCTAACGATGCCTAAACCAGTAACAACAACTCGACGCATAATGAATACTCTAAACCTAATGAAAGAATGTAAATGGGCAATACTTTGTAATATACCCTTTATTTAGTTATCACTATATATTAGCTGGTATAAAGGTATAAAGAAAAATATTGTTGACTAATACTACAGAATACTAAAAAAAGAGGGTGCTCATGATAAATGAGATAAATATTCGCTGGCAAAGGGCTAACTTATTATTGTTAGAAAATGCACTGGATATAGAAACAATGGCAGCCTGTCTGGGGCTGGAGGCCACGAAGTTGCAACAGATGCTGGCTGAAAACCCTTCACGAAAAATATCCGATAGTTTGGCCGTACAGATTGAACAGACGTTTTCTAAGCCAAATGGCTGGTTGAGTCAGGCTGAAGATGGCGGAATTTCCTACGATTTATTTGGTTCCTAATTATATATGACATCATTAAGCACGTGTATGAGCGCAGGTTGCCATCAGCAAACTTGGCAAGAAATTCAAAATGAAAAATGGCAGGTGATTGTTGTTGGTGGCGGAATTACAGGGGCGGGTATCGCTTTAGAGGCAGCTAGGCAAGGTTTAAGGGTGCTATTGATAGAGAAGCAGGACTATGCCTGGGGTACGTCTAGTCGCTCGTCTAAAATGGTTCATGGTGGTTTGCGCTATATGGCGGCAGGAGATATAAAAACCACTCGAGACTCAGTTCATGAACGCGAGCGCTTATTAAAAGAAGCCCCCGGACTGGTCGATCTAATGACTTATGCCATGCCACATTATAAAAAACAGTTTCCAACTCCGTTTATCTTTAATGCGTTGTTGTGGGTTTATGACTTGTTTGCCGGTAAGAAGTACCGTCAGTTTATTAAGCCCAAAGAGTTTTTAGCGCATTACCCCTTACTTAAGAAGGAAGGGTTTTTAGGTGCAACTCTATTTGCTGATGCTATCACCGACGATTCACGGCTAGTAATGAGAGTACTGCACGAAGCTGTTCATGCAGGGGCAACTTGTATTAACTACGTGGCTGCTGAAAAAATTATAACTACAAATGATAAGGTCAGCGGTTTGTCTGTAAAAAACCAATTAACAGGCGAGGGGGCTGAAGTTTCTGCTGATGTTGTGATTAACGCTACGGGAGTGTGGGTAGATGAGTTGCGCAATCAGTTGGTTAATGAAAATAAAATACGCCCGTCACGCGGAAGTCATATTGTTTTATCGGCTGAGCGCTTGCCTGTTGTCGATTCGTTAACAATTTTACATCCTGAAGATAAGCGCCCTATATTTATTTACCCTTGGCTTGGACGTACCATTGTGGGAACAACCGATATTGACCAAGGAAAAATAGAGCTAGGAGAGGCTGAAATCAGTACTGACGAGCTCAATTATCTATTGAGATTAATTCAACACTATTTTGCAGCAGCAGAAATTGTGACTGAAGACATTATTGCTACTTTCTCGGGCGTTCGCCCGCTAATTAATAGTGGTGCCTTGTCTCCTTCTAAAGAAAAGAGAAGCCATAGCGTTTGGGAGAACCAAGGGCTGGTTAGTGTTAGTGGTGGTAAGCTAACGACTTTTAGATTGATTGCTCAAGATGCAATAAAGGTCGCTGAGAAATATATTGAAAACTTCAAATTAAACTCTTTTTCTGGGTTTATATTCTCACCCAATGCATATGCTAGTAGTAGCGATGCCAGTACCTTGTCAGCTCACACCTTTAAGCGTTTGCAAGGGTTTTATGGGTTACAGTTTGAATCTGTTTTAAGTGAAATTAGAAAAAACGGCGATCAAGAAATACCTTCGGCCTCATTGTTATGGGGAGAGTTACGCTGGATTGCTGCAAACGAAAGCATTCAACATTTAGATGACTTACTGCTTAGGCGTACTCGAGTGGGCTTATTGCTAGCAGAGGGTGGGTTAGAATTTGAGCAAGAAATAAAAGCCATTTGCTTAGAACTGTTAGGTTGGGATGCAGAGCGTTGGCAAGCAGAGAAAGACCGTTATCAAGCAATATTAACGGCTTCCTATCGACAGCCCTAGTTATCATAAACCCAGTTTGCAGGCATTTTAATCGAGCTTTAATGAACACTGTTCAGCAAAGCTCTGGTTTCTTGTAATGCATGTAAATACAGTTTTTCTAAAGTTACAGGGCTAATGTTCAAGCTCTCTAAATATGCCCAGTCTATGGTTTCCCAGTGCCCTTTTTCCATGGCCAGAGTAGTTCTTAAGACGACCCCGTAGTCTCCTTTGAAGCTAGTAAGGGCTGCTGATAAATCATGAGGCAAGTTCAATTGTTTGCAGAGCTCAGCCATCGGCTTATTGATAAAAGCGGGCAATAATGAGAACAAACCGAGAGTAAACCCTGTTTCAGGATCAAGCTTAGGGAAGTGCGCACTTAAAGACTGGCATAAGGCGGCACGCACAACCGATTGTTCGCGTAAAACATCGGGTTTATCTTGCAGTCGACCTAAAGCAATAACGTTTGACCAAGAGCGGATCTGATTTAAACCAATCATCATAATGGCTTGCTGTATGGACGAGATTTCACGCTGCATACCAAAAGCTGCAGAGTTAACGATCTTTAGAATCTTGTAGCTAAAAATAGGTTCGGTCTTTAAAACCTTTGCGATGTCTTCTATTGAAGCGTTATCGTTATTGAGAGTGTGTAAAAGTCTTAAAACAGAAGTATGGTTGTCTGGCAGTCGTTCACCATAGACATTAATGGGTTTACTAAAAAAATAACCTTGAAATAAACTGCAGCCAGCATTTTTACAAAACTCAAATTCTTCAACGGTTTCAACTTTTTCAGCCAGCCAAATAACATCATGTTTTTTATAGCGGTTAATAATTTCAGTAACTCGCTCTAAAGAGTCTAATAAGCGTATATCTATTTTGATGATATGGGCGTAAGGAAAAAACTGCTCAAAGGCTTCGTCACCTAAGAAATCATCCAACGCAATGGTGTATCCCATTGCATGCAGTTTTTTAAGTGCTTCAATATTTTCTAGCGTGGGTTGGATGTATTCTAAGATTTCTACAACCACCAGTTTGGTCGGAATGGGTGGTGGGTTGTTTAGCCAAAATTTGGTGTAGTTAATGTGTGCAGGCAGTCCGCCAGTCACTATCTCGATGCCTAAATCATTAAATGTACTTATTAATACTTCGCTGGTGGCTTCGTCACCAAACTGCGTTTGCCACTTAGAGGAATCTTCTGGCATGGGACGACAAAGTAGTTCGTAGCCGACAACTTTGAGTTGTTCGTCTAGTATAGGCTGACGTGCCAATAATGGCAGTTGTTGTGGTAAAGATTGTCGTTTTGGCTTCATTCTAAGTACTGTAATTTAACTACACCCTATAATCTTAGACTGTTATGCGGAAAATATATATTTAATGACTACACTATTACCTAATTAATAAGTTTAGGAGCTTTTTATGAGCAGTATTTTGAGTAGCGTCGATGCAAGAACCAATTTGGTGGGCGAAAACCGCCTTGAGCTACTCCTGTTTAATCTTGGCGGTACTCAAAAGTTTGCGATTAATGTCTTTAAAGTTCAAGAGGTTATGCGCTTACCTAAGCTTACGCTCATACCGGATCGCCACCCTGTAGTAAGAGGTGTGACTCATCTTCGTGGGCAAACGGTGCCTGTCGTTGATTTGCGCCACGCTATTAAAATGGGGCCGTTAAAGCAGGTCGAGGGTGAAGAGGCCACCATTATAGTGACTGAGTACAACCTAACCGTTCAGGCTTTCTTGGTCGGTGGTGTTGACCGTATTGTGAACATGAACTGGAACGAGATATTACCGCCGCCAGGTGGGGCAGGGCGTCAGCATTACTTAACGGCAATTACTCGTGTTGATGACCGTATTGTTGAAATTATCGACGTAGAGAAGGTCCTTGCTGAAATTGCTCCTTATCAAGCCCAGCTCTCAGAAGACGCTTATGACCAAGAGCTGCTTAATATGGTGGCAGGCAAAGACATTTTGATTGTTGATGACTCAAACGTAGCAATACAGCAGATGCGACAAGTATTAGCACCTATGGGGTTAAATATAATTCAGGCTAATAATGGTTTAGAAGCATATCAGCTACTAAATCATTGGAAGGCTGAGGGTAAAGATTTCGATAACGACTTGGTTATGGTAATTACCGATGCCGAAATGCCAGAAATGGATGGCTACATGCTCACCACTGAAATCCGTAAAGACCCAGCACTAAAAGACTTAACCGTAGTGTTGCATACTTCTTTATCGGGCAGTTTCAATAAGGCCATGGTAGAAAAAGTTGGTTGTGATGCTTTCTTGTCTAAGTTTGCACCAGAGGCTTTTGCTTTTGAAGTGCAAAATTTGTTGCGTAAGAAGTTAGGATTAGAGCTTGTAGCGAAAGAATAGAAGCCTTGTTGGCTTGTTATAGGTATAAAAAAAGCCGCTTATATAAGCGGCTTTTGGGAGCTACTCAGGTTTAGCCTGGGTAGTCACGCTTAGGGTGGCCTGTGTACAGTTGGCGAGGACGACCAATGCGGTATTCGCTGCTGATCATTTCGTTCCAATGTGCGATCCAGCCAGCGGTGCGGCCAGTAGCAAACAGTACAGTAAACATGTTGGTAGGAATACCAATAGCTTTCATAATGATGCCAGAGTAGAAATCTACGTTTGGATACAAGCCACGTTTAACAAAGTACTCGTCTTCTGTCGCTATTTTTTCTAGTTTCATAGCGATTTTTAACAGAGGATCGTTTTCCATGCCAAGTTCAGCTAAAACCTCATCACAAGTCTGCTTCATTACTTTAGCGCGTGGGTCAAAGTTCTTGTAAACACGGTGACCAAAGCCCATTAAGCGGAATGGATCGTTTTTGTCTTTGGCTTTCTCGATGAACTTATCGATATTGGATTCATCACCAATTTCCGTCAGCATCTTAAGTACAGCTTCGTTTGCGCCGCCATGTGCAGGGCCCCAAAGAGCAGCAATACCAGAAGCAATACATGCAAATGGGTTAGCGCCAGTAGAGCCAGCTAAACGTACTGTAGAAGTAGAAGCGTTTTGTTCGTGGTCTGCGTGAAGCATGAATATACGATCCATGGCACGAGCGATTTTTGGATTGATCACTTTTTCTTCTGCAGGGGTGTTGAACATCATGTGCAAGAAGTTTTCTGAATAGGACAAGTCGTTACGTGGATACATAAACGGCTGACCTACTGAATACTTGTACACCATAGCCGCAATGGTTGGGATCTTTGCAATTAAACGGTTTGCAGAGATTTGACGGTGTTCAGGGTTGCGATTATCTAAGTGATCATGGAAGAACGCAGAAAGTGCACCGACAACACCAATCATGATGGACATTGGGTGAGCGTCACGACGGAAGCCGTTGAAGAAGTTGCGTAGCTGATCGTGAACCATGGTGTGAGTGGTGATGTTGTGTACGTATTCCTTTTTTTCTTCAGGAGTAGGTAGTTCACCATGAAACAATAAATAACATAATTCTAAATAATCAGAACTTTCTGCTAATTGTTCGATCGGATAGCCGCGATGAAGTAAAACCCCTTTGGCACCATCAATAAAAGTAATCTTAGATTCAGTGGCTGCAGTTGACATAAAGCCAGGGTCATAAGTAAAGAGCCCTTTACTTGTAAGGCTGCGGACATCTACAACGTCTGGGCCTAAAGTGCCTTCGTAGACTGGCAATTCATACTGTTCTTCTACGCCATCAATCTTTAGATATGCTTTCTTATCAGCCATAGATAGGCCTCCTGCTGTTTAAAAATTAACCTTTTTCAAGGCGTGCCACGAAATAAAGGGCACAACTATAAGTATCGACGCTGGTTTGTCAATTCCCCAGCAGAGGAGTAATACTAATTTAGGACAAAGATTATACTCGTTCGGGCGTAATACGTCTTGTTTGTTTTTTACAACGGCTTTTACAGAGACTAAAAACTGTAAGACGTTTGTAAATCTCATGGCTGATGACTATAATTCCCGCACCCCGAATGCCGTAATGCATTTTGGCATGAGGTAATTTTCTAATACTAGGCTTATTCCTTATGAAGTCGATAAGGGTATCTAGCCGTAAAAATGAGAGTGTAAGAGCCGTGAATAGTAAAAGACCTATCAATTTAGATCTACTTGCCTTTCAGTTCCCACTTGCTGCCAAAGCATCAGTAATTCACCGTACTACTGGGATAATGTTATTTGTTGCCACTGCCTTAGCGCTGTGGGCATTAGCAATCTCTTTAGAATCAGAGCAGTCTTTTGCTGATCTGAAAGTGGTGTTTGCTGAAAATGGCTTTGTTAAGTTTATAGCTTGGGGCTGCTTGTCAGCGTTGAGTTATCACTTTGTAGCAGGTATCCGTCATCTACTTATGGATGTTGGTGTTGCTGATGGTATCGACAGTGGACGTAACACTGCCGCGATCGTATTAATTCTTAGTGCAATATTAGTTGTTCTAGCAGGAGTGTGGGTATGGTAGCCAGCGTTACAAACTACGGACGTAGTGGGGTGCATGATCACCTAATCCAACGTCTAAGTGCAATTATTATAGCCGCTTACACTCTGTTTTTATTTGGTTTTGTAGTATTGAACCCAGATTTACAATATCAGCAGTGGCATGATCTTTTTGCTTCCACTTGGGTGAAAGTATTTAGTTTGGCTTCCTTGATTTCTATATGTGCTCACGCCTGGGTTGGTTTGTGGACTGTTGCTACTGACTATATGAAAGGCGCGGTTGTACGTTTGTCCTTCTTATCGTTTTTAGGTGCTGCATTGTTTACTTACATGATTTGGGGCATTCAGATTCTTTGGAGTGTATAAACTATGAACAAAATTAGAACAATGTCCTTTGATGCCATCGTAATTGGTGGTGGTGGTGCAGGTATGCGTGCCGCACTACAGTTAACCGAGTCTGGCATTAACGCTGCTTGTGTTACTAAAGTATTCCCAACGCGTTCGCACACTGTATCTGCGCAAGGTGGTATCACTTGTGCAATCGCATCTGCGGACCCGAATGACGATTGGCGCTGGCACATGTATGACACCGTTAAAGGCTCAGACTTTATTGGTGACCAAGACGCTATCGAATATATGTGTACCGTAGGTCCACAAGCTGTATTTGAATTAGAACATATGGGTTTGCCTTTCTCGCGTACTGAAGAAGGCCGTATTTATCAGCGTCCATTTGGCGGCCAGTCAAAAGGCCCTGATAACCCCAACGTACAAGCCGCACGTACTTGTGCTGCTGCTGACCGTACCGGTCATGCTTTGCTACATACTCTGTACCAAGGTAACTTAAAAGGCGGTACTACTTTCTTAAACGAATGGTACGCCGTTGACCTAGTAAAAAATGCTAACGGCCAGATTGCTGGTGTTGTTGCGCTAAATATTGAAACAGGCGAGCCTGTTTACCTAAAAGCGAAAGCAACTGTACTAGCCACTGGTGGTGCAGGTCGTATTTATCAGTCCACAACCAACGCTCTAATCAACACTGGTGACGGTATTGGTATGGCAACTCGTGCAGGTATTAACTTGCAGGATATGGAAATGTGGCAGTTCCACCCAACCGGTATTGCCGGTGCCGGTGTGCTTGTAACTGAAGGTTGTCGTGGTGAAGGTGGTTATTTAATTAACTCTGAAGGCGAACGCTTCATGGAGCGTTATGCTCCTAACGCAAAAGACCTTGCTAGTCGTGACGTAGTTGCACGTTCTATGGTTCTAGAAATTCTGGATGGTCGCGGCGTTGGTCCAAATAAAGACCACGTATTGTTGAAGTTAGACCACTTAGGTGAAGAAACTTTACACTCACGCCTACCTGGTATCTGTGAGCTGTCTGAAACCTTTGCTCACGTTGACCCAGTTAAAGAACCAATTCCTGTAGTACCTACTTGTCACTACATGATGGGCGGCTTGCCAACTAATATTGGTGGCCAGGTACTAGAGCAAGACGAAAATGGTAATGACGTAGTTCTTGAAGGACTGTACGCTGCCGGTGAAGTTGCTTGTGTATCAGTTCACGGTGCCAACCGTTTAGGTGGTAACTCGTTACTTGACCTAGTTGTATTCGGTCGCTCAGTAGGTTTGCAAATCGAAAAAACCTTCCGTGAAGGTTACACGATGCTAGACGCTACTGCTGAAGAAATCGAACGCGCTATGGCTCGTTTAAACCGTCTAAACAACTCTACTTCTGGCGAAACTGTACCAGCGGTACGTGCCGACCTACAAAAAGTCATGCAGCTGTATTTCGGTGTATTCCGTGACGGCGAAGCGATGGAAAAAGGTTTGGCGATGTTGGAAGAGATTGGTCAGCGCGTTAAGAATGTTCACCTACAAGACAAGAGTAATGCTTTCAACACCAACCGTATTGAAGCCTTAGAACTTGAAAACTTGTTTGAAGTTGCTTACGCCACAGCCGTTGTTGCTATCGAGCGTAAAGAGTCTCGTGGTGCGCACGCACGTAACGACTACACTGAGCGTGATGACGTTAACTGGTTGTGTCACTCCTTATACTTCCCCACCACAAAGAAAGTGGGCAAGCGTGCAGTGAACTTTTCACCTAAGACTGTACCGACTCTTGAACCAATCAAGCGTACTTATTAATCCGGGAGTAGAACTATGCTAGTAAGTATCTATCGTTATAATCCGGAGACAGACCAAGCTCCATACATGCAAGACTACAACATCACTATTCCTGATAATAAGGACGTGATGGTGCTTGATGTGTTACAACTTATTAAAGAGCAAGATCCGACTCTGGCTTTCCGCCGTGCCTGCCGTGAAGGCGTATGTGGTTCAGATGGTATGAACATAAACGGATGGAACTATTTAGGTTGTGTGACGCCTATATCTACACCAACCAAAGGAAAAATGGACAAGCTTGTTATTCGTCCTTTGCCTGGTATGCCGGTAGTGCGTGACTTGGTAGTTGATTTAACTCAGTTCTATAAACAGTATGAGAAAATCAAGCCTTACCTAATTAACGATGAGCCAGCGCCAGCGATTGAGCGTCTACAAACCCCAGAAGAACGTGCTAAGTTAGATGGCCTGTACGAGTGTATTCTTTGTGCATGCTGCTCAAGCGCGTGTCCTTCATTCTGGTGGAACCCCGATAAGTTTATCGGCCCATCAGGTTTGTTACAGGCGTATCGCTTTTTAGCAGACAGCCGTGATACTGCAACAGCAGAGCGTTTAGCGGATTTAAGTGATCCGTTTAGCGTATTCCGCTGCCGTGGCATCATGAACTGCGTTAATATGTGTCCAAAAGGATTAAATCCGACCCGTGCGATCGGACATATCCGAAATATGCTATTATCGCAGCAAGTGTAATTTAACAATTCACTGTTCTGATGACGGCATTAGACGTTAGTGGGCTAGACATATAGTCTACTAACGTTGAAAATATTCAAGAATAATGCCCACAAAGCGTTATTCTTGACTAAGCTATTTATGAGATGGGGGAGCGGGTGATACCCGTTTCACTGCAGAGGTTAAACAACTTAAAAGGTTGGCCCTCGACCTCGAGCAATCGAGAATCGGAGCACGCACTCTGAGAGTGAAATCCCTTGTTAATGTACTTTAAACAGGGTGGTCGTACATGCACGAGCAGACAATGGAGCAACTCAGGAAAACTTCGCAGTTAGCGGGTGGGAACGTTGCTTATATCGAGGAGCTCTTTGAAGCCTACCTTAGAGATCCTAATGAAGTTTCAGAAGAATGGCGCAATTATTTTAATCAGTTACCCAGAGTAGATGAAAACACATCCGTTGATGTGCCACATGCTCCCGTGAGAGAGCAGTTTCTTTTACTATCTAAAAATAAGCACCGTGCAGCACCGGTAGCTTCCTCCTCAATTTCTTCAGATTATGCTCGCAAACAAGTAAAAGTGTTGCAATTAATTAACACTTATCGCGGACGTGGTCATCAGCACGCAAAGTTAGATCCACTAGGGATTATGGAGCGTGAGCAAGTACCAGATTTAGATTTAGCGTATTACGGGTTGTCCCGCGCCGATCTAGACACCGTTTTTCAAACTGGCACCTTATTTATCGGTCAAGAAGAAGCAACGTTAAATGAGATCGTTCAAGCCTTAGAAAGCACTTACTGCGGTACAATTGGTGCAGAATACATGCACATAGTAAATACAGCAGAACAGCGCTGGTTTCAGCAACGCTTAGAAAGTGTGCGTGCTAAGCCTCGTTATGGTGATGAGGTTAAATACCATCTATTAGAGCGTCTAGTTGCAGCAGAAGGTTTAGAGAAATACTTAGGTTCACGTTACCCAGGCGTTAAACGCTTTGGTCTTGAGGGTGGTGAAAGCTTAATTCCATTAATGGATGAGCTTATTCAGCGCAGTGGTACCTATGGCATTAAGGAAATTGTAATTGGCATGGCTCACCGTGGCCGTCTTAATACATTAATTAATACTCTAGGTAAAAAAACCTCAGACTTGTTTGATGAGTTTGACGGTAAAGCGCATTACCAGTCTCATGGTGACGTTAAGTACCACCAAGGTTTCTCTTCAAACGTGATGACTTCAGGCGGAGAAGTGCATTTAGCACTAGCGTTTAACCCATCGCACTTAGAAATTGTTTCGCCTGTGGTACAAGGTTCGGTTCGAGCACGTCAAGATCGCCGTAAAGATAAAAATGGCGACCAAGTATTGCCTGTTATTATGCACGGTGACTCTGCCTTTGCAGGCCAGGGTGTAGTAATGGAAACCTTCCAAATGTCACAAAACCGCGGCTTTAAAACCGGTGGTACAGTACATATTGTGATTAACAACCAGGTTGGTTTTACCACACATAAACGTGAAGACGTACGTTCTACAGAATACAGCACAGACGTTGCAAAAATGATTGAAGCGCCAGTGCTGCATGTCAACGCAGACGACCCAGAAGCGGTACTTTTTGTTACTCAGCTTGCGGTCGATTATCGTAATGAATTCCGTAAAGACGTAGTTATTGACTTAACCTGTTACCGTCGTCGCGGCCATAACGAAGCGGATGAGCCATCTGGTACTCAGCCGTTAATGTACAGTGTCATTAAAACGCATAAAACTACGCGTGAGCTTTATGCAAACAAGATGATTGAAGAAGGCATAATTACTGCCGAAGAATTAAAAAAGCTAGATGAAGACTATCGTTCAGAATTGGATGAAGGCTTGCATGTTGCTAAGAGTTTAGTGCAAGAGCCTAACCGTGAGTTGTTCGTTAACTGGACTCCTTATTTAGGTAAAACTTGGACAAGCAAGGCAGATACTAGCTTCGAGTTAAAGCGCTTACAAGAATTGGCTAATAAACTATTAGAAGTGCCTGAAGGCTTCCCAATACAGCGTCAAGTCGGCAAGATTTTAGAAGACCGTGGTAAAATGGCGGCCGGTGCTTTAGCTATTAACTGGGGCTTCGCCGAAACCATGGCCTATGCCACTTTGCTCGATCAAGGCTATGAGGTTCGAATTACCGGTCAAGACGTGGGTCGTGGTACGTTCTCACACCGTCATGCTGTTTTGCATAACCAGAAAGACGGCTCTGCGTTTATTCCTTTAGCGAACTTTAAAGAAGACCAGCCGCGTTTTAGTATTTATGACTCCTTGTTATCAGAAGCTGCGGTACTGGCTTTTGAATATGGCTATGCAACTACTACACCTAATGCCTTAGTTATTTGGGAAGCGCAATTTGGTGACTTTGCTAACGGTGCGCAAGTAGTATTTGACCAGTTCATATCATCAGGTGAGCATAAGTGGGACAGATTATGTGGCTTAGTGATGCTATTGCCTCATGGCTATGAAGGCCAAGGTCCTGAACACTCATCAGCACGTCTAGAACGTTACTTACAGCTTTGTGCTGAACATAACGTACAAATTTGTGTGCCATCGACACCATCGCAGGTGTATCACATGCTGCGTCGTCAAATGATTCGTCCATTACGTAAACCACTGGTGGTAATGTCACCTAAGAGTCTATTGCGTCATAAGCTAGCAGTAAGCTCATTAGAAGATTTAGCTGAAGGACGTTTCTACACAGTGCTAGATGAAAGAGACGAGCTAGATGCCAACAAGGTTAAGCGCGTACTCATGTGTTCAGGTAAGGTTTATTACGATTTGCTAGAACGTCGTCGTTCAGAAGAGATTGATGATATTGCTATCGTTCGTATTGAGCAGCTGTACCCGTTCCCATCTGAGCGTTTGTCAAAAATCTTATCTCAGTATAAGAACGCAAAAGAAATTTATTGGGTGCAAGAAGAGCCAATGAACATGGGAGCTTGGTATAGCAGTCAGCATCATATGCGTCGTGTTATCCAAGAGCTTTTCCCTAAACTGCATTTAGAATATGCCGGTCGTGCTGCATCAGCTTCTCCTGCTGCTGGTTATATGGCACTTCATCTTACTCAACAAGAAAAACTGATTTGTGATGCGCTGGGTCTACAAGACCAGACTTCTACAGGAAACAAATAAGGAATACACATGACTATTGAAATTAAAGCGCCAACCTTTCCTGAGTCTGTTGCAGACGGCACCGTAGCTACTTGGTATAAAAAGCCAGGTGACCCTGTCGAACGCGACGAATTAATTGTTGACGTTGAAACAGACAAAGTAGTGCTAGAAATTGTTGCACCAGCAGACGGTACTATTAAATCCATCGCTAAAGATGAAGGTGACGTTGTACTAAGTGAAGAAGTGCTAGGTATCTTTGAAGCCGGTGAGATATCCGTCGCTCCAGCTGCAGAAACTGCTGCACCAGCGGCTACAGCACCCGCAGCTAGCGAAGAGACAGAGAGCTCCGCTGAGTTGTTGGTTAACCCTGCAGCACGCAAATTAGCTGAAGAAAATAACATTGCTTTAAGTGCAGTGGCAGCAAGTGGTAAAGACGGACGTGTGACTAAAGAAGACGTATTAAACCACTTGAAGAACGCCCCTAAAGCAGCACCTGCTGCGGCGCCTGCGCCAGCAGCATCAGTTGCTCCGGTACAACAAACGGGTGAGCGTATCGAAAAACGCGTACCAATGACGCGCCTGCGTGCGACCATCGCTAAGCGATTAGTTTCTGCGCAGCAAAATGCGGCTATGCTTACTACTTATAACGAAGTAAACATGAAGCCTGTAATGGATTTGCGCAAGCAATACAAAGACCAGTTTGAAAAGTCGCACGGCGTAAAATTGGGCTTTATGTCATTCTTTATTAAAGCAGCGACTGAAGCCTTAAAACGCTTCCCTGCGGTAAACGCATCTATTGATGGTACCGATATGGTCTACCACGCCTACCAAGACGTGGGTGTTGCTGTTTCTACTGAACGTGGTTTAGTAGTGCCTATTTTACGTGATACCGACAACATGGGCTTAGCTGAAATAGAAAGCACCATTAGTGAATACGCTGGTCGCGCGCGTGATGGCAAACTAGGTATTGAAGAGATGCAGGGTGGCACCTTTACCATCACTAACGGTGGTGTCTTTGGTTCACTTATGTCTACTCCAATTCTTAACCCTCCACAGACTGCAATCTTGGGTATGCATAAAATCCAAGATCGTCCGATGGCGGTTAATGGAGAAGTAGTGATTTTACCTATGATGTATTTGGCACTGTCTTATGACCACCGCATGATCGATGGTAAAGAAGCAGTGCAATTCTTAGTAACAATTAAAGAGTTACTAGAAGATCCAGCACGTATTTTATTGGATATCTAATCCGCCAGAAATAAGGAAGGAAAGATGAGTAAGAAATTTGATGTGGTGGTTGTCGGTGGTGGCCCAGGTGGTTATGTTGCTGCAATTCGCTGTGCTCAACTCGGCTTGAAAACCGCTTGTATTGATAAGTGGGTTAATGACGATGGCAAAGCTGTTTTTGGTGGTACCTGCTTAAACGTAGGTTGCATTCCTTCGAAAGCATTGCTAGATAGCTCGCATAAATACGCACAAGCACAAGAGCAGCTAGAGGTTCATGGTATTAGCGTCGGTAAAGTTAAAATGGACGTTAGCACCATGCTTGGTCGTAAAGATCAGATTATTAAAAACCTTACCATGGGTGTTTCTAGCTTATTTAAAGCCAATGGCGTAACCGCTCTTGGTGGCGTAGGTAAAGTATTAGCGGGCAAAAAAGTAGAATTTACTGCTCACGGTGCAGCTGCTGAAATAATAGAAGCAGACCATATTATTATTGCTACCGGCTCTGTACCTGTAGATATTCCGCCAGCGCCACTTACAGACGATATTATTGTCGACTCGACTGGTGCCTTAGAATTCACTTCTGTACCTAAGCGTTTAGGCGTTATTGGTGCTGGTGTTATTGGTTTAGAACTTGGCAGTGTGTGGAGTCGCTTGGGTGCAGAAGTCGTTGTGCTGGAAGCTCAAGACAAATTCTTGCATTTGTTTGACCAAACTGTTGCTCGCGAGGCTCAAAAACTATTCAAAAAGCAAGGTCTGGATCTGCGTCTAAGTGCGCGTGTTACCTCTACTGAAGTAAAAGGTAAGAAAGTAACAGTGACCTACCAAGACAACGAAGGCGAGAAGCAAGAGGTGTTTGATAAACTTATTGTTGCCGTTGGTCGTCGTCCGTACACCGAAGGTTTACTTGCAGGTGATAGCGGTGTGATTTTAGACGAACGTGGTTTCATTCACGTCAATGAAATCTGCAGCACTGATGCGCCTGGCGTGTGGGCAGTAGGTGACGTTGTACGTGGCCCAATGCTGGCTCATAAAGCCTCTGAAGAAGGCATTATGGTTGCTGAACGTATCGCCGGTAACAAAGCCCAAGTTAATTACGATGTTATCCCATCGGTTATTTATACTCACCCAGAAATTGCCAGTATCGGTAAGTCTGAAGACCAGCTAAAAGCAGCTGGTGAAAAGTACAACGTCGGTATGTTTCCGTTCCTTGCTAACGGTCGTGCCATGGCGGCTAATGAAACCGATGGTTTTGTAAAAATAATCGCTGATGCAGAAACTGATCGTATTTTGGGTGCCACTATTATTGGCCCAAGTGCCGGTGATTTATGCCAGCAAATAGTAATTGCGATGGAGTTCAGCTCCAGTGCTGAGGACTTAGGTATGATGGTGTTCTCACATCCAACCTTGTCTGAAGTTGTACATGAAGCAGCGTTGTCGGTAAACAATAACGCTATTCATAAAGCGAATCGTAAAGCTAAAAGAAATTAGGTTTAAGGGTCCGCTAAAAACGGATCCTCATTTATGTCAGAAGCCGACACAATCGGCCGAAGACTCAACAAGTATGTTGGGAAAACCAACGCATTAAAACAGGATAAAAGCGATGAACCTACACGAATATCAGGGTAAACAGCTTTTTGCTCAATATGGCTTACCAGTGTCAAAAGGTATTGCGGCTTTAACTGCGGAAGAAGCGGTTAAAGCAGCAGATACTATTGGTGGTGAGCGTTGGGTAGTTAAAGCACAAGTACATGCAGGCGGCCGTGGTAAAGCAGGTGGCGTAAAACTGGTTTCATCTAAAGATGAAATTAAAGCGTTCGCCGAAAACTGGCTGGGCAAGAACTTGGTTACCTATCAGACAGACGAGAAAGGTCAGCCTGTTAGTCGTATTTTAGTTGAAAGCCTTACCGATATTGATAAAGAGTTATATTTAGGCGCTGTTATTGATCGCTCTTCGCGCCGTGTTGTGTTTATGGCTTCTACCGAAGGCGGTGTTGAAATTGAAACCGTTGCGGAAGAAACTCCAGAAAAAATTCTAAAGGCCACCATCGACCCACTGGTCGGTGCACAACCTTACCAAGGCCGTGAAATGGCATTTAAACTAGGTTTAAAAGGTGATCAAGTAAAACAGTTCACTAATATCTTCCTAGGTTTATCTAAGCTGTTCCACGAAAAAGACTTGGATCTATTAGAAATTAACCCACTGGTTATTACACCAGAAGGTAACTTACACTGCTTAGACGCTAAAATGAGTATTGATGGCAATGCTTTGTACCGTCATAAAGACCTACAAGCAATGCGTGATCCTTCTCAGGAAGACCCTCGTGAAGCGCAAGCCGCTGAATGGGACTTAAACTACGTAGCACTAGACGGCAACATCGGCTGCATGGTAAACGGTGCTGGTTTAGCCATGGGTACTATGGATATTGTTAAACTGCACGGTGGTTCACCTGCAAACTTCCTAGACGTAGGCGGTGGTGCAACCAAAGAACGCGTAGTAGAAGCATTCAAAATTATTCTTTCAGATGAAGCAGTTAAAGCCGTATTTATTAATATTTTCGGTGGTATCGTACGTTGCGACATGATTGCTGAAGGTGTTATCGGTGCAGTTAAAGAAGTAGGCGTTAAAGTCCCTGTGATTGTTCGTTTACAGGGTAATAATGCAGAGGCCGGCGACAAACTTTTATCTGAAAGTGGCTTAAACATCATCGCTGATACCGACTTGGCCAGCGCTGCCAAGAAAGCTGTCGCAGCAGCAGCTCAATAAGGGGTTATCATGAGTATTTTAATTAATAAAGACACCAAAGTAATTTGTCAGGGCTTTACTGGCGCACAAGGTACTTTCCATTCTGAGCAAGCCATTGCTTACGGTACAAAAATGGTTGGTGGTGTTACCCCAGGTAAAGGCGGTACTACCCATCTTGGTTTGCCTGTATTTAACACTGTTAAAGAAGCAGTGGAATCAACTGGCGCAGAAGCATCCGTTATCTATGTTCCAGCTCCTTTCTGTAAAGACTCTATTTTAGAAGCAGCTAACGGTGGTATTAAGCTTATCGTTTGTATTACAGAAGGTATTCCAACCTTAGATATGTTGGAAGCTAAAGTGAAATGTGATGAGTTAGGCGTGCGCTTAATTGGCCCTAACTGCCCAGGCGTAATTACTCCAGGCGAATGTAAGATCGGTATTATGCCAGGTCACATTCACTTACCAGGCAAAGTGGGCATTGTTTCACGCTCTGGTACTTTAACCTATGAAGCGGTTAAGCAAACCACCGATTACGGTTTCGGCCAATCCACTTGTGTGGGTATTGGTGGTGACCCAATTCCTGGTTCAAGCTTTATTGATATTTTGCGTTTATTCCAAAGCGACCTACAAACCGAAGCCATCGTTATGATTGGTGAAATTGGTGGTAGCGCAGAAGAAGAAGCGGCAGCATTCATTAAAGAGCACGTAACTAAGCCTGTAGTTTCCTACATCGCAGGTGTTACTGCGCCTGCTGGTAAGCGTATGGGCCATGCGGGTGCCATTATTGCTGGCGGTAAAGGTACTGCAGCTGAAAAGTTTGCAGCACTGGAAGACGCAGGTGTTAAAACCGTTGATAGTCTAGCGGATATCGGTAAAGCACTTAAAGAAGTGACTGGCTGGTAAGCTCGTTAACTACCGAGTGGCTATGCTGCTCGGTAGTTGTTATTTGCTATCAATACTCTTTGATAAGTATTCAAATGCTATTATTCTTCAGTCACTAACTAAAAGGCTTACCTAAACAGGGCTAACTTCTAAGCCTCAACTGTTAGATAACCTTGTTTTTAAAGTGATTCTGCAAACGAAACTTTGTTTTTATTGTTGCTCAGCACTTTCATCGGCTTGTTGAAAGCGGGCTATTTCTTCATCACTTAAAAAATGCAGGCACTCACCGCCAAAAAACCAAAGCAATTCACGCTCAATAGCGGGATTAAACTGGGGTAAGTGGGTAAACATCTGTACCATCCAGTCTTGGCCTAAAGCATAGCCTGAATCAGACTGTTCCAGGATAGAGTTAATTACTTGCTCTAACTGGTGTAAAATATCATCACTTAATAAATCTGGTGCGTTATCTTGTGCTTTAGTTAAGCGCTCTTGCACATTTTTCAACAGCTGGACGTAATAATTCAGTTTCTCAGTCATATCTTACTCATAGGTTATTTGATGTCGGTTCCCGCTTTGGTCGTAAAAGACCTTACCAAAGTTTATAACAATGGTTTCCAAGCATTAAAAGGAATAAGCCTGAGCGTAAAGCAGGGCGATTTCTTTGCCTTGCTAGGCCCTAATGGTGCCGGCAAGTCTACCACATTAGGAATACTTTCTGGATTAGTACAAAAAACAGAAGGCAGTGCTCATGTGATGGGTTTTGATGTAAACAGCGAAGCGTTTTCGGCGCGTCGCTACCTAGGCGTAGTGCCACAAGAGTTCAACTTTAACCAGTTTGAAAAAGTCTACGATATTTTAATTACTCAAGCGGGTTACTTTGGCCTAACCCATAGCGAGGTTAAAGACGAAGCCAAAAAGCTATTGGTTGAGTTGGATTTGTGGGAGCACCGTGATAAGCAGTCGCGAATGCTGTCTGGTGGCATGAAACGTCGTTTGATGATCGCTAGGGCGCTTATACATAAACCTAAGGTGTTGATATTAGATGAGCCTACCGCAGGCGTAGACATCGAAATTCGTCGCTCTATGTGGACATTCATGCAAGAGCTTAACCGACAAGGCACTACCATCATCCTTACTACCCACTATTTAGAAGAAGCAGAGCAGTTGTGCCGTAATATTGCCATTATTGATAAAGGCGAGATTATTAAATCGACCACCGTTAGAAACCTACTTAGCCAACTAAATACAGAAACCTTTGTGTTGGACCTGCTAACACCTCTTTCTGCAGAGTTTAACTTAGAGGGGTTTGATTATAAAAAAATTGCCGACGAAGCATTAGAAGTAACGGTAGAGAAAGGGCAGAGCATTAACCAGATTTTCACCATGTTAACAGAGCAACAAGTTGAGGTGCGTAGTATGCGTACCAAATCTAACCGCTTAGAAGAGTTGTTTGTAGCCTTGGTTCACGGAGATCAAAAATGAGTATGTGGCGTATCCAATGGGTAGCTTTTAATACGATATTTCATAAAGAAGTACGCCGTTTTATGCGTATATGGGCACAAACATTGTTGCCACCTGCCATTACCATGACTTTGTATTTCGT
>Ga0209075_1000792_pt1 | contig 30447 bp, 22 predicted proteins | sample Stecom2011_FD_187523 | JGI IMG/M metagenome (GOLD analysis project Ga0209075, IMG submission 187523) | Agricultural soil microbial communities from Utah to study Nitrogen management - Steer compost 2011 (SPAdes) (version 2) | ecosystem: Environmental > Terrestrial > Soil > Agricultural land...
AATAAAGCAAAATGAAATTATTTTTGTTTATGGTAAAGGTAAGAGAAAAACACCTTTACAAAGACATTATGAAAACTCAAATGAATATATTAATAAATTAAGTTAATATAATAACCATATTTATGAGATTAAAAGAAGACTATATGCAAAACCAACAATTAAAGCCAGCCTATAACTTAGAAATTGGTGTAAGTGATGGATATATCTTAAATATTATGATCTCACAAGAACGTAGTGATTTTAATCCATATATTCCTTATTTAGAAAAGTTTAATACTATGTATGGATATTTTCCTAAATATCTTTTAGCTGACAGTGGATATGATTCTTTATATAACTACCGTTACAAAAAACTAAATGGTATGAAGTTATTTTAAAAATATGGAATGTATGAAAAAGATACTAAAGATAAAAAGTATTTAAACGATGAATACCGCCCACATAATTTGATTAAGATAGCTAACAAATCTTATATGACTAAAGCAGGCGAAATATTAAAATATATTTATACAGATAAATTCAATAATTATCCCGTGGAAAACTTAATAAAACATTAAATCTTATTTTAAAATGCCTATTTTTAGGTATTTTTTTAACTTTATCCACAGTTATAACAAAAAAAGACTGTAGTTATTGAAATTAAATTATTTCAATTCCTTACAGTCCCTTTATTTATATATTATAATATTTTTTCAGAAATTAATTTTAATCCTGGTTTAGTAATATTTTCATTTATTACAAACTTTAATTGGACTTTATTAGTCCCCTTAATTTGAATTGTTAAATCTAAATAATATTTACCTAATCCAATCTCATCTTGGATTGATTCATAGATGTGACTACTTGCTGAATATGCAGCGCTTAATAAGTCGTTATCCTTAGTAATATTTTCATCAATATTTAAAACATAAGTATAAGTGTTTCCTGATAATTCACTTTTTAAAATATTACCACTAGTTTTACTACCACAAGCTACAAGAACAAAAAGAGTTAGTAATAAAAGTGTAAATGTTAAAGTTTTTCTCATATTAAATACCTCCTTCAAATTTAAAGTTGTATTGATCATTTTCAACAATTAAATTGTAATTAAGTGGTATAAAATTACCTTTACTATCAACAACCGTAATACTAATTAAATATCTACCAGGTATATTAGTATTATAAAAGTTTGAATGATACACTTTATGATTTTCTTGATTATAGTTTATATTATCTAGCGGATTAAATGAATCATTTAATTTTATTTTTACTATTTTACTTTTTACAGAAACATTATCTAATTCGGTATTTACAATTAAAATTATCGAGCTTGATGCTATAGCAAATACTTTATTTTCATAGTTTGCAAGACCTGTAATATCAAACTCTTCAAAACCAGTTAATGCACGGTATGATTTACCTTCTGGTAAGTTAACATTTGCTAGACTTTGGCTTTGATTATTATGAACAACAACTACTGAGGGGTAATCTTTATGATTAATTTCATAAGCGATTGTATTGTCATTAGTAGTTTTTAAGAATTTTAAACTATTTAAAACATCTTCTTTATTATCAAATCTAAATTGTGGATAATGATTTCTAATTTGAATTAGTGTTTTGTAATATTCAAAAACATCATTGTATCTTGCTTTTCGATCCCATCTTAATTGGTTAACTTCATCAGGCGATTCGTATGAGTTTTCATCAAATCCTCCATCAAGCGCAGGTTTTGAACGCATAAATTCAACGCCAGCATGTAGGAATGGAATTCCTTGTGAAGTTAATATAATAGCGTTTGATTGAATTTGAAGTCGTTCTAGCTGTGGGGAAGTTGCTCCTGATAATCTTAATTTATCATGTAGTGTATTATTATCATGAGCACTTACATAGTTAATTGTTTTTGAAGGTTCTTTATGCCAAGAATTTTCAGATACCTCAGGATGGTTAATACCTCCAACAATTCCGTATTTTACTCGATCAACATTACTATTAGTATTAAAACCTTGTAGCCAAGCGCCTTCTTTTAAATTTCCACCGAAAGTTGCACCTTTAATTCCATCTCTTGTCGTATCATTAAAGGCACCAACAGTACCAATTTTATGTAGATTATCTTTACCAGCATTTTCATAAGTTTCTGGTGATGTTCCACCTGACCAAGGTTCACCATAAACAACAATTGTTGGATCAATTTCTTGAAGCATATCTTCAATTTGAATCATTGTTTCAACATCATGAAGTTCCATTAAATCAAAACGATAACCAGAGAAATTATATTCCTTAGTTAAAAATTCAAGTGAGTCTAACATAAACTTTCTAACCATTGAACGTTGTGATGCTGTTTCATTTCCTGTTCCACTACCATTATAAAATCCGCCATCATCAGTTAGTCGGTGATAATATCCTGGAATAATTTTATGGAAATTTGATGTTTCTGATTCACCAGTGTGGTTATAAACAACATCCATAATAACTCTAATTCCATTATCATGTAAGGCTTGAACTAGTTGTTTAAATTCATTAATTCTTAACCCACCATCAAAAGGATTAGTAGAATAAGAACCTTCTAATGTATTAAAATGATAAGGCATATATCCCCAATTAAAAGTATTTTGATAATTTGGATCAAGTGCAATTTTTACTTCATCAATATATCCAAAATCAAAAATTGGAAGTAATTGAACAGCGTTAACACCTAGTTCAACAATATGATCAAGTCCAGTCGATACAGTTATATTTGTTGTATTATCAGTATATGTAGTACCACTTTCGGTAAAGCCCATAAATTTACCACGGTAATCATCATTGCCGTTCCATGTGCTATGACTTGTTAAGTCTCTTACATGTAATTCATAAACTAAATAATCGGTTAAATTTTTTATTGTATTTGGCCTTTTATTATATTCCCAATTTTCTGGGTTTAAGTCATTAAAATTAACGATCATAGATCTTAAACCATTAGCTCCAGTAGAGTATGAGTAAGGGTCTGTTACTTCATGAGATGTTCCGTTGTTAGTAACAGTAAACGTGTAATACTTGTTTTTTAGATCTCCGTTGATTGTAACTTCCCATGCACCATTTTCTATTCTTTCTAAATTGTAAGTTTCATAAGGAGTAGTTTCATCATTTGGATTACCATTTTTGTCATAATTTGGGTGTCCTTGATTGTATAAGTTTAAAACAACACTTTCACTTAATGGAGCCCAAAGTCTAAATATACTTTTATCGTTGTTATAAATTACTCCTAAGTCACCATTGTAAGTGAAGGAATCTTCAAATTTTTTTGTATCATATAAATTTTGAATAGAAATATCTTGGATACTTTCTACTTCATCTTCAAAAGTAACTTTAACTTGATATTTATTCAAAAGATCAATATCTTTTTCTAATGCAAGCTTAAAACTTAATTCGTCATCAATAACATCAACGTTTAACAAAGAAGTATCATTTTCTAGTATTTGATACTTTGAAATTTTATGACTTACTCTAAAAACAATATTTTCTGATTTATCAAAATAAGAATGTAATATTTTCGGACTGTAATCTGGAATATTATTATTTAAATCTTCACTCGATACTCCAATATTTAAATCTTGTTCAACAATATACACATTAGCAACCCCATTTTTTACTTCCATATCTTCTAGTAAGAAGAAGCGGTCACCACCTGGTTCACGGTAACCATCCCATCCCCCTTTTTTCACAATAATTCCAAAACGTGTCGTGTTAGAATAACCATTTTCCTCTAAATCTATTTCTAAAAATGCCCCATATTTTCCAACATCATCGTTGTTAAAATCAAACTTATTTCCTTCTTTAGCTTTGGGTTGATTTTCCCAAAGCCAAATATTAAAACCAGTATAATCATTATCATACCTAAAGTAGTTAACAACTAAAGTTTTTGGTACTGTATTTGCAAAAATAGTGTAAGAAAAAACAAATAAAGTTAAAACTACTGCTAAAGCATTTAAAATAATTTTGTTTAACGCTTTCAATTAAATCACATCCCTTCTTATGAAAATGTTATCATAAACAAGTTATAAATGTTAGCGCCTACATTGTGATAACGGTTGCATTAAAGCAAAAAGTTAAAAGCGTTTTCAATAATTGGGAAAATATGATATTATAATTGTGTAGATAGAAATTACTTACGAGTAAAAAAGGAGGAAATATGAAAAAAATATTAACAGTATTAGCCGTAATACTATCTTCTGCATTTATGCTAAGCAGTGTTAGTGCTGCAGAAGAAGTAACCGGTAATGTTGTAGTACACTTTCAAAAGTGGGATGGAGACTATACAAACGTAGGTATAAATTCGTGGGGTATAGATAATTCAAGTGGTCTTAGTGGAGCACAAGGTCCAACTGCTTTAGGGGATAAAACCAAAACAGATGACTTTGGTGTTTACTGGGAATTCAACGATGTGACAACAAATGGTGAAGGAACATTTGGTCTTCAAGTTGTTCTCTTTAACAATGTTGGTCAAGAAAATGAATCACCAGATTGGGATAGTGGAAAAGTTGCTAATCACGAAATCGCAAATTCAATTATCCAAGACGGTAAAACAACTCATGTCTATTTATTTGAGGGAAGCAATACTAGAACTAATAATGAAGCAGACCCAGATGGTAGAATTGAGTATTTAGTTGCTGATCCAGATAAAAACGGAATAATCCTTGTTTATTTTGATCCAAGTGGCGCATATGAAGAAAACTTAGGTATGCATACATGGGGAACATGGACAGGATTAAATGGTGAAGAATATCCTGGTGCTCCAGGTTGGGCAGAACCATTAGAGGTGTTTGTTAATGCTGGAAAGACTTCAACAGGTTTTATGGTTAAAGCAGCAGTTTTAAACTTAGATCCTGAGCAAGAAGAAGAGCAACCAGGGGGATTAATTTATGCTGGTGGCGATGATAATAAGAAAACAGGGGATATCGCACCATTAAATCCAGATAATGAAGCCTATATTGAAAACTTTAAAGATGCAGGTCAATTAAACGTAGTTTATGTTATGAATAAAGGTAATGCAAATACTACAAACAATAATGTTTGGGCAGATGATGCAGCAGCATTTGCTAAAGATGCATTCTCATTTGCATTAATGCCAATGGATGTTGATAATACTGGAATGTATGTTGGTACATTTGCAAGAAATAAAGAACAAGTATTCGTAACAACAAGTGTTAATGTTAAATCACCTTACTTTACTGCAGAAACAGACGCTGAAAGAGAAGCAGCTTTAGAAGAAGTTAAAGGATGGTTTACAGTTAAAGAAGTAGATGGAGCAGCAATTCCAATTAAACGAGTAGACTTTAACGTTCAAGCAGAATCAGTTGATGAGTTTGTTGTTATTTTAGACGGCGAGTTAGATAATACAAAAAATTATGTTGTTGAATTTGACTTAGGTTTAGAAGGCGATGAAAACTTAGCAGCAGATTTAGAACTAGATTTAGATAGAGAAGCACCAGTAATTACTTTTGCTTCACCATCAGAAATCGTTGGTAAAGATGAAGATGAAAGAATTATATTAATTGAATGGAATAAATCATTCCCAGCTAATAGATTCCCAACATTTATCGTTACAGATGATCGTGATGGCGATATTTCTCACTTAGCATATGTTCCTGCAGGAGAGTTCTCAACTATTAATACTAATGTTGTTGGTGATTACAAAATTATGCTTCGTGTTGAGGATCAGTGGGGTAATGTAACTGAAGAAACATTTATCTTTAGAGTTACCCAGGATCTTAAGTAGGAGGAATGACAATGAAAAGAATTTTAACTAGTTTATTACTTATTGTAACTGCCCTGTTATTAGTTGCTTGTGGTGGGGATAAAACTGATAAAGTAGGTACGGATGGAGAAATTATTGATTTTTCCGAACGTTACCAAAAGGGAACAGTTATTAGAGTTTGGATTGATGATGAAGAAGGCGAATATATGAAAAGAGTTATTGAAGAGTTCAATAAACTTCACCCAAATATTCACGTTGAACATCAACATAAAGGTTCAGTTGACTCAAGAGAACACTTAAAAACATTTGGTCCATCAGGAAATGGTGCTGACGTATTCCAATTCCCTCATGACCATTTATCATCAGCGGTTTTAGAAGACTTAGTACTTCCATTACCAGATGCAACAGCATCTAGAATTCGTGCAAGAGCTCATGACTTAGGTGTTGATATTGCAACATTATCATATGATGAAGAAACAGGAAGTTTTGACCCAAATAATTCTAACGCAGTACCTCGTTTATATGCGGTACCAATGTCAATTGAAGCAGTTGGATTATATTATAATAAAGAATTATTAGCAGAGTTAGTAGAAGATGAAATTGCAGAAACAGCAGAACCAGTTGAAACATATGAAGAATTAATTAGACAAGCAAAACTATGGAATGCAATTCCAGGTAATGCAGATCAAGGTAACTTCTTCTATGGAACAACAAGTCACTGGGCAGATAGCTACTTTATTCAACATATCTATTCAGCATTTGGATTTACTCCATTTGGACCAAATCTAAATGACCCAAGTGCAGTTGGATTTGAAGAAGCAGATGAAGCGTTAGAATGGATGACTACAGAATTAAAACCAGTTGTAACAGGAACAGGTAATACTGATTCAGTTGCTGCAGGTGGATTATTCGAACAAGGACGTATTCCATACGTATTAGGTGGTCCATGGAACAGTGAAGCATTCAAAGCAGCAGGTATTAACTTTGGGGTTGCTCCACTTCCAAGCATTAATGGAAATCCAACACAACCATTTGCTGGTGCAATGATGGCTGCAGTATATAAATACTCAGAAAATGCGGAAGCTGCAATTAAGTTTGTTGAGTTCCTAAATTCAGATATTGCAATGCAATTACAATATGATATGAAATATAAATTGCCTGCATTAAATAATGACTTATTATCAAATATTAATGGTGTTTCTGATGATCAAGCAATGATGGCTATGTCAGAACAATTAGAAAATGCGATACCAATGCCAACTATCCCACAAGTACAATATTACTGGGGTCCAGGCGAATCAATGGTTAAAGCAATTTGGAATGATTCAACACCAATTGCTCAAGCATTGGCAGATGCAGAAAATGGATATCGTACATTAGCAGGATTAGGACAATAGTAAGAAAATAAGATTTAACTAACAAATGAAGGCAGCAAAATGCTTGCTGCCTCATTTGTTTTTAACAGAAAAGAGGAAGAAAATGAAAACAAAAAGTTGGATAAAAGCTATTCTTTCTGGTCTAGTTTGGGGCTTAGGTCAATTATTCAATAAACAATACTGGAAGGCACTATTCTTTTTTGTCTTTTTTGCTGCATTTATAGGAATTGAACTTTCAACAAGTAAATATTTTTATACGGAAGAAGTTGAACATGAATTAGCTTTAAATAAAATTCCAGGGGAAAGTATTAATGAGATTTTGCATGACTTTCCTTCATATTATATGACTACTTCAACTAGTTCTTCCCATTATCCTGAAGATCAAGATTTGAATTTTGAGGATTTTTTAGTAGAAATAGGTGTTGAGTTTGCAGATGTTAATGGCATAAAAGTTCCAATAAATAAAACTGAACAACTTTTTACTGAAGAAAGAGCTATAGAATATTTCGCAAGAGAATTTAAAAAAAGTAGTCCAGAAGTATTTATTAATTTAAGTACTGGGGAAAAAACACCTTATGAAAATATAGATATTAATAATTATTATAATATTAAAACAAGAGAAACATTATATTATAATGAAACAAACAATAAGTTTTATTTTGAAAGAAATCGTGAAGATGAAACTAGCAATAGTAATATTAGAGAATATGTAGAAACACCACTTTTTACAAACGAAGTAATTGAAAATCCTGAAATTTTAACAAGTAAAGAAGGTCTAGTTCGTTTTGTAAAAACAATTAATTTTGTTGGGAATGTACAAAGTGGGTTATTTGTTGATGAAAACGATAATTTATATATTAATGCAATAAGATATGATTTAAATAGTGAAGGGGTAGAAGTACCTACTAATTTAACTTTGTTGATAAATTTAAATAATGATCTTATTGAAGCTGATCCAAACGTAACTTTAACACCTAAAAGAATATTAGGTCCTATTTATATGAATGAAAACAATATATATGAGCATTATCGTCCAGCAATGTTACATAACGGAGTTAGAATTCAATATAATGATATTCCTATTATGTCATCATTCAAACGTTTTATGAGTGATAGAATTAGTGGTCCTTATGGTAGACAAATTGAAAGTAGTGATTATGAACGTTTAATGTTAATGGTTACTTTTGAATTAAATCCTGACATCTTTGAAAACTATATTTCTCAATATGAAAACTTTTTCTATGATCGAGCAGGAATGTTTACTAAAGGTGCATGGTCGGTTTTAACTTTAGGAGTTGCACACCGCCAAAACTATAGCAATTATATGGGACTATACGATGCAATGGTTGGACGTTCAGGAACTAAAAATAGTATTGCTCATTTAATAAGTTTAACAGAATCAATTCCAATTCAAGGACACATTTCAACAATGTTGTTACTTGAAGGGTTAATTGCGTTAATATTAATGTGTTTCTTTTTAATATTTATGGTTTGGTCAATTATAGATGCTTATCGAACATCAGAAAAACTGAGAAAACAAGAAGAAGTTGAAAGCCAGAAAGAGTATTTTGCAAATGTTTGGGAAGATGGATTTGAATATATTGTTTTATCACCAGCATTATTCGTTTTATCATTTATTTCAATTATGCCAATTTTATTCGGTTTTATTTTGGCGTTTACTTCAATTGGTGGGCCAACATCAATGGTTGCTAATTTTGAGTATGTTGGTTTAAGTAACTTTTTAGCATTATTTAATTTTACAGAAGGATTAGGTTCATCATTTGGACGTGCGTTTTGGAATGTATTAGGTTGGACCTTTATATGGGCAATCTTATCAACAGCAACCGTCTTCTTTGGTGGTTTCATTCAAGCCTTAATCTTAAACAGTGAAAAAGTTGTCTTTAGAAAACTTTGGCGAACAATTTTAATTTTACCTTGGGCAATTCCAGCACTACTATCTCAAATGGTATTTTCAGTTATGTTTAATGAGTTTGGTTTTGTTAACCAATTACTACAAGATATTGGTGTTTATAATATTTTACAAAATATAGGTATTTTAGGTAAACCATTTTCTGAAATGTCAGGAATTATGAAATATTTCTGGTTAGGTGATGGAAATATCCAATGGTTTACTAATGCCCATAATACAACGTTTGTAAAAGCAACTTTAGTTGTTGTAAATATATGGTTAGGATTCCCTTACTTTATGGCGCTTATGACTGGTATTATGACAGCGATTGATAAAAACTTATATGAAGCGGCTGATATTGATGGTGCAACAGGATTCCAAAAAATTATAAAAATTACGGTTCCAATGGTTTTATACTCAACCGCACCAATATTAATTATGACGTTTTCTGGAAACTTTAATAACTTTGGAGTTATTTACTTTATTACCGGGGGTGGCCCAAATGCGGGATTAGCCTCCAGGGGATTTGCCGGATCCACGGATATCTTAATTTCGTGGATGTATAGTTTAACCGTTGACCATCAAATTTATAATATGGCCTCGGTATTTTCAGTCTTGATATTTATTGCTGTTGGTTCAATTACAGCATGGAACTTATCAAGAACTAGAGCATTTCAGGGGGACTAAATCATGAATATAATAATAATTATGTTAATAACTTTTATTGTTTTATGGGCATTATTTATTCAATATTTTAGTAACCATGAAGTAATGAAAGTGAAAGGATATAAAAATAAAAGAGATTATTACTTAACTTTTATTCCAATTTATGGACACTTCCATGCTAAAAAGATGCCTTATACATTAAGAGAAACCGGTGAAAAAGAATACAACTATATTTATAATCGTGAACAAATGTTACCAAGAATAGCTGGAACGGCTGCACTATCTTTAGCAATAGTAATACTACTGGTTCCACTATCATTAACGTTTTATTTAGCAGTTGTAAATAATACAATGAAAACATTAGTAGTAACTTTTATTGTTATTGTATTCTTACTATTAAATCAAGGATTGACAGTTGATTTTGCCGAATTAAGAGGTTATAATGATGTAAAATATGGACTTATTGGTTTAATTCCTATTGCTAGCTTCTTTATAATTAATAAAATATGTCCACCAAAAGAAAAACGGGTAAGCCGTAAAATTACAAAAATATTTAAACCTAAAAATATCATATCAAGAATTTTAATTCAAGGACAAGTTGCTTTAATGGCAGTAATTGTTATTGTTCCGGTAGTATATATATTTGGTATGGCATTTTCGAATGTTCAATCAAACGTTCCTAACCAAATATGGCCAGATCAACCAACATTTGCAGCCTTTACAAGATTATTTAAAGATACTAAGTTTACAACATGGTATCGTAATACACTTACAATCGCTGTAATTAACATGGTTGCGGGAACAGTTATTATTACTGGTGCAGCTTATGTCTTTGCAAGATTTAGTTTTAAAGGTAAAAAAGCCGGATTATTAGGACTGTTAGTTTTACAAGCATTCCCTTCATTTATGGGGTTAATAGCAATGTATGTATTATTTTGGAAGTTTGGATTACTAGGTAAACCTACCGCTTTAACAATTTTATATATTGGAGGAGCAATACCAGGAAACCTATGGTTAATTAAAGGATTCTTAGATCAAATTCCAAGGGATTTAGATGAATCAGCAATGATTGATGGAGCAAATAAATTACAAATATTCTTTAGAATTATTCTTCCTCTATCAATTCCAATTTTAACATTTGTTGCTGTTTCAATGTTTATGGGTCCATGGATGGATTATATGTTACCAGGTTATCTACTTAACTATATGCCACCCGGAGCTCCCGCTGATTACGATGTTCAAACTCAGTGGACATTAGCTGTTGGTATTTTTAACTTCATTAACGATATTAACAACCTCGATTACTCAGCATTTGCGGCAGCAGCCTTAATTGTTGGTATACCAATTGCTGTATTATATATGGCATTCCAAAAGTATTTAATCGAAGGTATTATGGCAGGGGCAACAAAAGGGTAATAAGTAGCACTTATATACTTATAGTAAACATCCAAACAAAGGATCTTTGTTTGGGTGTTTATTAATTTTGAAAGGAAGATTTTATGTCAAAAGATACAAATATAAATTTAAGAAATAAATCTGTTTATCAAGTATTTACAAGACAACATTCAAAAACACAAGACTTTAAAGGTATTATAAAAGATTTAGACCGTATTAAAGATATGGGATTTGATATTGTTTATTTACTACCATTTCACCCAATTGGTAAAGTTGCAAGAAAAGGTGAAGTGGGAAGTCCATATTCAATTATTAACTATTATGAAATAGATCCACTACATGGAAGTTTAGATGATTTTAAATTATTAAAAGAAGAAATATCAAAAAGAGATATGCAATTAATGATGGATATTGTATTTAATCATACATCAAGAGATTCTGATATTTTAAAAACACATCCAGAATGGTTTTATAAAAATGAAAAAGGTGAGTTTGCTAACAGAGTAGGTGACTGGAGCGATATTACTGATCTTGACTTTAATAACAAAGAAGTTTGGAACTACTTAATTGGTGTTTTAAAATATTGGGCTAAGTATGTTGATGGATTTAGATGTGATGTTGCACCACTAGTACCTCTTAAATTTTGGGAAGAAGCTAAAAAGGAAGTTTATAAAGTTAATAAAAGCATCTTATGGTTAACCGAATCAGTTGAACCAGGCTTTATAAAATATATTAGAGACTTAGGTTATGATGCTTTTAGTGATTCAGAAATGTATCAAGTTTTTGATGTTTGTTATGATTATGATATTTTTAAAACAATGGATGACTTTTTAAATGGTAGTAAACCACTTTCAAACTGGTTATATCATTTAAACTTGCAAGAAACGATTTATCCTAAAAATTATGTAAAACTTAGATCATTTGAAAATCACGATCAAGACCGAATTGCTAAAAAAGCTAAAGATGAAAAACAGTTAATTCATTTAACTGCAATGCAATTTTTCATTAAAGGAATGCCTATGGTCTATGCAGGTCAAGAACACAAAATCAAAAAACGTCCTGATTTATTTGAACATGATTTAGTAAAATGGGATGAAAAAGAAAGTATTGAAGGTTTAATTAAAACATTAAATAAACTTAAAAAGGACCAAATAATGTCAAAAGGAATATATAATTTAGAAGACCATGAGAATGCGATTTTTTCATATCAATTAAATGATACTTATCGTTTAGGATTATTTAATTTGGATAACAAAAAATCCTTTAATACAAAATTAAAGGATGGAAAATATATTAACTTACTAAATAATGAAGAAATTATCGTTAAAAATAATCAAATAGATAATTTGGATTATCCTATAATTATTGAAACTAAAACAACTAATCTAATAAAATAGGTCACTCAATTGAGTGACCTTTATTTTTATACTTTTAATAATAAAATGTGGTTATATTTACTTAATGTAATCTCATCATAATATGAGGTTTCATTGGTAAATAAATTTAAGTATTCACCTTTTAAATTATTAGGTAATACAAAAGTTTTATTATCGTTATTATTATTTAATACAGCTAAGATTAGCTCATCATCTAAAGACTTTGTAAAGGCTAATATGTCTTTGCTTAAAAAGTTATAATCACTTGTAGCAAATGACTTATAGGTTTTTCTCAGTTCTATTAATTTTTTAATAAAATTAAACATATCTAAATCTTGTTTATCTTCATCCCAAATCATACAACGTCTATTATCAGGGTCATGACCTCCATCAAGACCAACTTCGCCACCATAGTAAATATTTGGAGCTCCTTTTGATAAAAACATAAATAAATACGCAAGTTTAGCACGGTTTGTTTTATTATCGTTAAAACGTCCTAATATTCGGTCTGTATCATGACTATCAATTAAGTTAAACATATTTCTCATAACATTTTTAGGTGTTAGTGCTAAATATGTATTAATAACACTTATAAATGTTTCTAAATCGATTTTTGTATCAAAATAATTCCAAATAGGGAATGTTAAATCATAGTTCATTACAGAATCAACTTGATCTCCCATTAACCAAGGAAGAGATTGATCCCAGTTTTCCCCTAGAATAAAAGTGTCTGGATTTGCTTTTAAAGCGGTTTTTCTAATTTCACGTAAGAAATCATGACTAATTTCATTAGAGACATCTAAGCGCCATCCATCTATGTTATACTCTTTAATCCAATAAGTAATAACATCTAATAAATGTTTTTTTGTTAAAGGATCATCTGTATTCCATTTTGGCATATGAGGAGTGTATGCAAATGTTTTAAAGTTTAAGTTGTGAGTAGTATGTTTTGCTGGTTGACCATCTTCGGTTAATTCAAAGTTAACAGCCGGGAATTTATCAATGTGAAATGAGTTTTTGTATATACTGTTTTCTCCATTTTTAACAACATCTTGGAAAAATGGGTGTAAAAAGCCACTATGGTTAAAAACACCATCAAGCATTACTTTAATATTTAAGTTATGAGCCTCTTCAACTAACTTTTTAAAATCTTCATTTGTCCCGAAAGAAGGATCTATTTTAAAATAATTAATTGTATCATATTTATGAGCAGTTTTTGCTTCAAAAATTGGTGTAAAATAAATACCAGTTATTCCAAGGTCATGTAAGTAAGGTAATTTTTTTCTTATTCCATTTAAATTTCCACCAAAGATTTGGTTGTTATTAACTGGTAAAGTCCCCCAAGGAAGTTTTGGATTTTCTGTATAAAAACGGTCTGGAAAAATTTGATACCAAATAGTTTCACCCACCCATTTAGGAGTATTAGCTAAATCCTCAAAATTTAAGTAAGGATAGTTAAAGTAATTAGGTAGGTCTAAAATGTATTTATCTTCATATGGATTTAAAACTTTTGATCCGAAAATATATTTGTTATCATTTATATCGGTTAAAATAAAAGCATATTTAACTCGTAAATCTTGAGGTTTAATTTCTACAAAATAATAATCGAAAAGTTCTGTTTGATATCTTTTATTCATTTGTTTTTGAAATTTATTCCATTCATTATTTCGCCAATCGAAAGGGTCACCGTATATTATATCGACTTTTTTTAAATCATTTCTTGCACTTCTAAATGTTATATGTATTGTCTCATTGTCAAATGCATAAGCATATTCTGATTTTGACCTATGATGTAATGCGTGTCTATTCATAATTATCACCATCTTAATTATAGCATAACAACAAGACTTAATAATGAGAAACCGATAACATAATTATTGTTTTTTAAAATAATTTACTATATAATTTAATTGAAGCTTAATCTTTATAATAAAGGGAGGACTTTATGGAATTTATAAAATTAAGTAACAATGTATTAATGCCTAAATTAGGAATGGGAACTAATACTTTTGGTAAAAGAGACAATGATTACAATGGTCCTTTAACCTATGATGTTTCATATCATTTAATGGCAATTAAAAATGGCTATAAAATGTTTGATACAGCAGTTAGTTACCGGAATGAGGCTTTAGTAGGTCAAGCTATTAAAGCAAGTGGGATTAGGAGAAGTGAGTTTTTTGTTATTAGTAAAATTCCAGTTAGAGATGAATATGTTAGTTCAAAAGATGCAATTATTAATACAATTGAAAAGAGCTTATCTGAGATTAATTTAGAATATATTGATCTATATTTAATTCATCATCCAGTTAGTGATAAAAAACTCCTATTAAAGATTTGGAAAATAATGGAAGAATATTATTATAATGGTCGTTTTAGAGCAATCGGTGTTTCAAACTTTTCTGTTGAGGATATAAACTATTTAATTAAACACGGCAGTGTTGCACCTATGGTAAATCAAATAGAAGTCAACCCAACTAAACCAAACAAAGAGTTAATTGAAGAATTAAAACCATTAAATGTGGCAGTTCAGGCATGGAGTCCGTTAAATAAAGTAAGTGATGAAGTGAAATTAGAACTTGCTAAAATTGGCGAAAAACACAAAAAATCTTGGGCACAAGTTTTAATTAGGTATCATATTGATAAAGGAATAAGTGTTGTTGCTAAATCACATGATGATTCTAGACAAAAGGAAAATATGGATGTTTTTGATTTTAAATTAACAAAAAAGGAACTACGGGAGATTGAATTATTATTTTAAATATAAACACTAGAAATTAGGATAAATTTCTAGTGTTTTTTTATGAAAGAAGTTTCATTGTAAATAATTTAATTTGACCTTGAGATATTATAATATTTAAACTATAATTGATATAAGAAAAGTATTTGGAAAGGGGAAAAGTAATGTTAGAAATTATTAAAAGAGATGGAAGAATTGAAAAGTTTGAACCTATCAAAATTGAAAACGCAATTACTAAAGCAATTAAATCAGTAAAGGGGGATTTAAGTAAATCAAAAATATTAGCAGACGAGGTTGTTATGCTAATTGAAAAACGTTATGATGATAATAAACCAACAGTTGAAAATATTCAAGATTTAGTTGAAGAAACGTTAATAAACAACCAAATGACTGATGTTGCAAAGTCATATATTTTATATAGAAGAGAAAGAAGTCGCATTCGTGATCAAAAAACGAGACTAATGCAAACATTTAAAGATATCACTTTTTCCAAAAGTTCTGAAAGTGATTTAAAACGAGAAAATGCAAATATTAACGGTGATACTCCAATGGGAGCGATGCTTAAATATGGTAGTGAAGGGGCAAAAGAGTTTAATCGTACCTTTGTTTTAAATCCTAAGCATGCAAAGGCTCATGAAGATGGTGATATTCACATTCATGATTTAGACTTCTTAACAATGACAATGACTTGTTGTCAAATTAATCTAACTAAACTATTTGAAGGCGGATTTCAAACAGGTCATGGTTCAGTAAGAGAACCACAAGATATTAAAACATACGCAGCTTTAGCTTGTATTGCTATTCAGTCAAATCAAAATGATCAACACGGCGGACAAAGTATTGCTAAATTTGATTATGATTTAGCTAAAGGTGTTATAAAGACATATAAAAGAACTTTTAGAAAAAACTTAGCAGATATTTTAAACTTTGAAGATATTGACTTTGATGTTGTATCATATTTAAATGAGTTGGAACAAAAGGATATTTTTCCAAGACTTTATAATGATGAAATCAATGAATATTTAATTGAAAAACTACCAGAAGATAAAGGTTATAAAATTTTAGGTTTTGTTGCTAATAAAACAACAAAAGAAACAATTAGAGATACATATCAAGCAATGGAATCACTAATTCATAATTTAAATACAATGCACTCAAGAGCAGGAGCACAAGTTCCATTTAGTTCAATTAATTATGGGACCGATACATCAGCTGAAGGAAGACTTGTAATTGAGCAATTATTACTTGCAACAAAGGCAGGTATGGGTGAAAATGAAACACCAATTTTTCCAATTCAAATCTTTAAGGTTAAAGAGGGAATTAATTTAAACCCTGAGGATCCTAATTATGATTTGTTTAAACTTGCTATTGAAACAAGTGCGAAAAGATTATTTCCAAACTTTTCATTTTTAGATGCAAGTTTTAATAAAGCTTATTATAAAGAAAATCAACCTGAAACAGAAATTGCTTATATGGGATGTAGAACAAGAGTTATGGCTAATGTTCATGATGATGAACAAGAGATTGTTACTGGACGCGGGAATTTAAGTTTCACTAGTATTAATTTGCCAAGAATAGCTTTAAAAAACAAAGATTTGAATAAGTTTTATAAAGAGTTAGATGAAAAAATTGATCTTGTTGCCGAGCAGTTATTAGAGCGATTTGAAATCCAAAAAAACTTCCATGTTTATAACTTTCCATTTTTAATGGGCCAAGGTGTTTGGATTGATTCTGAAAGGTTAAGTTATCAAGATAAAATAGAAGAAGTTATAAAACATGGAACTTTAACAATTGGATTTATTGGTCTAGCTGAAACATTAAAGGTTTTAACAGGCAAACATCATGGTGAAAGTTTAGAGTCACAGAAACTCGGGATTGAAATAATATCTCATATGAGAAAAAGAACTGATGAGTTAGCTAATAAATATAAATTAAACTTTAGTCTAATAGCAACCCCAGCCGAAGGTTTATCAGGAAGATTTGTTAAAATGGATAGGGAAAGATTTGGAAATATTTTAGGTGTTACTAATCATGAATATTATACAAATTCATTCCATGTTCCAGTTTATTACCCAATTAGTGCAGCAGAAAAAATTGATATTGAAGCGCCTTATCATGAATTAACTAATGGTGGTCATATTAGTTATGTTGAACTTGATGGTGATGCTTCAAAAAATCCTCAAGCGTTAGAATCTGTAATTAGACATATGCATAAAAGAAATATTGGTTATGGTTCAATTAACCATGCTGTTGATCATGATCCAGTTTGTGGGTTTGTTGGAATTATTAATGATGAGTGTCCAAAGTGTGGTAGAAGAGAAGAAAAAGATGGAATAAAATTTAACAGAATTAGAAGAATTACCGGTTATTTAGTAGGGACACTAGATCGTTTTAATGATGCTAAAAGAAAAGAAGTGGAAGAACGTGTTAAACACATTAAATAAAGAAATAAAATTATCAGGAATAATTAAAGAGTCAATTGTTGATGGACCAGGTTTTAGGTATGTAATTTTTACACAGGGATGTCCTAAAAGATGTTTTATGTGCCATAATTCAGAAACACAATCTCTTGATGGCGGCTATTTTGAAAATGTTGATAATATCGTTAAAGACTTTAGCCAAAACCCACTTATTGAAGGTATTACAATTTCAGGTGGCGAACCTTTTATTCAACCTGAACCAGTTTTATATTTAGTAAAAAAAGCTAAAGAAAACAATTTAAATGTTTTATTATATAGTGGAAACTATTACCACCAATTAAAAGCTTTAAACAATAAATATATTGATGAAATATTAAAAGAAGCCGACTATTTAATTGATGGGCCATTTGAAATTTGGAATAAAAGTTTAAATGTTTTATTTAGAGGTAGTACTAATCAAAGAATAATTGATTTAAAGAAGTCAAAAGATATTAATAATTTACATTTTATAGAAAAATTCTAATAAAAGTATAGGAGTAGAAAATCTCATTTAACTATGTTAAAAAGCATTTTCTACTCTTTTTATATGTTATAATTAAAGGTGGTGATACAAATGGACATTTTAAAGAAAATTAAGGACTTAACAGAACTTATAAATAAAGCTAATTATGAGTATCATACTCTTGATAATCCGACTTTAACAGATTATGAGTATGATAAATTTTTAAACGAATTAAAAGCATTAGAATCAAAATATCCTGAATACAAACAACCAAACTCGCCAACGGAAAAAATCGGTGGCGAAGTTTTAGATGAGTTTGTAAAAGTCGTTCATGATAATCCAATGATGAGTTTAAATAATGCCTTTGATTTTAATGAATTAGAAATTTTTTATAATAGATTAAATAATGAGTATAATGACTTATCATATGTTTCTGAATTAAAAATAGATGGTTTAGCTGTAACATTAAAATATGAAAATGGTCTTTTTGTAAGTGCTGCAACTAGAGGCGATGGCACAACAGGTGAAGATGTTACTTTAAATGTTAAAACAATTAAAAGCCTACCTTTAAAATTGACAGAAGATGTTACGATTGAAGTTCGTGGTGAAATTTTTATGCCACATAAAAGTTTTAAGAGTTTAAATGAAGAAAGAACATTAAATAATGAACCACTTTTTGCAAATCCTAGAAATGCAGCAAGTGGAACAATTAGACAACTTGATAGTGGTGTTGTTGCTAAAAGAAATTTAGATATCTTTTTATATACAATTGTTGATGCAGAAAATTATGTAGCAACACAAGAAGAAGCATTGTTATATTTGAGAAAACTAGGGTTTAAAATTAACCCTTACTATAATGTTTCTAAATCTTTTGAAGAGTTAATCGAAAGTATTAACAAATATGATCAACAAAGAAAAGAATTAGGGTATGATACTGATGGTGTTGTTATTAAAATTAATGAGTTAAAATATCATGATGAAATTGGTTATACAGCAAGAAGTCCAAAGTGGGCAATTGCTTATAAGTTTGCACCTGAAGAAGCGATAACCTTATTAAAAGATATAACATTCCAAGTTGGAAGAACTGGTAAGGTTACACCAGTTGCGGAGTTAGAACCAGTTTTAGTATCTGGTTCAACAGTTGCAAGAGCAACCCTTCATAATGAAGATTATATTAAAGATCGTGATATTAGAATTAATGATTATGTTGTTATTAGAAAAGCAGGAGAAATTATTCCTGAGGTTTTAAAGGTTGATTTATCAAAAAGAAAAAATGATGTTCCATTCGAAATGATTACTAATTGTCCTGCATGTAATAGCAGTTTAGTAAGAAAAGAAGATGAAGCTGATTACTTTTGTATTAATGAACTTTGTCCAGCAAGAAATATTAATAGTTTAATTCATTTTGCAAGTAGAGTTGCAATGAATATTGATGGACTCGGTGAAAAAGTAGTCGAAACTTTTAATAAATTAGGATACTTAAACTCAATTGTTGATATTTATAAGTTGAAAGATTATTATGATGAATTAATTTTAATTGAAGGCTTTGGTGAAAAAAGTATTAACAAATTAGTTGATAGTATTGAAAAAAGTAAAAGTAATGAAGCTGATAAATTATTATTTGGTTTGGGAATAAAAAATGTTGGAGCAAAAGTTGCTACAACACTTTTAAATCATTATGGTAATATTGATAATTTGAAAAAAACTACAATTGAAGAATTAGAACAAATTGATGAAATTGGTAATATTATAGCAACTAATGTTTATGAATTTTTTAATAATGAAAATAATTTAGTTATTTTAGAGGAGTTAAAAACATTAGGGTTAAACTTTAACTATACTAAAATAGAAGTTAAAGAACATGAGTTTAATAATAAAAGAGTAGTTATAACAGGTACATTTAGTAAATATAAAAGAAGTGAATTGACAAATATTTTAAAAGAGTATGGCGCAAAAGTATCTTCATCAGTTTCTAAAAACACTGATTATGTTTTTGCTGGAACTGATGCAGGTTCAAAACTTGATAAGGCCATAGAATTAAATATTAAAGTTTTAAATGAAGATGAGTTATTAGAAAGGCTGGGACTATGAGTAAAGACTTTATAAGAATTATCGGGGCTAAAGAAAATAATTTAAAAAATATTAGTTTAGATTTACCTAAAAATAAACTTATTGTTATGACAGGACTATCTGGTTCTGGGAAAACATCATTAGCATTTGATACTTTATACCAAGAAGGACAAAGAAGGTATATGGAATCATTAAATGCTTATGCAAGACAGTTTTTAGGAAACTTTGAAAAGCCTGCGGTTGAGTCAATTGAAGGTTTAAGTCCGGCCATTAGTATTGATCAAAAATCAACATCTAATAATCCAAGATCAACGGTTGGAACAATAACGGAAATTTATGATTTTTTAAGATTGCTTTATGCAAGAATTGGTAAACCATATTGTCCAGGATCTAGTGAACCAATTGTAAAATATACAATTGAAAGTATGACAAAAGAGTTGTTAGATTTAGAAGAAGGAACAAGAATATATGTAATGGCTCCAATTGTTGAAAACCAAAGAGCTAACTTTGAAGAGTTAAGAAAAAATTGGTTGAAAGAAGGTTTTGCTAGAGTATATATTGATGGTGAGGTTTATCAGTTAGATGAAGAAATAAAATATAATGGCCGTAAAAACCATGATATTTATTTAGTAGTTGATAGACTTATTATTAGAGATGGTATTAGAAGTAGACTTTATGATGCTTTAGAATTAGCTGCAAGATTAACTGAAGGAAGAGTTAAGGTTTGGGTTAATAATAATGAGTTTTTAACATTTAATGAAAAATATGTTTGTGAAGGAATAGATTTTGTTATTCCTGATTTAGAACCAAGATTGTTCTCATTTAATACACCCCTTGGTGCTTGTCCTGTTTGTCGAGGATTAGGGGTTAATATGAATATTAATAAAGATTTGATTTTAGATTACAATAAAAGTTTAAGTGAAGGTGGAATTAGACCTTACAGAAATAATGAAGAAGATTCAATTAATATTCAAGAATTAGAAATATTATGCAACCATTATAATATTGATATGACAACTGAGATAAACAATTTAGATGAGGATAAATTGAATATTATATTATATGGAACTGATGAAAAGATAACATTTAAATATGAAACATCAGGCGGAAGAATGGTTTCTAAAAAAGAGCGATATGAAGGGATTATTCCTCACTTTGAAAGAAGATATATTGAAACAACTTCGGAGTGGATTAGAACTTGGATTGAAGGTTTTATGAGTGAGTCAGTTTGTCATGCATGTAATGGAGCAAGATTAAATGAAGGGGTACTTGCGATTAAAATTAATAATTTAAATATTTTTGAATTAACTTCTAAATCAATTAATGACATTTATGATTTTTTTGAAAATTTAGAATTAGATATAGAAGAAAAACAAATTTCTGAATTAGCGTTAATAGAAATAAAGAGTCGCTTAAGCTTTTTAAAAGATGTTGGTTTAGAATATTTAACATTATCAAGAAATGGTGCAACCCTTTCAGGTGGAGAAGCACAAAGAATAAGACTTGCAACACAAATTGGTTCACAATTAACAGGTGTTATGTATGTTTTAGATGAGCCTTCAATAGGACTTCATCAAAAAGATAATGAACGACTAATTAATACATTAAAGAAAATGCGTGATTTAGGTAATACATTAATTGTTGTCGAACATGATCATGATACGATGCTTGCAGCAGATTATTTAGTTGATATTGGTCCAAAAGCAGGTATTGAAGGGGGTTATGTTGTAGCAAGTGGTACACCAGAGGAAGTAATGGCTAATGAAAATAGTATTACTGGAAAATATTTAAAAGGTGATTTAGTAATTGAAGTTCCTAAAACAAGAAGAAAAGGCACTGGTAATGATATTTTAGTTTTAGGAGCAAGAGCTAATAATTTAAAAGATATAACCGTTTCATTTCCACTTGGTAAGTTAATTGTTGTTACTGGTGTAAGTGGTTCTGGTAAATCAAGTTTAGTTAACGAAATCCTTTTAAAAGGACTTCAAAAGAAGTATTATAAAACTAGAGTTGAACCAGGTGAACATGATTTTATTGATGATCAAGGATTAATTGATAAAATAGTTGAAATTTCACAAAGTCCAATTGGAAGAACTCCAAGAAGTAATCCAGCAACATATACCGGAGTATTTGATGATATTAGGGATTTATATACAAAAACAAATGAAGCTCAAGCTCGCGGATATAAAAAGGGACGTTTTTCATTTAATGTGAAAGGTGGACGTTGTGAGGCTTGTCGTGGTGATGGTGTTAAAAAGATTTCAATGCATTTTTTACCAGATGTATATGTTCCATGTGAAGTATGTCAAGGTAGTAGATATAATTTTGAAACATTACAAGTAAAATATCGCGGTAAAACAATAGCTGATGTTTTAGATATGACAGTAAGTGAAGCAGCAGAATTTTTTGAAAATCATACTAAAATACATCATAAATTAAAAGTATTAGAAAATGTTGGTTTAGATTATATAAAACTTGGTCAGTCAGCTCCGACATTATCTGGTGGTGAAGCACAAAGAGTAAAGTTAGCAAGTGAACTTTATAAAGTAATTACAAATAAAACTTTATATATTTTAGATGAACCAACAACAGGGCTTCATACCGATGATGTTAAAAGATTATTAAAAGTATTTAATAAAATTGTTGATGAAGGAGCAACTATGGTCATAATTGAGCACAATTTAGATATAATTAAATCAGCTGACCATATTATTGATCTTGGTTTAGATGGTGGCGATAAAGGTGGATATGTTATTGCTAGCGGAACGCCAGAAGAGGTAGAAAAATCTAAAGAGAGTTATACTGCTGAATATTTAAGGAAGGTGTTGTAAATGAAAAAAAAGCCATTTTTAGAAAGTTTAGGTTTATTTTTACATCACAAGTTTGAATTCCATTTATTAATTGAATTAGCAATTAATCTTTTAGTTATTATTCCAATTATAGGACTATTTAATTTAGTTAACTATCCTTTAGTTAGTTATGATAGTTTTGCCGGAGTAATTATTTATATTGTTGTTTTTACATTAATAGCTGAATCTTTAAAGGTTTATGTTTTAAGACACTTTATAAATTATATTTTTAAATCTAAAGGCACTTTATTAGTTGGAATAAACACTTTGTTATTTTATTTAACAACTTTCTTAATTGAAGATTTAAAGTTTTTGAATCCGGTCTTTTTAAAACTAATAATATTTTCAATTTCATTTGCAATATTTAAGTTAATTTTTATAATAATGTATCAAAGAATTTTAGAAAAGTATGAAGGAGATAACAATGAAAAAATGGATTGAGAAAAATCGCGTTGATTTAGTACTTTATTTAGGTTTTATTGGTGTGTTAGTACTACTTATTATATTAGCAGTAGCACCAGGATATAAAACAGCAGTTAATACTAATAGTGCATATAATCCAACCGCAATTGCTTTTGGATCATTTATGGAAATTCAGTGGTATGCAATTTTTATATTAACAGGAATTGTGCTAGGGACAGTAATGGCTATGTATGAAGTAAAGAGATTTGGTTGGAAAACTGATGATTTATTAGATGGGCTATTAATTATTGCACCTTTAGCAATTATTGGTGCAAGACTTTATTATGTTTTATTTGATCCTGCTGGAAAACCAAGTTCTTTTCGTGATGTAATAGCAATTTGGGAAGGCGGACTTGCTATTCATGGCGCGATTATTATTGCTGTTATAGGTATTATAATTTTTTCAAGAATTAAAAAAATTAATGTTTTTGCCCTTGCTGATATACTAGCAATCGGTTTATTAATGGGTCAAATAACCGGTAGATGGGGCAATTTTATGAATGCTGAAGCTCATGGGGCAGCAACTTCATCACCATTTTTAATAAAAATATTACCTAATTTTATAACGCATCAAATGAGTTTTAGTTCTCATATGCAAAATTTAACAGGAAGCATTTATTTACCAACGTTTTTATTTGAAAGTTTATGGAACTTTTTAGGATTAACATTATTATTAATATTAAGAAGAACTAAAACATTAAAAGTTGGTGATATGTTAGGTATATATTTAATTTGGTATGGTTTTGGTCGTGGTGTTTTAATTGAACCATTTAGAACAGACCAATTAAGACCAATTTTAGGAGTACCGGTTAATATCTTATTATCATTAATATTATTTGTTGGCGGTGGTATTATTTACTTAATTTTAAAGCGTGTTTATTTTAAAGATGAGAAAAAATATTATGAAATATTAGTAAATGATGTTGATTTATTAAATAGGGTTGTTAATACAAATGATTAAAGCATTTATCTTTGATTTGGATGGAACAATTATTGATACACCTTCTTTAATAATGAACAGTTTTAAATATTCTATTGATAAAAACACAAATTATAAACTATCTAATAGTGAAATAACAAATGTCTTAGGTATGACTCTTGATACGGCATTTAAAAGGTTTGCAAATGATGAAAATCATTTAAATGAAATGATAAATTCATTTAGAAAATATTCAATTAATAATTCTAAAGAGTTAAATGCTTACCTTAATGCAACGAATGTTATACAATATCTAAGGGATGAAGGTTATTTGTTAGGAATAGTAACTTCAAAGACAAGAAAAATTGTAGAAGATAACTTAAAGCAATTAAAAATTTATGATAATTTTAATTGCATTATTACTTATGAAGATACAATTAAACATAAGCCAAACCCCGAACCATTATATAAAGCATTAAATGCTTTAGGTGTTAAGGCAAGTGATGCTATATATATTGGCGATCATGAAAATGATATTAAAGCCGGTAAAAATGCTAATATGAAAACCGGGCTTATGGCTTATAGTCATAGGTTTGAGGAAGCATTAAAAGAAGAACCTACATATGTGTTTGAAAATTTTTTAGAAATTAAAACAATAATAAAATGAAAGAGGATGATTATATATGTATGATGTTTTAATTATTGGCGCAGGTCCAGCCGGAATGACAGCAGGAATTTATGCGAAAAGAGCTAACTTAAAAGTAGCGATGATCGAAAAATATGTACCAGGTGGTCAAATTGTTAATACAGCTGAAATTGAAAACTACACTGGTTATCAAAAAATGAGTGGTTATGAATTAGCTACAAATATGTTAAACCATACTGAAAGTATTGGGGTTGAACTTATTTATGATGAAGTAATAAATGTAATAGATGAAGGTAATTTTAAAAAGGTAGTTACACCTAACCAAACAATTGAAACTAAAGTTGTTATTATAGCAACTGGAACAGTACCAAGAAGATTAGGTGTTGAAAATGAAGATGCACTTGCAAGCCGTGGTATTAGTTGGTGTGCAATTTGTGATGGTCCAATGTATAAAGGAAAAGATGTTATTGTTGTAGGTGGAGGAAATAGTGGTGTTGAAGAAGCAGCATATTTAGCAACACTTGCAAATAAAGTAACAGTTATTCAAGACCAACCACAATTAACAGCTGATGTTAAAGCTCAAGAAATTTTAAGATCAAAAGAAAACGTTGAAATTATTTTAGGTGCAGCAGTTAATAAATTTGTTTTAAAAGATGACCATAGTATGGCTGGAGTTGAAATTACAAAAGCTGATGGAACAATCGAAACAGTTAAAGGTGATGGAGCATTTGAGTATGTGGGATTAATTCCTGTAACTGAAATGGTTAAAGATTTAGGTGTAACCAACAAGTTTGGTTATGTAGAAGTTAATGAAAAAATGGAAACAAAAGTTACTGGCGTTTATAGTGCTGGTGATGTTAATGCAAAACAAATTAGACAAGTTGTAACAGCAACTTCAGATGGAGCTATTGCTGTACAAAACGCTTTAAAATATTTAGAAACTTGGGAGTAAAATGACTTTTGCAAGAACAGTAAAAAATGAATTAGTTACAGTGCCAACAATCCATGAAGAAATGCTGGCTGAGTTTTCAGCATTTCTTAACTTGGCCTGTGAGTTTGAAATTGTTGATAAAAAAAGAATTATTTCATTTCAAACTAAAAATCCAACCGTTACAAAACGGTTTTTACTGCTTAGTAAGACATTATATGATACCGAAACTGAGTTGTTACAAAAGGAAATTGAACAATTTAGTAAAAAGCCTTTAATTGTTTTAAGATTAACAAAAAATGTTTCTAAAATTATTAATGAACATGATTTTTTAGGAGATTCAATTGGTAATATAAGATTAATTACTTATTCAGATATTACAAAAATCGCTTTTTTAAGAGGAGCATTTTTAGTATCAGGATCAGTCAATCATCCTAAAACATCAAATTATCATTTAGAAATATTTGCTAATAATGAAGATCAAATTATTTTAATACAATCACTAATGAATCATTTTGATTTAAACGCTAGAATTACTAAAAGAAGAAAAGGGTTTATTGCATACTTAAAAGATGCAGAATCAATTAGTGATTTTATTAAATTAATTGGTGCTCATAATGCTGTTTTTAAGTTTGAAGATATTAGAATAAAAAGAGATTTTAATAATTCAATTAATAGAGTAATTAATATGGAAATTGCCAATGAGCAAAAATCATATTTAGCAGGAAGAGAACAGTTAGAAAACATTAAGATTATAAGAAAACACTTATCATTTGATCAAATAGATGATAAAATAGTTAAAGTGATAGAGTTAAGAGAAAAATATCCTGAGGCTAATTTAAGAGAATTATCAGAGTTGTATGAATTAGAGTATAATGAAAAAATTAGTAGATCAGGAATTAACCATCGTTTAAACAAAATAAAAGAAATGGCATCAAATTACAGAAAGGAAAATTAATGTGATTTTAGGTATCGGTATTGACTTAGTTCAACTAAGGGAAATTTTTGCAGGTAGTGTTGAACACTATAAAGAGTTAATTTTGAGTGAAGAAGAAGTTAAACTTTGTGAAAACATTCCTTCAATAGAAGGGCAAGCAATGTTTATTGCTGGAAGATATGCTGCTAAAGAAGCTATTTTTAAAGCATTAAGAAAATATAATAAAGACTTAAACTATCATGATTTTGAAGTGCTTAATGAAAAAGATGGTTTCAATTATGTAAAGACTAATTATCCTTTAGAAGGTACAATTCATTTAACAATGACACATACTGAAGAGTATGCTTTAGCATATGTTGTTATTGAAAAATTGTAAATATTAAGATTTACTTGTAATTTAGTCGTATTTTTTGTATAATTTATTGGATAAGGAAGTGAAAAAATGCAAGATAGAAACGCAAAAGCCCCTAAAGTAAGAAGTGGCGATGAAATTAACCCTGTATTAGGAACAATCGTTAAAGTAGCTTCATTAATAGTTGTGGCTGCATTAGTAGTATTAATAACCTATATTGTAATTGAATTACTAAATAAAGAAGATAAAAATGTTAATCCTTTTACAGATCGAATTGAAATAAGTGTTGATGATTTCAAAACTATTGTTGAAGGAGAAGATTTTAATAATTTAAGTAGTAATGTCCGTGATATTATGATTGAATCACAAGAAGATGATAATATATTCTTTTTCTTCTATTACAGCAATTTAACTAATAAAATTGATGAAGAAATTGCTTTAACAGTTAATAACCGTGATGAAGATGCCTTTATATTTGTAGTGGATCTATATTTAATTGTTGATCCTGAGGCAGAAGGTGAACAAGTTAACGAAATTAAGGAATATATGTTATCAAATGGGCATCTAACAGAATTAGAAATAGCTACATATTTTAATGCTTTAGAAAATGGCGAATTAAAATATCCATACTTTTTATTATTATTTAATGAAGAAGAATTAAATCTATTTAATAATCCATTCATTATCGTAGTTAATGATGAAGCAATTTTAGACAATGTAAATAGCTTAGATAAGCAAGTTAGTGAACAATAATAAAAGGGCCCTGCCCTTTTATCTTATTAAGGAGTAATATAATGCACGAACAAATTATTAAAGAAGTTAGAAAAAAAGTAAAAGTGAGTGAAAAACAAATAAATGTTGTTTTAGGTTTGTTAGAAGAAGGTAATACAATTCCTTTTATTGCTAGATACCGTAAAGAACAAACTGGTGGACTTGATGAAGAAGAGATTAATGAAATTTATCAACTTTGGAGTTATGAAAAAAACTTACTTGAAAGAAAAGAAGATGTTATTCGTTTAATTGATGAACGAGGAATGTTAACAGATGAATTAAAGTTAAGTATTTTAAATGCAACTAAGTTAGTTGAAGTTGAAGATTTATACCGCCCATTTAAAGAAAAACGTAAGACAAGAGCAACCGAAGCGATTAAAAAAGGTTTAGAACCATTTGCTAATTGGTTATTAACATATCCAAATATTGATGTTTTAGAAGAGGCAAATAAATATTTAAACGAAGATGTAAAAACTGCTGAAGATGCAATTAATGGTGCTAAAGATATTATTGCTGAAATAGTATCTGATAATGCTGAGTATCGCAAAGCATTACGTTTTATTATGTTTTCAGAAGGTGAAGTTGTTACTACTTTAAGAAAAAATGCTGAAGATCCTAAAAAGACATATAGTATATACTATGATTACAATGAGCGTGTAAGTAAAATACCTCCACACCGAACACTTGCGATAAACCGTGCAGAAAAAGAAAAAGTAATTAATGTTAAAATTACAGTTAATGATGAAAGATTAGTAAACTATTTAATTAATAAGTTTGTTGAAAAAGAAAACTCAACAGCAACCCCTTATATTAAAGAAGCAATTGAAGATGGGTATAAACGTTTAATTTTTCCAAGTTTAGAACGTGAAATTAGAGCAGAATTAACCGAAAAAGGTGAAGAACAGGCGATTGGAATTTTCGCTTTAAACTTACAAAAGTTATTATTACAACCACCAATGCGAGGTTTAACTGTTTTAGGAATTGACCCTGCATTTAGAACAGGATGTAAATTAACTGTTGTAAATGAGGAAGGAATGCCACTTGACCGTGGTGTTATTTATCCGCATGAAAGAACGCTCGGAGCAACTGCGGATGTAAAACAAATTGAAAATTCTAAAATGACTTTAATAAAAATGATAAATCAATATAAAGTTGACTTAATTGCAATCGGTAATGGGACAGCTTCAAGAGAAACTGAAAAATTTGTTGCTGATTTAATAAAAGAATACGGATTAAGCGTTAAATATGCAATTGTTAATGAAGCTGGAGCTTCAGTTTATTCAGCTTCAGAATTAGCAAGAGAAGAGTTCCCTAATTTAGAAGTAGAAGAACGTAGTGCAGTTTCAATTGCTAGAAGAATCCAAGATCCATTAGCAGAATTAGTTAAAATCGATCCAAAATCAATTGGTGTTGGCCAATACCAACATGATGTGGCTCAAAATCGTTTAAATGAGTCTTTAAACTTTGTTGTAACTCAAGCTGTTAATAACGTTGGAGTTAACATTAATACTGCTTCTAAAGCATTATTAATGTATGTATCAGGATTAAATAAAACTAATGCTGAAAAACTAATTGAACACCGCAATAAAAATGGTCGCTATTTATCAAGAAAAGATATTAAAGATGTACCATCAATTGGCCCGAAAACATTCGAACAAGCTGCTGGTTTCTTAAGAATTCCTGATAGTAGTGAATATTTAGATCACACAGCTGTTCACCCAGAATCATATAGTGTCGCTAAAAAAATTATGAAATTATACGATATTGATGGTTCAAAATTTGGTCAACAAGAAGTTATTGATATTATTGAAAAAATTGACCGCGAAAAATTAGTAAAAGATTTAAATGTCGATCGATATACGCTTGATGATATATTAGATGCGTTTATTGCACCTATGCGTGATCCAAGAGATGAATTTGACCAACCATTATTAAAGTCAAATGTTTTAAGTATTGACGATTTAACAATAGGCCTTGAATTAGAAGGAACTGTTAGAAATGTTGTTGACTTTGGAGCATTTGTTGACGTTGGTTTAAAAGAAGATGGATTAGTTCATATTTCAAAATTATCAAAATCATTTGTTAAACATCCAAGTGATGTTGTCAGCGTTGGTGATATAGTTAAGGTCTATGTGTTAAATGTTGACAAAGAACGAGGAAAAGTTGGTTTAACAATGATTAAAGAGTAATAAAAGGTTGACAATTTACAATAAATGTTATACACTATAAAGGCGTGGTTACACGCCACTAGGAGTTGTACTCAAGAGGCTGAAGAGGTGCCCCTGCTAAGGGCATAGGTCAGGAAACTGGCGCGAGGGTTCAAATCCCTCCAACTCCGCCACTGGCCCGTTGGAGAAGCGGTTAACTCACATGCCTTTCACGCATGCATGCACGGGTTCGAATCCCGTACGGGTCACCA
>Ga0209075_1000793_pt1 | contig 30446 bp, 28 predicted proteins | sample Stecom2011_FD_187523 | JGI IMG/M metagenome (GOLD analysis project Ga0209075, IMG submission 187523) | Agricultural soil microbial communities from Utah to study Nitrogen management - Steer compost 2011 (SPAdes) (version 2) | ecosystem: Environmental > Terrestrial > Soil > Agricultural land...
GCACTCACAAATCCCATAGCAATTCAGGTTGGTTGGTTAGTAAATCAAAGATAATGAAACCAAACGGATGCTACTCGTAAACGACGAGCTGCACTGTTTCTTGGGTTTCTTGTTTCAGCAGCACACGTTTATTCTCCCGAAAGGCTTCAACTTCTATCGGGTCAAAATGACGGATGGTGTATAAAGTGACGTTTTCGTTCCATTTTACACTGAAGTTCTCGCGCATTTTTTGCAGGAAAGCCTCTAAATTATTGAATTTATCACTGACACATACCGAAAAGCTAATGGCCGAATTCTGAATGAGTTCTACTTTCATTTTATATTCGTGCAACCACTTGAACACATCGCCAATATGGTCTTCCATCATAAAACTAAAATCGAGGGAAGCGAGCGAAATAAGTGTGAGGTTTTTTTTCAACATAAAACACGATACTTCGGGTTCAATAGCTACTCCTTTCCCCACGCAAGTGCCTTCTTTCTCTGGTTCTAAAAAAGATTTCACATAAAGCGGAATTTCCTTTCTTTGAAGTGGCTGCAAGGTTTTTGGGTGAATCACCGAGGCACCATAAAACGCCAATTCGATAGCTTCTTTATACGATATTTTCTTTAGCAGTTGGGTTTTCGAAAAATATCGTGGATCGGCATTGAGTACTCCAGGCACATCTTTCCAAATGGTGACACTCTTTGCGTTTAAACAATATCCGAAAATCGCTGCCGTATAATCACTTCCTTCACGACCTAAAGTTGTCGTGAAATTATTGGCGTGTTCTGCTCCGAGGAATCCTTGCGTAATCGTAATCCCAGTTTTTTTCACCAATGCTGAAATGCGTTCTTCAGATACTTCCCAATTCACACTGGCATCGCGATAATTACTATCGGTTTTGATACACTTGCGAACGTCTAACCATTCCGAGTCGATTCCTTGGCTTTGAAAATAACGCACTATAATTGTGGAAGCAATCAATTCGCCATAAGAAACCACTTGATCGTAAACAAAAGCGTGATTTTTCGATTTATTTCCAACCAGAAATCCTCTTAGCTTTTCAAAAAAGCCATCGATTTCGTCGTATATAGGATGTGTGCTCGGAAATAGTTTTTTAACAATGTCGAGATGAAAATCATATACGTACTGCAACGGCTCTTCAAAAGTATCTATCTGAAAATAATCATGGACAACCACCTCTAATGCGTTGGTCATTTTTCCCATCGCGGAAATGACAATGAGCAAATCCGTTTCACCCGACTGCTGAACAACCGAGAGCACATTCTTAACGTTTTCCGCATCCTTAGTCGATGCGCCACCAAATTTGAAAATTTTCATACGTATCTAAAACCTCAGCCTCTTTATAATTATTTATTCAAATACTTTTTTATGTTTTCACGAGTAAAATGCACTACGCGCCACTCGCCCATCACTTTGGCTCCACTTCGTTCATAAAACCTGATGGCGCCTTCATTCCAATCCAACACTTCCCAAGCTACGCGTTTTATGCCCCGATTATAAGCAAATTCCATCACTTTTTTATACAGTGCTTCGCCGTATCCCTTCCCTCTTTCCGATGCTTTGACAATCAGATCCTCTAGATGCAGGCTGCGCCCTTTCCAAGTTGAGAATCGGTAATAAAACAAGGCTGTGCCCACAATTTTATCATCTACTTCAGCTACCAAACAATGAAAGAGCGGATTTTCGCCCAATCCTTCTCGCTCGAGATCTGCCACGGTAACCTCAACGGCATCGGGTTCGTTTTCAAACACGGCCAACTCGTGAATGAGGTCTAGAACTTTTGGTAAGTCTTCTTTTTCTACTTCTCTAATCTTCACAATTTATACGTTTTTGGCAAATCTGATATGAGCTTTACCAAGTCAAACTTGCTTCTTGTGGAATTTGAATACAAATATCGGTTCAATTTCTTAAAAATGTCGATATTTGTAGCAATTTCACTATAAAATCCAACATGCCAAAAATCAATCAAACCCTCGGAGAATTTATTATCGAGAATCAGGACGAGTTTAAATATTCTTCGGGAGAGCTTTCCCGATTAATCAATTCCATCCGATTGGCCGCAAAAGTGGTTAATCACGAGGTTAATAAGGCTGGATTAGTCGACATTTTAGGCACGGCAGGCGAAACCAATATACAAGGAGAAGCCCAGCAGAAACTCGATGTTTTTGCCAACGAAACTTTTATTAAAACCCTTACAAACCGTGAAATTGTTTGTGGGATTGCGAGTGAAGAAGAAGATCACTTCATCACCATTAAAGGCCTCAATGCCAAAAACGACAACAAGTATGTCGTTCTGATCGACCCGTTAGACGGCTCTTCGAATATCGATGTCAACGTATCTGTGGGAACCATCTTTTCTGTTTATCGACGCATTTCACCTTCGGGCACTCCCGTTACAATCGACGATTTTCTGCAGCCTGGAATCAATCAAGTAGCCGCGGGATATATTGTCTATGGCACCTCTACGATGTTGGTTTACACAACAGGTCACGGTGTAAATGGCTTTACGCTAAACCCTCCTATTGGCACCTATTATCTTTCTAACCCGCTGATGAAGTTTCCTGAGGAAGGGAATATCTATTCGATAAATGAAGGAAATTACTTGCAATTTCCAAAAGGAGTTAAAGAGTATATCAAGTACTGTCAAGAAGAAAGTGAAGACCGCCCGTACACTTCGCGATATATCGGATCTTTGGTTTCCGACTTTCACAGAAATATGATCAAAGGCGGCATTTATATTTATCCGAGCACATCAAAAGATCCAAACGGAAAACTCAGATTGCTGTATGAATGCAACCCAATGGCGATGATTGCCGAGCAAGCGGGAGGAAAAGCCAGCGATGGGTTCCGAAGAATTTTAGAAATACAGCCTACAACGCTGCACCAACGTGTTCCATTCTTTTGTGGATCCATAAAAATGGTGGAAAAGGCTGAAGAATTTATGAGACGAGCGGAAAATAATTGATTTCTTCAGCTACAAGCAGAAGATGTTGACCGCTTATTCGAAAACATTTAAAACATCGACACCTGATTGGAAGGTGTTTTTGTTGTACAACCTATCATTTACCTCTAATTATGCGACACCTAACCCTACTTCTTCTAATCTTCACAGCTCCGATCGTGGGCTTTGCGCAAGATTCGATACCAAAACCGGCCAAATCTAGCTTGGAAGATATTGCGAAATACGAAACCAGCAATAAAGATTTTACCGTAAAAGGAAGCGGGAGATTGTTTATAGATTACGGATACCTTTCGGAAAACACGACGTTTCAAGAAAACTATGGCGCTTTGGAAGATAGCAATCTGCTGCGGTTAAAGTCGGCTGAATTTAATGTTTCGGGAACATTGTTTCAAAATACGGAGTTCAAATTTAAAGCCGAATTTGCAGGAAACAAGGTTTCTGTCAGGGAAGGTTTTGTAGGTTTTAAAAACCTTCCCGGTGTCGGGACCTTACGTGTCGGATATATTTATGAACCGCTTCGGTTTTCTTCACTTTCAAGCAGTAAATATTCCTCGTTTATGGAGCGGTCTAAAAACCATGGCTTCTCGCCAAAAAATAATTTAGGAGCGGTAGTTTTTAATGATTTTTTAAACGATCGGCTATCGGCACAGGCAGGTGTATTTCACAACGGCAGCAATTCGAAAGATAATTTACAAGACAATGATGGCTATGCAATCACATCGAGAGTCGTTGGTCTTCCTTATGTTGGTGAGCAAAAACTACTCCACTTAGGAGCTGGTTTTAGCTATAGAAAACCCGACAGCAAAGAATATGTAATTCCTTCTGCTATTGGTTCTTATCTATCTGATAAAAAGCTGAAAGCCGAAGTTTTATCAGATGTCAACAACATCAACCTTTTGAATCTTGAAGCAGTTTATATTCACAAGGCCGTGGCTTTCCAAACAGAATATATTATTGCCAATGTCCATACAGATTTGGATAACTTTCAATTCTGGAATTACTACGCTGAAGTAAGCTGGTTTTTAACTGGGGAAAGCAAAAACTATTCAGGAGGTTATAAAGGTTTTTCTAGATTAAAGCCAAATCGCAATTTTGGATCTGACAAAAACGGCATTGGCGCATGGGAAATTGCAGGTCGTTACTCCAAAACCGATTTAACCGACGGTATGGTCCAAGGCGGCATTCAATCTGAATTTCTGCTGGGTTTAAACTGGTACTTAAATCCTTACACCCGGTTGATGATTGAATATATACACACCGACCTCGAAGACAACAACAAAATGGATGTCATCCAAGCACGACTGCAAGTTGACTTGTAACCGATAATTAATATTGAGGTAACATTGCCCACGATTTAAATAACCACCTTTGCCCTAGTTACAAACTATACTTAATTAATGGAGAATATTTACTTATTGATGATTGTTGCCCTTGTGGTATTAGCCGTTGCAGATTTAGTAGTCGGTGTGAGCAATGATGCGGTGAACTTTTTAAACTCTGCTATCGGTTCGAAAGCAATTCCTTTCAAAGGGATTCTCATTATAGCGAGCGTCGGGATTTTTATTGGCGCCAGCTTTTCCAGTGGGATGATGGAGGTCGCTAGAAGCGGAATCTTCCACCCTTCTCAGTACTACTTCAGTGAAATAATGATCATTTTTATGGCCGTAATGATTACCGATATCCTACTGCTCGACTTCTATAACAGCGTTGGGCTTCCCACATCAACAACAGTTTCGATTGTATTTGAGTTGTTAGGAGCAGCAGTAATCATGGGATTGATTAAAATTGCGGGCAATGACAGCGAGTCTTTCTCATCAATTTTAAATTACATCAACGAAGATAAAGTGCCCGTTATTATTTCCGGAATTTTGCTTTCAGTTGTCATCGCCTTTACGTGCGGGGCCATTGTACAATACATCAGCCGATTGATTTTTACGTTCAATTCGGAAAAGCAAATGAAACGATACGGAGGAATTTTTGGTGGTGTCGCACTGACAGCCATAAGTTATTTCATCTTTATAAAAGGCTTAAAAGACACACCATTCTATTCGAACTTTGGAGATTTCATCACAGAAAACACCCTACTCATTGTTGGAATTGCCTTTGTATTTTGGACGGCCTTTTCGCAATTATATATGAAACTCTTTAAAAAGAGTGTCCTTATTGTTGTGATTGGTGCAGGAACTTTCGGTCTTGCATTGGCGTTTGCAGGAAACGACTTGGTAAACTTTATAGGGGTTCCGATGGCGGCATACCACAGTTATATCGATTGGGCTGCTTCGGGCGTTGCCCCAGGCGATTATAGTATGGGTGGTTTAGAAGAATCAGTACCCGCTGAACCGCTATTACTATTTGGTGCCGGTTTGGTCATGGTGCTTACTATTTGGTTCTCTAAAAAAGCGCGAACCGTTACGGAAACAGAAATCAATCTCTCGCGCCAAGGCGAAGGACAAGAGAAGTTCAACCCTACGGTACTTTCTCGATTTTTAGTGAGAACAAGCACGCAGATGGGGTATTTAATAGAATATTTAACGCCAAAACCAATTCAAGAAAAATTAGACAAACGTTTTGAAAAGCCCGTAATCGAACTTCCAAAACACAAGTCGTATGAATTGCCTGCGTTTGATATGATTCGCGCATCTGTAAACTTGATGGTTGCTGGTATTTTGATTGCAACGGCTACGTCTATGAAGCTGCCATTATCTACTACCTATGTTACATTTATGGTTGCCATGGGTACATCGCTTGCAGATAGAGCTTGGGGGCGTGAAAGTGCCGTATACCGCGTAGCAGGTGTTCTTAAAGTAATTGGCGGTTGGTTTTTCACAGCTTTTGTCGCTTTTGCGTCGACGGGAATACTCACTTACCTAATTTATATCGGTGGACCTTCAATGATTGCCGTTCTGTTGCTATTGGTTGTTATTTTGTTAGCGAGAAGCTACATCAATCATAAAAATCAAATTCGTTTGAAGCTTGATACAACGGGATTAAAGAAAACAGAAAGTAATACAGTTCAGGGAATCATTCAAGAAAGTGCCGAGAACATTAGTAACGTAGTTTCTAGAGCCAACAAAATCTACTCGGATGTATTGCGTGGCTTAGCAAAACAAGAAACAAAACGCTTAAAGAAAAGTAAAAAAGGTGTCAAGAAACTCGACAATGAAGTAGAATCGCTTCGTGAAAACATCTTCTATTTCATTAAAAATCTGGATGAAAAAAGTGTTCGCGGTAGTAACTTCTACATCATCGTCTTGGGTTATTTAACAGACGTGGTTCAGAGCTTGGAATATATTTCTAAGGCAAGTCACAAACACGTGAACAACAACCACCGAGCGTTGCGCTTTAATCAGATAAAAGATTTACAAGAAATCAATCAATATTTAAAAACGCTATTTGATGATATCGAATTGATGTTCCACAACAAAGAGTTTGATCACATTGAAGAAATACTCTCAAGAAAAGGGGAAATATCGCAGATTATATCAGATAAGATTAACAAACAAGTGGCGCGTACGCGAACCGAAGAATCGAGTCCGAAGAACACGACGCTATATTTTAGTCTCCTGTTAGAAACCAAAGATTTGGTGACAGCGTTGATGAATCTTTTAGAAGAATATCAGATTAGTTACAAGAAAAACTAACGAGCTAAATCGAAGTGCTTTGAGAAATAGGTGATTTGTTTTAAAACAGGTCGCCTATTTTTTTTGGTATTTTTAGAGGTCGATGGGTTTTGGCATCGATAAAACACCACAAGGTTTTGGCTTCTATAATGGTCTTTCCATCTTCTGGCCGAATGATGCGGTATTCGCGCTCGCTCTTTACGCCGTCGTAGGAAGCAATCCACGTGTTCACTTGTAGTTTATCGCCTTTAAACGATGGGTTTTTATAGGATATAAAATGGTTTAGCACAACCCAAACATACTTCTCGCGAATGTCCTCGGACGTATTTTCAAGCCAATGGGCCTCGGCTGCTTCTAAACACCATTGTAAATAAACTACGTTATTGACGTGATTTAATTCGTCTATGGCTGAAGATGGGACAGTCAATTCGTATGTGAATACTTCAGATTTCAAAATCCTAAAATTGTTTTAGCAATTAGAAAATAAGTAAAAATACCCAGAACATCATTGCTGGTTGTAATAAACGGGCCTGTTGCAACAGCTGGATCGATTCCTCGATTATTCAAAAATATCGGAATCAAATTGCCCACAATAGCTGCCAAGATGATAACCGTTACCAAGGCGATGCCAATACTGATGGATTCAAGATAACTGGTGAAAAAGATAAAATGGCTGACCAAGAGAACAATCAGTGCGAGAGAAATACCATTCACCAACGCTACCGTTGTCTCGCGAATTATCCTCGCCAACAAATGGCCTTTCAAGGAATTATTAGCCAATCCTTGAACGATAATTGCGCTCGATTGCACCCCAACATTTCCTGCTGTTGCTTGAATTAACGGTACAAAAATAAGCAGTTTTGGATATTGCGTCATGATGACTTCAAATCCTGAAATAATAGTTGCCGCACCAAGTCCACCCATCATCCCGATTAGCAACCAAGGAAGGCGTGCTCGTGTTTGTTTGAACAATCCGTCGTCGGCTTCAACATCCTCGGTAATCCCCGCTGCAAGCTGATAGTCTTTTTCGGCTTCTTCTTCGAGAAAATCGATGATATCGTCAATTGTAATACGTCCCACCAATACATGATTGCCGTCTACTACAGGAATAGCTTCAAGATCGTATTTACGCATAATACGCGCTACTTCTTCGGCTTCAGTGTGCACACTCACGAAATCCACTTTAGGGATATACACCTCGCTAATATGCGTTCTTGGCGAGGTTGTCAACAAATCCTTTAACGACAATCTTCCTTTTAACACTCCAGCGTCATCGGTCACATAAATCGAATGAACCCGCGTTACATATTCGGCTTGTTTTCGCATTTCTCGAACACATCGTGCCACGGTCCAAGTTTCTTTAACCTTGACCAATTCTTTCGCCATCAGACCTCCTGCCGTATCTTCGCCATAACCCATCAACTCGAGGATGTCTTCAGCGTGCTCTGGGTCTTCAATATGGCGGATTACATCTTGTTGAATGTCGTCATCCAACTCCGTGATGATGTCGGTAGCATCATCCGTATCCATTTCTTCAAGTTCCTCAGCAATCTCAGAAGGAGAAAAATTCTTGAGAATCTTTTTCCGTAGTTCTTCATCAATCTCAATGAAGATCTCACTCGTCACCTCACTATCTAACAACTTCAGAATATAAGTCGACTCTTCTATATCGAGTTCATCGAGCATTTCGGCAATGTCGGCAAAGTGAAAGTCGCTCAAAAATGCGATGATTGCATCATCTTCACGATTGGCAATCAACTCAGCAACTTGCTTTATGGTTTCGGGACTAAGTATTGATTGCATCGTTGGCTAAAATTTGAGTAAGTGTAATAAATTGCTCGATTGACAGCTGTTCTGGACGAAGACCAAAGATAGGGTCTTCTTTTATTTTATCAGACAGGTTAAATACTTTTAAACTGTTGCGCAGGGTTTTTCTGCGTTGTTGGAATCCCGTTTTTACTACTCTAAAAAACAACTTCTCATCGCAAGGCAACGTAAAGTCTTTTTTTCGTCGCAATCGGATAACACCACTGTCTACTTTTGGAGGCGGGTTAAAAACCGAAGGTGGAACCGTAAACAAATATTCGGCGTCGTAAAAGGCTTGGGTCAACACGGAGAGAATTCCATAAGTTTTAGACCCTTCCTTTTCACAGATACGCTGTGCGACTTCCTTTTGAAACATGCCGGTGAGTTCGGGAACTTGCGACTTCCATTCGAGCATTTTAAAAACGATCTGCGAAGAAATATTGTAAGGAAAATTACCGGTGATGGCAAATTGCTTTTCGCGGAAAAATTTTGACAAATCGCATTTCAGAAAATCGTCTTCTACAATTTTTAAATTCGAAGCATCATAATTGGCATTCAGATAAACAATCGATTCTGAGTCTAAATCCATCGCCACGACATCCACCTCTTTTTCGATGAGATATTTTGTGAGCACGCCCATTCCGGGACCGATTTCCAAAACGCTGTCGTAGCCTTCTAAAGTCAGCGTGTCTCCAATTTTTCGAGCGATGTTTTCGTCTTTGAGGAAATGCTGCCCCAAATATTTCTTTGGACGCACTTTCTCTTTTGAATCCCAATTCTGATTCCTAAACTTCGATTTGTGTTTGGACATCGGTGTCTTTTCTTCGTCTTGAATGGATTATCAATGCTCACTAATAATTTCGAGCTCTGTTCTAAAGGCGACAAATTTACCTTCAAAAGGGTTGTTTTGAGCTCGCAGTTTTTCCGCATCTTCGGAGTAATACCGCTCTAAAGTTTCTTTGCTATAAGCGGTATATTGAACAGAATAGGTCTGGCCGCCCATTTCTTCATCTACCATAACTTTAGTCATTAAAGCCTTGGCAAACTTTCCTGTAGCGAGCATTGCGGGAATATGTTCAGACTTCATCCACTCCAACCAGCGGTCGTGGACGCTTTCATCTATATTAATAGTTACGTTATAGATATACATAGTTTCATATTTTTTTTACTTGATTTCGCTGTTCGACGATTTTCGCTCCTAGCGTAATCGCACAGCATCATCAATTGATTGCATCGCCGCGCAACATCCTGTATTTTCGTCGCGCTTCCACAAAGTAAATACTGTCTTGATGATTGAACAAAATCCGCTCGTAGTACTCCTTTGCTTTTGCCGGATTATCCAATTTGGTTTCGTATAATCGCGCCAGGTAATACAACGCGTCATCAGCAAGAATATCGTGGCCAAAAAATTGGACGATTTTTAAATAATTGCGCTCTGCCTGTTCGTAATTTTCAATTTCCTCATAAATCATCCCCTGTTTCAACAAGGCTTCATCCTCGATGGACTCTCCCTGGTGTTCCACTAGAATTTCTTCTAGCAATCCGATAGCCTCTTGATGTTTTCCTTGCAATTCCAACAAATCGGCACGGGCATATTTCTTGAGTGCTGTTTGTGTGCTATCTTCTAAGGAGTTGTCTTTTACTAAAAGACTGAGCTGCATGGCGTCATTGGCAATCAGTTGAGAGGTTGATTTTTTCAACACATCCAACTGGGTTTGTGCCCATTCAAAATCACCTTTAAAATAGCTTGTTCGCGCCACTTTAAAACGCGCTTCTTGTGCCAAGGCGTCATTCTGAACCTTGTTTTGTATTTGGGAATAATAAATCAAAGCCTGATTGAATTTTTCATCAACCACTAGAATATCTGCCAATTCCATTTTAACGCGAGCTTCCTCATAAATAGTTAAGGGCACATTGGCCATCAAGGATCGCAGGTTTGAAATTGCTTCGCTCTTTTTATTTTGTTTAAAGGCTAGAAAATGGTTGTAATCTATTTGCAACAGATAGGTTTCTCTTCCGAAGCCATACGTTTCGAATAACTCTTCAAACATCATTACAACCTTTGGATAATCCTTTGGCTTTGCCGTTATCACCTCTATTTCCATCAAGACCTGACTGGCTTGCAAACGTGTTTCTTTGGTAAAGGCGTTTTCGATGACGTAATTGACGGTCTCTCGGCCAATTTTATAATCCTTTTCAGAAATAGCGATGTTTGCCAAGCCAATAATTCCATTCAGATTATGATCATCGGAACGTCTGAAAATGGCTTTTTCCTGTGCAAAAGCTTTATCGAATTCTTTCTGTTGAATAAAAACCCAACTGAGCAGTTCGTTGTAAATAATATCGGGCGATTTTTGAGAGCGCTGCAAGACGGTTCGCCTAAAGATAATGTTGGCTTCGTTGGATGGATCTTCGGTTATATACTGACTAAAATACCGTTGCGCACTGGATTTAAACGCGTGGTTCTGTTCCAGAATATCCAAGTAGCTCCCAAACATTTTTTCAAGATTTCCCTGTTCGCCATAAATTTGCGCAAGTTGGGTATTGAAGTTCATCTTGTCATTTTCGGTCATGGCCGTTTCATAGACTTGGATGGCGTGGTCTAGTAGGTTGTAATCGCGAAAAGCCCGCCCCACATTATAAGCTAGTTGCACATTCGCCTCTACTTCTTCGATCGCTCTTTGGTAGTTCTCTTCCGCCGCTTCAGGTTTGTTTTGTAAAGCGAAATTGTATCCTAAATCCACATAGAGTTGCGGATAACTACCTGTGATCTTTAACAGTTTGTTTATTTCTATTTCCGCTTCCTGGTAGCGCTCCAATTCTTGAAGATTTTCAACCTGTCCTTTTAAAAAGTCCAATCGCCTTGGTTGCTGCTCTCGAAGCCTTTCGTAGATGTGTAAGGATTTTTCAAATTCTCCTTGTTGGAAATAGTTTCGCGCCAGCGCCGCACTTTGTGAAAAGCCCGATGCCGTGACGAGAAACACGATAATACAAATGAAAATTCGCATGTTGTAAAGATAGCAAAATGGATAACAGCCAAGAAGTTTTTAGCCAGTTTATCCAAAGCTCGATTCTTTCGAGAACCCTAGTTTTGATCCCGTAAATTTTTTAATGAATTTATTTTCTGGAAGCAATTTTCTCCAATTCGGCATACCAGTTTTCACCGTATTTTCGAATGAGTGCTGTTTTCACAAACTTATAAACAGGCACCTGCAATTCTTTACCTAAAGCACAAGCGGGGTCGCAAATCGGCCATCGGTCGTAATTCAATGCTGAAAACTCGCTGTATTCCGTAATTCGAATTGGGTATAAATGACAGGAAATCGGTTTTTGAAAATCGATTGCGCCATCATTATAAGCGTTTTCTATACCGCAACCTGCAATTCCTTTTTCGTCGAAAGTAACATAGGCGCATTCATTCCCGTCGACCAAGGGTGTTTCCAATTCACCCAGCACCGTTTCGATATGGGTTCCTTGTTTTTCTATTGCCGCGATTCCTTCTTCACGCAAAAAAGGTTTCACTTTTGGATAGATATCGCGTAAGATATCCACCTCTTCTTCCGTCAAGGGTGCTCCAGCATCTCCTTCCACACAGCAAGCTCCTTTACAAGCGCTGAGATTACAGACAAAATCACGCTCGATGATCTCTTCTGACACTATGGTTTTTCCTAATTGAAACATACCTGCAAAATTATACTTTTTTGAAGATTAAAGCCTTCTTTTTCAATAAGAATAAAGATTTGACAATTAGCATTTTCTTTAGAATAAATGGTATAATTTTGCCGCCCGAAAAAACAATAGTTATGAATTTGAATTTCCAAGAAATACTCACCGCCTCTATGGTGCTCTTTGCCGTAATTGATATTATCGGTAATATTCCGATAATCATCGGATTACGCGAAAAAGCGGGCCACCTGAATTCGAGACGCGCATCGATTATTGCAGCTGTGGTTATGATTATCTTTCTTTTCCTCGGAGAGCGCATTTTGAGTCTTATCGGTGTTAACCTCAGCGAATTTGCTGTTGCGGGTTCTTTTATTCTCTTTGCCATTGCCTTAGAAATGATCCTCGGTGTATCGCTATTTAAAGACGCAGACACATCGCCTAAAGTGGCCACGGTTTTCCCTTTGGCTTTTCCGTTATTGGCTGGTCCTGGAAGTTTGAGTACGCTGATTTTCCTGCGGGCGGAGTATTTCGTAGAAAATATCATAGTAGCGATATTGATCAACACCGTCATCATCTACGTTATCCTCAAATCCTCATCTCGATTGGAACGATTCTTAGGAAAAAACGGAATTGTGATTATTCAAAAAATATTTGGTGTAATTTTGTTAGCCATAGCCGTCAAGTTATTCACGTCGAATATCCAAGTTCTCTTTGGCAATTAAACAGACGGGGAACAGACGGGGAAAAGACAAGCATCATATAAAAAAAATCTTCTCCATGTTGAACGCGGAGAAGCAATTAAAAAACACCTTTTATGAAAATTCTCATTTACATTTTAATGGCCCTGATTGGAATCCTTGTAATTATCAATGCTTTTAAATTAGATTTCAGCAATATTTTTGAAGGAGACAGTGCTGTGGCAGTAATCAGTATTCTATCTGGTTTTTGTGCCTTCTTACTGCTGTCTATCTTGATGGTTTCACAAAAAATCAAGTCGAAGCTCAACAAGTAATTGCTTATATATCTTCGGGATAATTCACAGCTTCGAGTTCTAAGACCTTTAGAATAATTGGATCGTCTTGATTGAAGATGATCTCTTGCTCGTCCGTGCCAAAAAGTTGGTATGCAAGTGCTGCTTTAAGTGCTTTTTTCAATTCGCCTGCGTGCGTCGACAGGTCGATATGAGCTTCGGCCAATCGAGAATAAGCCATAAATTCGTTCGCAAATGCATCGCTTACTTCATAATCATCTCTAAAACTTTCGAATTTCATCCCTTTAAAAACGTCGCGGTGATTGTCTAAATACTCGAAAGCAAAGTAACTCATAAGCCCACTTCGCGCGACATATTGCAGGGTTTCATTTTCCAAGCTTGTATCCTTCGGAACGAAAATATCTGGAATAATTCCTCCTCCACCATAAACAATTTTTCCTTTTGGCGTTACAAATCGCAAGGAATCGGCAACTTGAATACTATCGGCGTGAAGCAATTCGCCATTGCGGAATCGCTTGGCGTATTCTTCAAAATAGGCTTTGTTTCCTTTCCCATAAGGTCGTTGGATCGATCTTCCTGTCGGAGTGTAATACCGTGCAACAGTAAGCCTAACAGCACTCCCATCGCCCAGAGACATTTCGCGCTGCACCAATCCTTTTCCAAAAGAACGCCTTCCTACAATAATTCCCTTGTCATTGTCTTGTAGCGCCCCTGCGACGATCTCGCTTGCCGACGCCGAATTTTCATTCATCAGCACATACAACATGCCATCTTCAAACTTCCCGCGTCTTGTGGCGTATGTCTTTTTAGTGTCTCCGTTTTTATTTTTGGTGATCAGGATCAATTTGTTGTTTTCCAAAAATTCATCAGCAATACGTTCTGCGGTGGAAATATAGCCTCCAGGATTGTCTCGAAGATCCAGCACCAATCGTTTCATGCCTTGATCTTTAAGCTTTTTAAGCGCACGTTCAAATTCTTTAAACGTCGTTTCCGAAAAGCGGTTCAGTTTGATATACCCCAATTCATCGCTGAGTTTATACGACGCATTGACACTCACCAAAGGCACTTGCTTTCTTCGAAGCTGAATGTCTATGATGCGATCTTCATCCGGTCTGTACACTTGAAGTTTCACGCGACTGTTTTTTTCACCCTTCAAGTAATCGACAATACTGTCGCGTTCCGTGAACTCTCCAAAAAGCTGCTTGCCATCTGCATAAAGAATTCGGTCGCCGGACTTAATTCCCGCGCCTTCCGCAGGTCCTCCACTCACTGGCCTGATAACGGCTATCGTGTCTTTGTAGATATAAAAACTAATGCCAACCCCAATAAAATTACCCCGCATATCGTCTGCATTATGGGCATATTCACTCTTCGGAATATAGACAGAGTGCGGATCTAGATTTTCAAGGATCCGATTGACGGTTACATCGACAATGCTATCGGTATTGACTTTGTCTACATATTCATAGTCGATATAATCGATAAGCCGATTGAGTTTGTCTTTTTTTGAATTTGTGGCGAAGATTTTCTCGGTCGTGTCACTGAAATTTAGTTTAGACCCAACGAAAACACCGATGGCCAACCCCAATCCAATCCACAACGGCAAAAGTGTTTTACGTTCCATAACTAATTAATCTATATTTTCTATATGTTCGATTTCGACGCCAGCTCTTTCCAAAAATGAAATTCCCGAATTGTCTTTATACTCATAAAGGTATACCACTCGTGTAATTCCCGATTGATGGACCAATTTACTGCACTCCTTGCAGGGCGACATCGTTATATAAAGTGTTGCCCCTTGACAAGACTGCGTCGATGAGGCCACTTTTAAGATGGCATTTGCTTCTGCGTGCAACACATACCATTTAGTATAACCTTCATCGTCTTCACAGATATTTTCAAATCCTGTGGGAGTTCCGTTATACCCGTCGCTGATAATCATTTTATCTTTTACAATAAGCGCGCCGACTTGCTTTCTTTTGCAATAAGAAAGTTTAGACCACTCCCGAGCCATGCGCAAATACGCGACATCGTATTTGCGTTGTTTGTTGTTATTCATATTTTCCATTATGTCTGCGAAAATACTCTGAACCTAAACCACTTCCAAAAATAGTTTCGTTAACTATTTGTCAAAGAAATAAGCGATTATCCAATAAGGAAGACGATTAAGAATCACAAAGTTAGAATTTAATCTGCAAAATGTACGCCCTCCCCAAGGCTTATGTGCAAAAACCAGGTTGGAAATTCGGAAAATATTTTTTTAATCTGTAACAAAAATTTATTTTAATTCATAATAATTATATATTTTTGTCGCCCAATTTCAACGAACTTCTAAAGTTCGCACAATGCCTTGGTGGCGGAATTGGTAGACGCGTTGGATTCAAAATCCAATGTCTTCGGACGTGTGGGTTCGATTCCCACCCAAGGTACATTTCAAAAACGCAATAAGCTGCACGTCAGATTGTTGCGTTTTTCTTTTAAAGATTGGTGCCGACATCAACGATGATTTTTAATTATCAGTAGCTTTCTTCTTCGTTATAAGTGAATCAATACCTCTTGCAACATTCATTCAGGAATAGAAAACAGAAGTGTTTTAGCATAGCATTCCTCGTTTTTTCAAATGATATACTTTTCGTTTTTCCATTAAAATTTCTTGAGTTCATGCATCAAATTGAAGGAGGCTAACTCCATTTTGGAAAAAGCGAACCACCTCTTTCCCAAGTCTTTTAGAGAAGCACCAATATGATAGAGTTCTTTTTCATCAATAATTAAAAACCGATCGTGTGCTTTCTTAAGTATCCTAAGTTCGATAGGATCGTATTGTTCATTGTGCTTCTGAAGATCTAGTTTTAATGCTTTAGATAGATTTCTGGTGTAACAGATGCAGTTTACTCCTTTTTTACGTTTGGTAAACTTGGTCAATACAGAGTCATCGATATAATTATCTATTAAAATAAGGGATTTATCCGCCTTTCGAATCAGCTTAGCAATAAACGTATAAGCATCGAATACCTGTCCGTCATAGAAGATTCCTTTTGTTGGTAATTCTTCTTGCTCTAAGGCTTTAAAAAGTCGATCGAATTTATGGTCATGTGCTACTAATTTATCTTCTATATTGGATATCCGTAATTGTTGGATGGTTTTTTGTCCAACCAACCTGCGCATCTGTACAAAAGCATTAATGATTTCAATGCTTATTTTCACCGCCACATCACTTCTCAGAACTGCCGACAACATAGCCACACCTTGCTCGGTAGAAGCGTAAGGAGCTCTTCTTAACCCCATTTTCTCACTATTGGACATCACAATTTGTGATTTCCAATTTTCAAGCTCTCTTTCTGATAATTGAAATCGAAAACCTTCTGGAAACCGCTCCAAATTTCGTTTTACTGCTTGATTTAAAACCCTTGTTTCTACTTGATACATTGCAGCCAAGTCTCTATCCAACATAACTTGCTCTCCACGAATTGTGAAAATCAGGCTTTGGATTTTTTGTTGAGAAATATTTAGATGATCACTCATAACACCATGTTTTAGTATCCCACACTATGGATAGTTTTTCTTGATAGTGTAATTTTCACGCTATATTTTCGAACATACAGCATCCTGCGATGTCTTACTAACCTTCTTTTAAAAGCACTCTTGTTTTCCTATTAACTATCTGATTATCACGATAGATAGTTTTGTCTCTATGGTTGTTTTTTACTGGATTAATAATTTGTCTTTCACATTAAATCGAATGAGTTATATATCTAGTCTAAGATACCAATTATATTAATGTGGGGAATTACGGAAAACCTCATCCTGAGATTTACCTTAAAAACAATCCCCAAAGAGTTTTCATATAATAATCTCCAACCATCTTTTCCAAAACCAACCTGCTTTTTATGCATCCCATTACCTTTAATTCTTAACTTTGCAGTATTATTTTACACAAACAAATCCCATAGTCATGCCAACCATTACCCCAGACCCAAAAATTTTTGCGTGTACCCAGAGTGAAGTCCTTGGAAATGCCATTGCCAAAGCCTTCGGAGTACCCATAGGGAATGTGATTACCTCACACTACAGCGATGGCGAATTTCAACCATCGTTTGAAGAGTCCGTTCGCGGAAGTCGTGTTTTCCTAATCGGGTCCACTTTTCCAAACAGCGATCACTTAATGGAACTACTGCTTATGATCGATGCGGCAAAAAGAGCATCTGCCCGACACATTACAGCCGTACTCCCTTATTTTGGCTGGGCAAGACAAGACAGAAAAGACAAACCTCGCGTGCCCATTGCAGCTAAATTAGTTGCTAAAATGCTAGAATCAGCTGGCGCAACGCGCATTATCACGATGGATTTGCACGCAGACCAAATCCAAGGATTTTTTGAAAAGCCTGTAGACCACCTCTATGCATCGTCTATTTTCTTGCCTTATGTGAAAAGTCTAAATCTCGACAACCTCACTATAGCATCTCCAGACATGGGGGGTTCGAAACGGGCTTACGCCTACTCGAAGTATTTAGACTGTGAAGTTGTTATCTGTTACAAACAACGCGAAAAAGCCAATGTGATATCCTATATGGAATTGATTGGAAACGTCGAGGGAAAAAATGTGGTCTTGGTTGACGACATGGTCGATACCGCTGGAACCTTGACAAAAGCCGCCGATTTATTAATGGAGCGTGGCGCCGTTAGCGTAAGAGCTGTTTGCACCCACGCACTGCTCTCTGGAAATGCCTACGAACGCATAGAAAAATCGAAGTTAGAAGAATTGATCGTTACCGATAGCATTCCGAGTACTCCACATGATAAGATTAAAGTTTTGAGTTGTGCCGAACTATTTGCAGATGTGATGTTGAGCGTAAATGCCAATAAATCGATCAGCGGAAAGTTTCTTATGTAAGCACCTTTTGAATAAATTCAAAAGCAAGGTGATATTTCCGAAATATAATTTATCTTTGCACTCCCTTAAAAAACAAAGCTTAAGGGAGTTATTTTATTTAACAAACAATATTTAAAATGAAATCAATTACAATTAAAGGATCAAAAAGAGAAAGCGTGGGCAAGAAAGCAACCAAAGCCTTACGTAATGCTGATATGGTTCCTTGCGTAGTTTACGGAGGAGACGAGCCAATCAGCTTTTCAGCACACGAACTAGAGTTCAGAAACCTGGTTTACACTCCGAATGCGCACACGGTTGTAATCGATCTGGGCGACACGAAAGTCGATGCTATTATGCAAGACATTCAATTCCACCCAGTAACCGATCGTATTCTACACATCGATTTCTATCAGATCTTCGACCACAAAGAGGTAACGTTAGAAATCCCGGTGCAAACTCACGGAACGCCAAAAGGTGTGACGAGCGGTGGGGTTTTACGTGTTATTACAAGAAAACTTCACGTAAAGGCATTGCCTCAAAACCTACCAGACGTTATCGAAGCAGATATCTCTAAGTTAAAAATTGGACAGAAACTTAGCGTTTCTGATATCGAAACCGATAACTTCAAGATTATGCATCCAGACAACACAGTTATCTGTCAAGTTAGAAGATCTCGTACACTCGTTGTTACTGTTGATCCGGACGACTTGGTTGATGAAGATGAGGCCGAAGCTGAAGAGGGTGTTGAAGGTGAAGACACAGAGAGCCCAGAAGCTACTGAATAATCACAAACCAGTCTTTATAAAGAATTGCACAAAGCATCCTGCTAAATCAGGGTGCTTTTTTTATTTTTACAAAACAATTAAAATATAGATTTTCGACATATCGGTCTTTAGAATCTGAATGACTATGCGATCTATTTTTAAAAAGATATTTAAAACCAAACCAGCACAGAACCTCACTGAAGATAATCCCATGAAAAAATTTCTTATTGTCGGCCTCGGTAATATCGGTCCAAAATATGCCCATACCCGACACAATATCGGATTTAAGATTCTCGATTATTACGCGGAATTGAATAATATTACTTGGGAGTCGGCAAAACTCGGAGACATTGCAACCCATAGAGTAAAAGGGCGCACCTTAGTGATGCTTAAACCCAGTACATTTATGAATCTAAGCGGAAAAGCAATACGCTATTGGCTGGAAAAAGAAAAAATACCCTTAGAAAACTTGTTGGTAATCACAGACGACCTAAATTTAGATTTTGGAACCATCCGCCTTAAAACGAAAGGGAGTGATGGCGGTCATAACGGACTCAAAGACACCCAAAATGTCTTGCAAACCACAAAATACAATCGGTTTCGTTTTGGAATAGGCAATGCCTTTGAAAAAAGAAGACAAGTAGATTATGTCTTAGGCGAATGGGATGCTGAAGAGCAAGAAAAATTACCTGAACGCCTTAAGACCAGCTGCAAAGTTATCGAGTCTTTTGTACTTGCAGGAGTTGACATTACTATGAACACCTATAACGGAAAATAATTTTGAGGACTTATTCATCAGCTTCCGAATATCATAATCCACGCAGAAGTGTGGTAACCATCGGCACTTTCGATGGTGTACACATTGGCCATAAAGCCATCTTAAAGCGGTTGGTTGAAACAGCAAAACGAGAAAACCTCGATTCTGCCGTACTCACATTTTTTCCACATCCGCGCATGGTGCTTCAACAAGACTCGGGCATTCAACTGATCAACACCATAGAAGAACGCACCTATCTGTTGGAAAAAACCGGACTGGATCACCTTATCATACATCCTTTCACAAGACAATTCTCTAGATTAACAGCTTTGGAATATGTTCGAGATATATTGGTGGAACGCCTGAAAGTGAAAAAGGTTATCATCGGATACGACCACCGTTTTGGCAGAAACCGCACAGCAAACATCGAAAACCTGAAGGAGTTCGGCAAAATCTATGACTTTGAAATTGAAGAAATCTCTGCCAAAGAAATCGACGATGTTGCGGTGAGCTCGACAAAAATCAGAAGAGCACTTAACGCAGGAGATGTGGCAACTGCTAACAGTTATTTGGGCTATGACTTTATGATCTCCGGAACCGTGGTCAAAGGAAGAGCTATCGGAAGAACCCTTGACTATCCGACCGCCAATCTGGAATTGGACAATTCCTATAAATTGATTCCGAAAAACGGCGTTTACATTGTAAAAGCCCAACTTGATCATAAGGAAGTGTTTGGAATTACGAGCATCGGCACAAATCCGACGGTGGGTGGCGATAAAAAAACTATCGAAACTCATTTTTTAGATTTTAATCAAGATCTTTATGGTAAGAAAATCACGGTCGAATTCCTGAAATTCATCAGAGACGAAGAACATTTCGAATCTGTCGAAATCCTACGACAAGCCATTGTAAATGATGAAAAAATCGCAAATCAGTTTATAAAGGAGCGTGAATAACTTTCTCTTTAAGAAAATAGACAACATCAATCTGGTTCTCTTTAGGACTATATTTGGCATGTTGATTACACTGGAAGCTTTTGGCGCTATTGCTTTAGGTTGGGTTCGCTACACCTTAGTAGACCAACCCTTCACCTTTAACTTTATTGGATTCGATTTTTTACAATACCTTCAAGGAGAATGGATGTACGCGCATTTTGCCATCATGGGCATTTTCGGGATAGGGGTCATGCTCGGATATAAATATCGCTTTAGCATGTTTGCCTACGCCGTTATGTGGAGCGCGGTCTACTTGATGCAAAAATCCAACTACAACAATCACTATTACCTGATGATGCTCTTGTGCTGGTTAATGGCATTTTTACCCGCCAATGGTGCGCTTTCCATCGACGCAAAAACAAATCCCAAAATTAGATCAGCTTCTATGCCCCGTTGGGCTTTATTGGTTGTGATTTTGCAAGTGTGGATTGTCTATACGTTTGCAGCTGTCAATAAGCTGTATCCAGGTTGGTTAAACGGCGACGCCATCGCTGCTTTTATGGCAGGAAAAAGCAACTACCCACTCATTGGCGAATTGCTCCAATTAAAATGGTTGCAAATGATCTTGGTTTACGCAGGCATCTTTTTCGACCTTCTCATCGTTCCGCTGATGTTGTATAAGCGAACGCGTCTATTGGGTTTTGCTCTATCCTTAATCTTTCACCTCTTTAATTCGGTAGTTTTTCAAATTGGCATTTTTCCATATATGTCGCTTGCTTTTGCACTGTTTTTCTTTACACCTGAAACACTTCGGAAACAATTCCTTCCAAAGAAAATACTTTACAAAAAGAATGAAATTGAAGTTCCAAAAAACAGAAACCTCATCATTACCTTGTTTTCGATTTACTTCCTGTTTCAAATCGGTCTTCCGCTACGGCATTGGTTTTTTAAAGACGATGTTTTGTGGACCGAAGAAGGCCATCGACTCAGTTGGAGAATGATGCTGCGCGCAAAAAGTGGCACTCTGGATGTTTACGTTATGGACAAAGCCACGAACGAAAGAAAACTATACGATCACCGCGCTATCTTAGGAGCAAACCAACAGTCGGGTGTACGCACAAAACCCGATTTGATGTGGCAACTGGCTCAAAAAATCAAGGAGATTGAAGCCGAAAAAGGAAAAGACGTCGCCGTATATATGAATTCCTGGGTGAGTATCAATCGCGGTCCTTATTATAGATTTACCGACCCCACTGTCGACCTCGCTTCGGAAAAATGGCATCCTTTTAAACACAGCGAGTGGATTTTACCGTCACCGAAAGATTACAACAAAAAACCTGAAAACGACGAGCAAAACTTTCGCAACCAACTTGAATAGTGAAAATAATTTTTCTTCCAAATTCAATCGTGTTGCGATAACCTTTATTTTTCACATCGTAAAGAAGCAATATCCAATCTGTAATACCCTTTAGTTGTTTGTTTTAAACCGCTTCTGGCTTACTTCTTTTTTGTACCTTAGCCAACTTAAATTTAATGACATGTTACAAGTACACGAAATACGCGAAAACAAGGATAAGTTTATCGAAGCCCTTGCCAAACGTGGTTTGGATGCTGCTTCGGTTTTGGATGAAATTTTAGAGGTAGATGAAAAGCGTCGCGCTTCACAGGCACAACTGGATGAAGTTCTGGCAGAAAGCAATCGCTATTCCAGGGAAATCGGAAACCTGTTTAAAAGTGGTGAGGTTGAAAAAGCCAATGCCCTAAAAACTAAATCGGCGGATTTAAAGGAATCGACGAAAGAATTGAGCCAACAAATGCAGGTTGCGGCAGAACGATTGCAAGAACTTCTTTATACCGTTCCAAACATACCACACGACATGGTGCCCGCTGGCGTAGATGAAGAAGACAACGAAGAGGTTTTCCGTAAAGGCGATATTCCGGAACTGCCAGAAAACGCCCTTCCGCATTGGGAATTGGCGAAAAAATACGACCTGATCGATTTCGAACTTGGCGTAAAAGTAACTGGTGCTGGTTTTCCTGTGTATAAAGGAAAAGGAGCACGGCTTCAACGAGCACTGATTACTTATTTCTTAGATAAGAGTATTGGAGCAGGTTATGTAGAATATCAAGTGCCTCTACTTGTAAATGAAACTTCAGGTTATGGAACTGGGCAACTACCCGATAAGGAAGGACAGATGTATCACGTTGGGATCGATGATTTGTATTTAATTCCTACTTCGGAAGTACCCATCACCAATATGTTCCGAGACAACTTGTTGAGCATGGCAGATTTCCCGATTAAATGTACTGGATACACCCCGTGCTTTAGAAGAGAAGCAGGAAGTTATGGTTCGCACGTTCGCGGCCTGAACCGTCTGCACCAATTCGACAAAGTGGAGCTTGTAAGAGTCGAACATCCTGACCATTCGTATGAAGCTTTAGACGAAATGGTAGATCACGTTAAAGAAATTCTCGACGAATTGAAGTTACCGTATCGCATCTTGCGCTTGTGTGGCGGAGATTTAGGATTCACCGCTGCCATAACCTATGATTTTGAAGTGTTCTCGACAGCACAAGATCGATGGTTGGAAATTTCATCGGTTTCCAACTTCGAAACCTACCAAGCCAATCGACTTAAACTTCGGTTTAAAGATACCGATGGAAAGAATAAAATTGCACACACCCTAAACGGTAGTGCCTTGGCTTTGCCTCGTGTCTTAGCGGGTATTTTAGAAAACTACCAGACAGCAGATGGCATCAAAATTCCAGAAGTTTTGGTTCCTTATTGCGGCTTCGACATCATCGATTAAAGTTTACTGCCGCGAATGCACTAAGGATTATTTGATACTGAAGCGTTCGCGGTTTTTATTTTGCTTCTGAAGCTCCCCACTTTACTGCAATTTTGTTTCTATTTCAAGGAATTTGTTCTTTAGGTTAAAAACGAATCGAATTTGGCGCTCTACAAAAAACTTTTAAAACAGACGTTTATCTACGGATTGGCTACGGTTCTTCCCAGAATACTTTCGGTGATTTTAGTGCCCCTTTACGTGAAAGTACTATTGCCCGAAGAATACGGTGTTTACGCTAGTTTAATGGCATTCCTGATCTTGGGAAATGTCTTGCTTTCCTACGGGATGGAAACGGCATTTTTTAGATTCGTGACGAAGAAATCGTCAGACACCCAAAAGGTTCAATCTACAACGCTAACCTCGTTGACCGTATCTTCGTTAATATTTCTTGGCGTCACCCTATTATTCAAAGACTCGCTTGCAAGTTTTTCGGATTTCAAACCGGAATACGTCACCTATGTCCTTTGGATTTTAACCTTAGACGCTCTTGTCGTTTTACCTTTTGTTTGGTTCCGCGCCAACGAAAGACCGATGCGCTACGCCGTTATAAAAATCATCAACGTGTGCATCAACCTTGGATTAAATTTATTTTTCTTTTTGGTGCTTCCAAATTGGGCAGAGGACAGCGCGTTTTGGGCACCGCTTTGGAACCCCGAAAACAAGGTTGCCTATGTCTTTATCTCGAATCTCATCGCAAGTGGTTCGACCTTGTTAATGTTGCTCCCCCTCTATGTGAAGATAGGGTTCGGATTCGATAAAGTCATTTGGAAAAATATGATTCGCTATGCTCTTCCTGTACTCATCGCCGGAATTGCTTTTAGTGTGAATGAGGCTTTCGACCGAATCCTACTGAAGTATTTGCTTCCAGAAGATGTTGCCGACACACAAATCGGTTTGTATTCGGCGTGCTACAAACTCGGGATGTTTATGACCCTTTTCGTTATGGCTTTCCGACTCGGCATCGAACCGTTCTTCTTTAACCATTCGAGTCAGGAAAATGCCAAAGACACCTATGCTACCATCACAAAATACTTCACCTTATTTGGATGTTTGATCTTATTGGTTGTTGTGGTATACATTGATTTATTCAAACGGATTCTCATTCCCAATTCACAATACTGGGAAGCACTAAAAATTGTACCTCTGATTTTATTGGCGAACCTGTTTCTAGGAATTTACCACAACCTCTCGGTATGGTATAAAGTAACCGACCGCACAAAATATGGTGCTTTTATTTCCATTGTCGCAGCAGGCATTACCCTGGTCTTAAACTACGTCCTCATTCCATACATTGGCTATGTTGGATCTGCAATTGCAACCCTCGTAGCCTATGGCAGTATGATGGTGCTTTCGTATCTTTATGGACGAAAATATTACGACGTACCTTACCAAGTATTGAAAATTTTAAGTTTCTTAGGATTAGCGATTATTTTCTCGGCGCTATCATTCTATGTATTCCGTGGAAATATCTTGATCGGAACGGCGTTATTACTTGTGTTCATCGCTACATTGGTTTACTTTGAAAAAAACGAATTACTAAAAGTTGTCAGCAAATAATACTATGAATAAAGACACTTCGAACAACATTGCTATAAAGATTGTCAACACTTCAGGACATGCTTTGCCTGAATACGAAACCATCGCTTCTGCCGGAATGGATTTGCGGGCACACCTCGATGCACCCGTAGTCTTAAAACCCATGGAGCGCACCATTGTTAAAACCGGACTTTTTATAGAGCTTCCCATCGGATATGAGGCGCAAGTTCGCCCGAGAAGTGGCTTGGCAATTAAAAAAGGAATTTCTGTACTGAACTCTCCTGGTACCATCGATGCAGATTACAGAGGTGAGATTGGTATTATTTTAATCAATTTATCCAATGAAGATTTCACCATAGAAAATGGCGAGCGCATTGCACAAATGATTATTGCCAAGCACGAACGAGCCGAATGGCAAGAAGTGGAAACCCTGTCAGAAACCAGTCGCGGTGCCGGCGGTTTTGGAAGCACAGGAACCAAGTAAAATCTATTTTATTAAAACACTGAAAGAATAACCAAATATTATGAAAATCATAGTTCCTATGGCAGGCCGCGGAAGCCGCCTTCGCCCACATACATTAACAGTTCCCAAACCTTTAGTTCCAGTTGCAGGAAAACCGATTGTCCATCGATTGGTAGAAGACATCGCTAAAATTTTGGATGAAGAGATTGAAGAAATTGCCTTTATCTTAGGAGATCCTGCCTTTTTTGGCGACGATGTGGTTGCGAGTTTGAAAGACCTTGCCGTTAGTTTAGGAGCTAAGCCAAGCATTTATCGTCAGTTAGATCCAAAAGGAACAGGACACGCGATTATGTGTGCGGAAGAATCACTTTCCGGACCGGCTGTTGTGGCTTATGCCGACACGCTTATCCGCGCTACGTTCGATTTGGACAAAAGTGCCGATGCTGTTATTTGGACTAAAAAAGTTGAAAACCCTGAAGCCTACGGTGTGGTAAACCTCAACGAAAAGGAAGAGATTATCGAATTGGTGGAAAAACCAACAGAATATGTAAGCGATCAAGCCGTTATAGGGATATATTATTTCAAAGACGTAGGCGAGTTGAAAAAAGAACTTCAATATGTGCTCGACAACAATATCATCCACGGAGGCGAATATCAAATCAACGACGGGATCAAGCGAATGATGGCGCAAGGAAAAATATTTAAAACCGGAACCGTTGACGAATGGATGGATTGCGGAAACAAAGAGGTTACGGTTGAAACCAACCAAAGAATGTTGGGTTTCCTTTCGGAAGAAAAACAGCCGTTGATTTCAAAGAGCCTCGTCAATAAAAACTCGAAAATCATCGAACCTTGTTTTATCGGTGACAATGTCGTCTTGGAAAACAGCGAGGTGGGTCCTTATGTTTCTATCGGAAACGATACGGTCATCGAAAATAGCACGGTAAAAAACAGTATTATCCAGACAAATTCAAAAATCACGAATGCAAATCTCGACAATGCGATGATCGGAAATCACGCTACTTTCGATGGGAAATTTACAAACGTGAGTATAGGAGATTATTCTGAATTAAAATAACATCATTAATTTGAAAAAAACAATCCACATATTCCTTATAAGCCTTATGTTACTGCTGTTCCCGCTGGATTTATGGGCACAGGAACCAAATATCGGTCCTACGGAGCACTCTATGGAAAACATAGAAGGTGTGGAAGACGATTTTCAAGAATACTTTTTTGAAGCGTTGAAGCAAAAAGCCATAGAAAACTATGAGTTGGCATTAACGGCCCTTCGACAAGCCGAAAAGGCAACAGAAGATAACGAAAGGAAGGCGGTGGTGTATTTTGAAATGGGGAAAAACTACCTCTATTTAAAAGACTATCTCCAAGCAGAAGAAAACTACAAAAAAGTACTCGTTATGGTCGGTGATCGACTGGATGTTCTCGAACATCTATACGACGTTTACTACCGACAAAACGATTACGAAAAAGCCATCCCGACGGTTAAGAAGCTCATTCTTTTTGATGAAGATTACAAAGAAGATCTGGCAAACCTATACGTTCACACCCATCAATACGACAACGCTTTAGAACTTTTGGACGAGCTGGAAAGCAGTTGGGGGCAAAGCGATATTCGAAATGCCCTTCGCGCTCGAATCTATAAGAAGACAGGAAACACACAAGGTGCCATCGATGATTTGGAGCAGCGCGTTGTTGACAATCCGAAAAACGAAAAAGAATACCTCAACCTGATTTTTCTGTACAGCGAACAAGGAGAAACAGAAAAAGCTTTTGAAACGGCAAAGAGCTTATTGGAATCGAATCCAAATTCAAAACTAGTTCACTTAGCGCTTTATAAGTTTTACTTATCTGAAAACGAATCTGAAAAAGCGATAGCATCGATGAAAATTGTCTTCTCTGCTGATGAAGTAGACAGAGACACCAAATACCGCGTGTTGAGTGATTTCATTCGATTCGTGGATGAAAATCCAGACCACGAAGAGGAATTAGCGGATGTGGTGGATTTATTTTCTGAAAAACATTCAGGAATTTATAAGCAGTTGGGCGATTATTATTTGTCGAAAGGCAAGAAAGAAAATGCACTTGCGTTTTATCAAGAAGGAAATGCAAAAGATTTCGAAAATTATTATTTGCTGACCAATACCTTATTATTACAGATTGATTTTTTAAAATTTGATGAAGCTGAAGAGCTGAGTTCGAGAGCTTTGGAAATATTTCCAGCACAAGCCTTGCTTTATCTGTTGAATGGCGTGTCGAACAACGGACTCAATCAAAGTAAAAAAGCCATTACGACTTTAGAAACTGGCTTGGATTTTGTTTTCGACGACCCCAAGATGGAGCGCGATTTTTACACCCAATTGAGTTTGGCGTACAGCAAAACAGGAAATTCGGACAAGGCAGAGACTTATGCTAAAAAAGCTAAGGAAATCAAAATCAACCAGTGATTGCAAGATGAGATCTAAACCATTATTCGTATTGTTCTTACTTATCCTCACCGCGTGTGGCGGGGCGAAAGTGGATTCTCCAAAAGCTGTCGAAAAATTGGCGACCAAAGAAGTGGTTTCATTTCACAATGCTGCATTTCCAGAATTTGAAACTCTTGCAGGAAGAATGCAATTGGCGTACGAAACCGAAGGCAGCGGACAACGGGTCTCGGTGACATATCGGATGAAAAAAGACGAAATTATTTGGGCAAAAGCGTCTATTTTAGGAATTACTATTGCCAAAGTCTATATCACGCCAACTTCGGTGAGTTATTACGAAACCATAGGAAGAACCTATTTTGAAGGAGATTTTTCGCTTCTGAGCGATTGGTTGGGAACGCCTATCAATTTTCAACAGACGCAAAACTTATTATTAGGACAGTCTATTTTTCCATTAAGCCCGCAAAATTATACTTCCGAACTTTTTAAGGGCACCTTCAAAATCGAACCGAAGAAACAACCTCAAAACTTTATACATTCCTTATTTTTGAATCCGGTAAATTTCAAGATTGTTTCAGCTACGGTATCGCAACCGGATTACAACCGATTTTTAAATGTGCAATACAAAGACTACCAAAATATTGAAGGACGGTTTTTCCCGACAAATATTTCGATCGTAAATACAGAAGAAACGGAACAGACCAAAATTGAAATCAATTACAGAAAGATAGATTTGAACGTAAATATTAATTTCCCATTTGAGATTCCATCGGGTTATAAACAGATTAAACTATAATTTCATGAAGCGTCTACAAGTTTATCTGATTGTGTTTATCGGTTTGTTTTCGGTTGTGAATTTGTCGGCTCAAAGCGACAAACAGAAACAACTGGAACAGCGTCGTCAGGCTATTCTTCAAGAAATAAAACAGATAAACTCCCTGCTATTTCAAACGAAAAAGGAAGAAAAATCGGTATTATCTCAAGTTGAGGATATCAACCACAGAATATCGGCTACAGAAAACCTCATCCGAATAACCAATCAACAGGCGAATTTGCTGACCCGAAACATCAACAACAATATGAATCGGATTTCTTCACTTCGGGAGGAGCTCGAAATTATGAAAGCCGATTATGCCGAGATGGTTCGGAAATCGTATAAAAGCAAGAACCAACAAAGTCGGATTATGTTTCTACTATCGTCTGAAAGCTTTCTACAAGCTTACAAACGTGTACAATATATGAAACAGTACGCAGCTTTTAGAAAGAAACAAGGTGTTGAGATTGGAAATAAAACACAGGAACTCCAGGAGTTGAACAACGAGCTGTTAGCTCAGAAAAAGGACAAACAAAAGCTCATAGACGAAAATACTGCTGCTAAAAATCAGTTGATTAAAGAAAAGAAAGCCCAAGAAGCATTGATGGCAACACTGAGAAAGGATGAAAGTAAATACACCACTCAAATCCGTCAAAAACAAAAAGAAGCCGATAAGATCGATAAAGAAATCGATAAATTAATTAAGGCGGCCATTGCCGAAGCCAACCGAAAAAAGGAAAAAGAATCTAAATCGGTTTCAACGCCTACTACATCTGGTGGATTTAAACTTACTGCAGAAGATAAAGCACTTGCTGCGAATTTTAGCAACAATAAAGGAAAGCTACCATGGCCCTTGGAAAAAGGAATGGTGGTCAAGAGTTTTGGAACTCATCGCCATCCCCAATTTCCTAACGTAACCACAACCAGTAGTGGTGTTGAAATCGCAACCGAAGACAACGCTCCTGTTCGTGCTATTTTCGAAGGGAACGTGATGTCTATCCAATTGATTAAAGGAGCCAACAAAGTGGTCTTTATCCAACACGGAGATTATATCAGCGTCTATAGCAACTTGGCAACGGTTTCCGTAAAAACCGGAGATAAAGTCACGACCAAACAAACCATCGGTACGGTGGCGAAAAGTCCAACGGCAGGAAGGACTATCCTGAAGTTTTACATCTACAGAAACAATACGAAAATCAATCCAGCCGATTGGATTTATAGAATGTAGGGTTATAAGTTTTTAGGATTATCTGATTGATACCCCAACTTTTCGCGCACGCGTTTTAGGACGCCATCGGCTACTTTTTTAGCTTTTTCAGCACCTGATGCCAAGGCTTCATCTATTTTCTCCAAGTTCTCCATATAATAGTTGTAGCGGGAACGCTCTTCGGAAAACTTATCGACAATCAATTCATAAAGCGCTTGCTTTGCATGGCCATAACCGTAGTTTCCTCCTTCGTAATTTTGTCGCATTTGATCAACTTGTTCTTCCGAAGCAAGCAACTTATACAATGCAAATACGTGGCACGAATCTGTATCTTTAGGATCTTCCAAAGGCGTGCTGTCGGTTTTTATCGCCATCACTTGTTTCCGAAGTGCTTTATCGCCTAAAAATATATTGATGTAGTTGTCCTTAGACTTGCTCATTTTTGTTCCATCGGTTCCTGGAACATACATTGTCTGCTCCTGTACTTTTCCAACAGGCAATACAAAGGTTTCGCCCAGCTGAGCGTGGAATCGGGAAGCTACATCGCGTGTAATTTCTATATGCTGCATTTGATCTTTTCCTACGGGAACAATTTCGGCGTCATACAAAAGGATATCGGCTGCCATAAGCATCGGATAGGTAAACAATCCTGCGTTTACATCTTCCAATCGATCGGCTTTGTCTTTAAAAGAGTGCGCCAAGGTCAAGCGTTGGAATGGGAAAAAACAGCTTAAATACCAGGTGAGTTCGGTAGTTTG